>ERZ773054.357-NODE-357-length-36558-cov-35.011752_pt1 | contig 36558 bp, 26 predicted proteins | sample MGYA00580630_ERZ773054 | MGnify/ENA primary metagenome ERZ773054 (study PRJEB29015, sample SAMEA2737994) | human oral metagenome | biome: human oral; feature: human-associated habitat; material: dental | place: China | collected 2115 ... | reverse complement strand
AGCCAGCCCCCCAGGCTGCCAGCCAGAACGTCGCCCAAACCGCCGGCCAGCCCGGCAGTCAGACCTCCGGCCAGGGGGGCGCTCAACCCTCCGCGACCAGCCCTGCCGGCGCATCGGCCGTCACATCTACCGCCGCACCGGCCGTCCCGTCGGCTGCGGGCTCGCAGGCAGCCGGGCAGTCCACCCCGGCGGGGCAGCCAGCCTCTGGCGTACAACCTGCCTCTGGCGTACAACCTTCCTCTGCCGTGCAACCGGCCGCTTCCGGGCAGCCCGCCACATCCGGACAACCAGCGGCTTCCGGGCAAACCACCACTTCTGGCCAACCTACGGCCGCTGGGCAACCTGCCACCCCCGGTCAGCCCGCCGCTTCCGGGCAACCTGCCGCATCTAGTAAAACCACCGTCTCCGGCCAGGTCCCACCCGCTGCTGCAGGCACGCCAGCCGCCACCCCACCAGCGGCCCCGCAGGCTGCCCCTCAGCCGGCGGGCAGTGCACAGCCTGCACCCTCCCCGGCCGCCAGCAGCACGCCACCGGCCCGCCTTCCTTCCACCGGCACGCCCCCCACGCAGCCAGCCAACAGCGCCAACCGGCTTCCGGCCGCACCGGACACGGCCGACACCGCCAAGCAGGCCCGCAACTGCTATGTCCCGGATGACCTGCTGTCGGAACCCGGGCGCCTGCCGGGACTGTCGGCCGCGCTGGTGCGCGGCAAGGGCGACCTGCTGGTGATCATGCTGGGTTCGGAAAGCACCAACCCCTCACCGGCCCGCCCGGCCAGTGTCCCCAGCAATACGGCCAATTCCGACGCCGGCGGCAGCATCAGCAGCCGGCTGCGCGCCACGCTGGCCGCGGCCGCCCGCAATCCGCTGGCCGAACGGCTGCAGGAGCGCCTGATCCAGGACCTGGGCCCCCTGCCCGGCCGTACTATCCATGTCGAATCGGTCGGACGGCGCAACAGTACCGTGGCCGAGCAGGCCTCGCTGATCAACAAGCAGGTACTGCCACGCAAGCCCGCGCTGGTGATCTGGAACCTGGGGCGCACCGACACCCGCCGGGGCCTGCCGCCTGCCAACATGGCACGTGCCCTGGATCGGGGGCTGGAGCAGCTGCGCCGGCAGCACATCGACACCATCGTGATGGATCCGCCCTATCACCCGCAGTTCGAGGCCTTCTACCGGACCGACGACTATCGCCAGTACATCCGCTGGACGATGAACCTGCACGACCAGCCCTATCTGCAACGCTACGACATGATCGACTACTGGGCGTCGACCGGCCGCATCGACCTGGACTCCGGCGAGCCTGACCGTCAGGCCGCCGCCGTGACCTTCACCGAGACCTGCATTGCCTATCAGCTTTCCCGGATGATCGATCGCGGACTGTCGCGCAAGTGAGCCCCCGGCCGCCCAGGCCAGACCATCACTCTGGCTCCACCGCATCCCCCACGCGGATCAGCGCGCTGCCCGCGCCTTCAGCCACAAAGGCGTGCGTCCCGAACAACACGTTGTCTCCACGCCGGTTCAGCCGGTACTCACGCAACGTGCGGGTGGGCTCCTCCTGAAAGCGGCCGCTGGCCGCATCCAGATTGGGCATGGGGCAACGCGCGCAGGGCGCCACCATCTGCAACACGTAGCCCGGCCCGATCAGGCGCTCCATGTCGTCCTCTTCATGAGGCTGTAATTCACCATCATGAATGACGATGTTCGGCCGAAACCGCTCCATGCCCACAGGCTGGGCGCCTCGCGCCACCAGACGCCGGTTCAGCGCATCCAGCGAGCCCTGTGACACCACCAGCAACGGATAGGCATCCGGCAGCCAGGTCGTCACCTCCCGGTCTCCCTCCCAGCGCGGCTTGCACTGACGCCGGAAAGTCGGGTCAGCCCGCACCAGCCGTATCGGCTGCCCCAGGTACTGGCTCAGCCACTCGTTGACCAGCGGCCCTTCCACCAGTGTCTGCACCTCGCTGCGGAACACCGCCGAACGCAGACGGGGCGCAGCATCCGCATCAAAGTCGGACACGGGCACCTCGATGTCTGTCCCCATGCCAGGTGCCCGCAGGCGCAGCACGTCATCTTCCAGTGTCGTCTGGATGAGCGCCATGGCCGGATGTGTACGCTGTGTAACAAAACGTCCATCGGCATCCACCAACATCCACTGCCGGTCATGTGCCAGACCGGTCTCGAGCAGGTGGGCCTCCGACAGCTTGATGCCGCCACAGGACTTGACGGGATAGATGAACAGACCAGTCACGATGGCCATCGTCTCACCCCTCCCCGTTGAGAACGGGCACCGCCACGCCGGCAGCGCCCTTGAAGCCGATGTTGTTCATGCAAACCTCCGGATACATTGACAAAATGGTTCTCATAATCATGAATTCAGATGGAAGCCCGTCTGTTCCATAAGGGAAAAGTTGGCTTCCCGGGTGCATTTGGGCAGCTTGGAAGCCTGCGTTTAAGAAAGAGAATGATTTTCATCGTTATCAACATCTTCTATCGCGCAAAGGCTCTTGATTTTCATCAAGCACGCCCCATAGGCACCCTGCAACAATTCCGATAGACAGCACAGGGCTGCCATACAAGTTCAGGAATTTTTTCATGAAAGAGTACAAACGACTTTGGGTGATCCTAGCGATCATCATGATCGGGGCGTTTACGGTGCTCGGTTACTTCGGTAAAGAGGTGTATAACGAACGCCCGCCGATTCCGACCGCATTCGTGAGCGAGGACGGCAAGACCGTCTACACCGAGGAAGACATCTACGCAGGCCAGACCGCCTGGCAATCCATCGGCGGCATGTCGATCGGTTCGATCTGGGGCCACGGCGCCTACCAGGCTCCGGACTGGACGGCCGACTGGCTGCACCGCGAAGTGCTGAACTGGCTGGACCAGCAGGCCCAGCGCCAGTTTGGCAAGAACTTCGAGCAGCTGTCCGAGCGCGACAAGGCCACGCTGAGCTACGACTCGAAGGTTGCGTTCCGCACCAACACCTTCGACAAGGCCACCAACAAGGTCACGCTGTCGGCAGACCGCATCCGCTCCATCCAGAGCGTCGCGGCCTACTACGACAAGCTGTTCAGCGACGACCCGGCCTTCCAGAAGCTGCGTTCCGCCTACGCCATGAAGGAGAACACGCTGCCTGATCCCGAGCTGCGCTCGAAGATGGCTGCCTTCTTCTTCTGGTCGGCCTGGGCTGCGTCCACCAACCGTCCGGGGCTGGATGTCACCTACACCAACAACTGGCCGCATGAGCCTCTGATCGGCAACGAACCCACGCCCGAAAACGTGATCTGGTCGATCGCCTCGGTCGTGACGCTAATCTTCGGTATCGGCCTCATCATCTGGGTCTGGGCCTTCTTCACCCACCAGCAGCACATCGAGGTCGAGGCTCCCAAGGCCGACCCGCTGTCGCTGATCAAGCTCACCCCCTCGCAGAAGGCGCTCGGCAAGTATCTGCTGGTCGTGGCCGCCCTCTTCCTGGTGCAGGTGCTGCTGGGTGGCGCCACCGCCCACTACACGGTTGAAGGTCAGAACTTCTACGGCATTCCGCTCTCCGAGTACCTGCCGTACACGCTGACCCGCACCTGGCACATCCAGTCGTCCATCTTCTGGATCGCCACCGGCTTCCTGGCTGCTGGCCTGTTCCTCGTCCCCATCATCAACGGCGGCAAGGATCCCAAGTACCAGAAGCTAGGTGTGGACGTGCTCTTCTGGGCGCTGATCGTCGTGGTGGTCGGTTCCTTCGGTGGCCAGTTCGTGGCACTGAAGGGCTGGATGGCCACGAACCTGAACTGGTGGTTCGGCCACCAGGGCTATGAGTACGTCGAGCTTGGCCGTGTCTGGCAGCTGGCGCTCTTCGTCGGCCTGGTCTTCTGGCTGGTGCTGATGATGCGCGGCATCTACCTGGCCCTGCGCGCTCCTGGCGACAAGAGCCTGCTGATCCTGTTCACCATGGCTGCTGCTGCCATCGGCATCTTCTATGCCCCGGCGCTGATCTACGGTGAGCACACGCACATCTCCATCATGGAGTACTGGCGCTGGTGGGTGGTGCACCTGTGGGTGGAAGGCTTCTTCGAAGTGTTCGCCACCTGCTCGGTCGGCTTCGTGTTCTACAACCTGGGCGTGGTCAGCAAGCACACGGCCACCACGGCCAGCCTGCTCGCCGCCATGCTGTTCATGATCGGCGGTATCCCGGGCACGTTCCACCACCTGTACTTCGCAGGTACCACCACCCCCATCACGGCCATCGGCGCGATGTTCTCCGCCCTGGAAGTGGTGCCGCTGGTGCTGCTGGGCTATGACGCCTTCGAGAACTGGACGGTGCAGCACAAGGCCATCTGGATGAAACCGATGCGCTGGCCGCTGATGTTCTTCATCGCCGTGTCCTTCTGGAACATGCTCGGTGCTGGCGTCTTCGGCTTCCTCATCAACCCGCCGATCTCGCTGTACTACCTGCAGGGCCTGAACACGGCCGCCAACCATGGTCACGCCTCGCTGTTCGGTGTGTATGGCTTCCTGGCGCTGGGCTTCTCGCTGATGGTGCTGCGCTACATCCGCCCGACCCTGAAGCTGAACAACCGGCTGATGGGCATCTCCTTCGTGGCGCTGAACCTCGGTCTGGCACTGATGCTGTTCACCAGCCTGCTGCCGGTCGGCATCATCCAGGCCAACGCCTCCATCAGCGTGGGCCTGTGGTGGGCACGTAGCGCCGAGTTCGTGGAGCAGACCCCCATCATCCACACCCTGCGCTGGGTGCGTACCATCGGTGACATGATCTTCATCTGTGGTGCAGCCGCCTACGGTCTGCAGATGGTGCTGGGCCTGATGCACAAGGAAACCGGCGCCGAAGTGGAAAAAGCCTGATTCACCAGGCTTCACTCAGGCGGATGAACCGGGGCTAGTCCCCGGTTCCCTCCCCGAGGGCCAGGCGAAGGATGCAGAACATCGCATCCACCGCCTGGCCCTTTTTCTTTTCTGGCATCAGGTCTGCGGTCTCAGGGCCAAGCCATGAGACCGGGGGGAGCTGCCACCATCGCAGCGCCAGCCACGATCGTCCCACCAGCCACGATCGTCCCACCAGCCACGATCGTCCCACCAGCCACGATCGTCCCAGCAGCCACGATCGTCCCACCAGCCGCGATCGTCCCGTCAGCCCCCTTCGTCCCGCCGGCTACGACAGGGACCGCAGCGCCCGGCGAACAATGCGCTGCGTGTTGCTGTCTTCGGGCCGCTCGGCCTGCCAGCGTCCGCACACCTCGTGCACCCAGTCAGGCTGGTCCTTGGCCGCATCGTTCAGCCAGTTGGCCACGGAATCCTGCACATAGGCAGCCGGATCCGCCCGCAGCAGCTCCAGAATGGGCAGCCCCTTTTCCGGCTGGCGCTTGAGGGCCGCAATATGCCCCGCCCAGACACCCCGGGGCCGCAAAGCCTCGCTGGCAAAGCGCCGGACCCGCTCCGACGCATCTCCCGTCCACCCGGCCAGCAGCGCGATGCTGGCCTCCAGCTCGGCCACCAGATGCGGCCTGACTGCCATCCAGGCCCATTCACGCACCCCGAAATGCGGGTCATCGGCCAACGGACGGATCAGCGCCAGACGGGCCGCCACATCCAGATTGTCCCGCGCCCCCACCAGGAAGCACCCCCAGCCGCGCACCGTATCGGAGGGATGATCCTGCAGCCGCGCCAGTCCCTCAGCACCCCAGGCCTGCCACAGCAGCTGGCCCGCCAGGCCCATCCGTTTCAGGATGCCCTCGTCTTTTGCCGCCTGCATCCGATTCACGATATCTTCGGACAACTCCGGGAAAACAGAAGTCATCAGCACGCCAAAATCCACAGCCAGGCACTCTGCCAGTATGGCCGCCTCGATCCGGCCTGCATTCAGCTCGGCCAGCCGGGCCGCGTCGATGGCGCTGCCACGCGGCTTCGAGGCCGCGGGCTTTGGGGCTGCTGCCTTCGTGCGCTTCACGCCGGTGGAAGCTACCTTTTCATGGCCCCCTTTTCGGGCCCCCGTCTTCGTGGCCATCGCATCTCCTGCAAAGCTCGTTCATCATTCACGCGATCTTCGCACGCCTGCACGCCCCTTTCCCATGTCCGCGCCCAGCCCCCTCATCGCCTTCAACAAGCCCTGCGGCGTCATCTGCCAGTTCAGCCCGCACGAGACCCATCCCAGCCTCAAGGACCACATCGATGCCCCGGGTTTCTATCCCGCCGGTCGACTGGACACCGACAGCGAGGGCCTGTTGCTGCTGACCAACGACGGCAGGCTGCAGGCGCGCATTGCCGAACCCCGCCACGGCAAGGAAAAGACCTACTGGGCCCAGGTGGAAGGCGCCCCCGACGAGCACAAGCTCGCCCTGCTGCGCCGCCCGATGGACCTGGGCGACTTCATCACGCAACCCGCCCGGACACGCCTGCTGGCCGCCGACGAGACCGAACGGCTTTGGCCGCGCCAGCCCCCGGTACGCGTGCGCAAGACCGTGCCCGACTTCTGGCTGGAGATCCGCATCCAGGAAGGCAAGAACCGCCAGGTGCGCCGCATGACGGCCAAGGCCGGCTACCCCTGCCTGCGGCTCGTGCGCATCGCCGTGGGCGCCCTGAATCTGTGGGACCTAGGCCTGGCACCCGGTGAATGGCGCTTCGTGTCGCCGGCCGCGCTGAACCGTCGCTGAACCGCCCCCTGTCCACCGCTCGTCCGGCCAGGCGTTACCTCTGGAAGGTGTGGCGTGCCTGCCCGCAACATCCCGGGCCGGCACGCCACACGCCACGACACCGACCGTTAAGATTCGGATGCCCGTCTTCCATGGAGCCTTCCTGATGCATCTGCGCCCAGCTTCACCCGAACAAGCCCCTCAGCCCCACGCCCCCGCAGCCCCCCATACCACTGCCAGCCACGCAGCCCCGGCCCATGCCGGCCTTCGCAGCCCGCAGGACGGCCCGGCCTGCCGCCAGCAGCGCCGACTGCTGCGCGACGTGCGGCTGGCGCTGCTGATGCTGGGTCTGGGCGTTGCCACGGCCTTTGTCGCCCCGCATGTCCAGGCCAAGGAAGCCCCCATCCCCTCCGCCGCCGTAGCCACGGTCGAAGCCACCACGCCCACGCACATCCCCGGCATCGTGCAGGTGGGCCAGCCCATCAACGGCGTCACCCAGTACCAGCTCTCCAACGGTCTGACCGTGCTGCTGGGCCCGGACGAATCCAAGCCCACCATGACCGTCAACCTGGTCTACAAGGTGGGATCGCGCCACGAAGGGCCGGGCGAAGCCGGCATGGCGCACCTGCTGGAGCACATGCTCTTCAAGGGCACCGAGAAGATCCCTGACCCGAAGAAGGAGCTGACCCGGCGCGGCATCGACTGGAACGGCACCACCTGGTATGACCGCACCAACTACTTCGGCCAGTTCAACGCAAGCGACGCCACGCGCGACTGGATGCTGTCCTGGCTGGCCGACACGATGCAGAACATCCGCATCGATGCCGGCAAGCTCAAGAGCGAGCGCCCGGTCGTCATCAACGAGATGGAATCCAACGAGAACCGGCCCGGCACGGTGCTCTACCACCAGCTCATGGCCACCGCCTACGGCTTCCATCCCTACAGCCGCTCCGTCATCGGCGCACTCTCCGACCTTGACGCCGTCGCGCCCGACAACCTGCAGAACTTCTACGGGCGCTACTACCGCCCCGACAACGCGGTGCTGATCATCACCGGCCAGTTCGACGTGAACGGCACGCTGGTCGCCGTGCAGAAGGCATTCGGCAGCATCCCGCGCCCGAAGACCCCCATCGTCCAGCCCTACACCCTGGACCCCGCCCAGCAGGGCGAACGCGAAGTGGTGGTCCGCCGCACCGGCGGCGTGCCGCTGCTGCTTGCCGGCTATCACACGCCCGCCGGTGCAGCGCGCGACACCGTGGCCCTGTCCCTGCTGGCCGAGATGCTCACGCGCGAACCCGACGGCCCGCTCTACCAGCAGCTGGTCAAGCCCGGCTACGCCGTGAACGTGGGCGCCTCCTCGTCCGACCTGTACGACCCGGGCATGCTGCTGTTCAGCGCCACGCTGGCCTCGGAAGACAAGCGGCAGATCGTCTGGGACGCCCTGCGCAAGGTGGTCGAAGGTGAACTGCCGCTGTCGCAGGAGGCCCTGGACCGCACCAAGCAGGACGTGAAGAACAGCATGCAGCGCCTGGCCGAAGACCCCGAGGCCCTGGCCATGGCGCTGACCGAAGCCGTGGCCCAGGGAGACTGGCGCCTGCCCTTCGCCCAGGCCGACTGGGCCCAGGCCATGACGCTGGACGAGATCCGTGCCGCCGGCCGCCGCTGGCTGGTGCGCGACAACCGCACACTGGCCTGGTACCTGCCCACGGCCCAGCCGGTCCGTGCCCCCAACCCGTCGCGCCCCGACATCGCTGCCCTGCTGAAGGGCCACCAATGGCAGCAGGCCGAGGCCTTCACGGCCGACGTAGCGCTCACCCCCGCCAGCATCACCGAACGCACCCAGATCGGCCAGCTGCCCAATGGCATCCGCTATGCCATCCTGCCGCGCAAGGTGAAGGGCGATCGCGTGAGCCTGTCGCTGAACCTGCAATGGGGCAACCTGCAGCACCTCTCGGGCCGCTGGCGTGAAGCCGACCTGCTGGACACCATGATGCTCTCCGGCACGAAACAGCTGCCGCGCCAGGCCTTCGAGGACCGCCTGCGCGCACTGGATGCTCGCCTGAGCATCGACGCCAACGCCAGCGGCGCCAAGGTGTCGCTGAGCGTCCCGGCCAGGAACCTGTCGGAAGCACTGACCCTGGCCGCGAGCGCGCTGCGCGAGCCCGTGTTTCCCAAGGACGTGTTCCAGGAGCGGCGTGACCAGGTACTCACCGGCATCGAAGCCCAGCGCCATCAGCCGGAAGCACTGGCTGCCGAAGCCATGGCGGTCCGCGGCCATGCCTACCCGACTGACGACCCCCGCCACTACCGCACGATGGACGAGGTCGTCACCGACCTGAAGGCCCAGACCCCCGAACGGCTGATGAAGTTCTGGCAGGACTTCGCCGGCGCTTCCCACGGCCAGTTCTCGGTCGTGGGCAATGTCGACCCCGAAGCCCTGAAAACCGAGCTGCAGAAGCTGCTGGGCGACTGGAAGAGCCCGCAGGCCTATGCCCGGATCCACATGGACTACCACGGCCTGCCCACGGCCACCGAAATGGTGGAAGTGCCCGACAAGGCCAACGCCGTGCTGCTGCAGGCCCGCAACATCCCCATCTCGGAAGAGCACCCCGACTACACGGCGCTGTCCATGGCCGTGCGCCTGCTGGGCGGATCGGCCGATGCACGTCTCTTCCACCGCCTGCGCGAGAAGGAAAGCATCAGCTACGGCGCCTACGCCTCGCTGTCGGCCAGCCGTGATGTGGACAACGCCATGATCGACATCCGCGCCATCCTGGCGCCGGCCAACATCGACCGGCTGCAGAAGGCGCTGCAGGAAGAGATTGAGCGCGTGCACACCGACGGCTTCTCCCAGGCCGAGCTGGACGAGGCCCGCAACGCCCTGATGGACCAGCGTCGCCAGTACCTGGCCAGCGAGGCCAACGTGACCAGCCTGCTATCCAGCAACCTGTTCTGGAACACCGACATGGGCCGCTGGACCCGCCGTGACGAGCAGATCCGCGCGCTCACGCTGGAACAGGTCAACGCCGCCTTCCGCAAGTGGATCGATCCAAAGAAAGCCCTGACGGTGGGTGCCGGCAGCTTCACGGCCGCTCGTGAAAAAAGCAAGGAAAAAGTCCGTCAGTGACGGGAACGACCGTGGGCCCACAAAACCGGCGGTCTCCCTTACCATAGGGGACTTCTGAAACAATTCCGACGCCCGGCGCACGACCGGGCCAACGGAAGCTCCCCCCAGCTGACCGACCATGCTGCTGCGCTCGATCTGGTCCATTTCATCCCTGTTGATCGGCATGGGCCTTCTACTGGTCGGTTCGGGCCTGCTGGGGATGGTGATCGGCCTGCGTGGCGTCTACGAAGGCTTCAGCAACCTCATGATCGGCCTGATCATGTCAGGCTACTACGTCGGCTACATCGCTGGCGGCTGGATCTGCCCGATCCTGATCCGTCGGGTGGGCCACGTGCGCTGCTTCGCCAGCTTCGCCGCCCTGTCCGCCGCGCTCACGCTGGCCTTCGGCATGGTCGTCGACCCCTGGGTCTGGCTCGTGCTGCGCGTCTTCAACGGCCTGGCGCTGATGGGCATCTACATGGTCATCGAGAGCTGGCTCAACGAACGCAGCCAGGCCACACCCGGCAGCCAGGCCAGTATCTTTGCCGTCTACATGGTCGTCAACCTGGCCACCGTCGCCATCGGCCAGTACTTCGTCACCTTCTACGGCGCCACGGCCATCGAGTCGTTCATCATCGCGGCCATCCTGTTCTGCATGGGGCTGCTGCCCATCGCCCTCACCCCCGTGCCGCAGCCCCTGCCCATCGCCACCCCCAGCCTCTCGCTGGGCACCCTGGCACGGCGCACCCCTTCCGGCGTGGCCGGCGCCCTGTGCTCCGGCCTCGTGCTGGGCGCCTTCTGGGCACTCACCGCCATCTACGGCCGGGCACTGAACTTCTCCGACATCGACATCGCCAACTTCACCGCCGTCGCCATCCTGGGGGGCGCCCTCACCCAGTGGCCCATCGGCTGGATGTCCGACCACTGCCGTGACCGCCGCGAAATGCTCATCGCCGTCGCCGCCGGGGCCACCCTGGCCCTGGTCGCCCTCAGCGTGGTGGACTCGGTGCTGGACGGCGGGGCAGAGCCCAACGACTACATCGCGCTCTCCTTCGTGCTGGGCATCTTCATGTTCTCCATCTACGGCATGGCCGTGGCCCAGACCCATGACCGCTTCCCCGCCAACGAGGCGCTGGAAGCCACCCGGGGCCTGTTGCTGCTGCACGGCGTCGGCGCCGCCATCGGCCCCCTGCTCAGCGGCCTGGCCATGCAGTACCTGGGCACCCAGGGCTTCCCGCAGAGCATGGGCGTCTTCACCGTCCTGCTGGTCATCTTCGTCTGGTGGCGCATCCACCACGACGACCCCGTGCCCATGGAAGAGCGCAGCCCCTTCCACGTCGCCTCCGATCAGGTCTCGCCCGTGGGCGTGGAAATGGACCCTCGCGCCGACAGCCCCCTGAGCGAATCCCCGCCCCCGGATGACGGCAGCAACACCGAAACACTCTCGCCCGAGGAAGCCGCCACCGCCGCCGCCGAAGCCGTGGCCGTCGCCCAGAACGTCGCCAGCGAAGCCGCCGAAGCCGAAGTCCGCCAGCAGGAAGAAGCTGCCCAGCAGACCGCCACCCAGCCGGAAGCCCAGTCTCCGAAGAAACCCGAGACCCGCTGGGACAGAATCCGCCACTTCATCCGACGGCACGTCACCCAGGGCAACAACGACTCGATGGATTGATGCTGCTGCGTCAAGGCAGAACAGCGTGGCTTCAGTGCCTTCGCTGAAGCGTGCAGGGGAAGTTTCCGTGCCTTCGCTGCACGGGGCGCCGCGGGGGCAATCCCTGTGGCTTTACGGGCGCAAACCCGCATGGGCAGTTCACGCCCCGACAGTGCTGGCGCCCGAAGGCGCCCCAGGGATTGCCCCCGCGTCACCCTTCCTTCCACATGGTTGGCTGCCCCCAGCCCCACGTGCGTCCATCCCCGGGATAAACCCGGGATGAAGCTCACCGCGCGCCAAAGGCCGGTGCATGGGTGCCCCCTGAGACGCCTTCGGGCGCCAGCACCTCACGCCGCAAGGCGCAACATCACCCCAGCGCCCGTAAAGCCACAGGGGGTACCCGTGCGGCGGCCTCCCCCACCGAAGCCGAGGAGCCCCAGGCGCCCCCAAGTAAAACGCCCCGACACACAGACAGAGCGCCCCCTTCAGGGTTATCCCCCTGCCCCCGCTTGATATATCCTTGACCACCCTCAGCCACACAACCATCTCCCCCATGAAGAACTTCCGTCCCTCCGCCCTCCTGGCCGCCCTGGCCGCCCTGGCCCTCTCCGGCCTGATGGCCACCGCCGCCCAGGCTGCCGACACCCTGCGCATTGCGCTGCCCGGCCCCACCACCGGCCCCGTCGCCCAGTACGGCAGCATGGTCCGTGAAGGCGCCTTCACCGCCATCGAGCAGATCAATGCCGCCGGTGGCGTCAATGGCCAGCAACTGGAAGGGGTCGTCATCGATGACGCCTGCGAACCCAAGCAGGGCCCCATCGCCGCCAACCGCGCCATCAACGAGGACATCCACTTCGTGGTGGGTCACGTCTGCTCGGGCGCCACCATTGCCGCGGCCGCCATCTACGATGAAGAAGGGGTGCTGATGATCACCCCGTCGGCCACCGCGCCCGCGCTCACCGACGGCAAGAACTACGAATACATCTTCCGCGTCACCGGCCGTGACGACCAGCAGGGCCCTGCCGCTGCCCAGTACATCCTCGACGTGGCCAAGCCCAGGAAGGTCGCCATCCTGCACGACAAGCAGTCCTATGGTCAGGGCATTGCCAACGCGGTGCGCGTCACCCTGGAAAAGGCCGGCCTCAAGCCCGTGCTCTTCGAGGGCATCAATGCGGGTGATGCCGACTACTCCGCCATCATCACCAAGCTGCGCAGCCAGGGTGTGGACTTCGTCTACTACGGCGGCTACCACCCCGAGATGGGCCTGCTGCTGCGTCAGGCGGCCGAACAGGGCGTGAAGGCCAAGTTCATGGGCCCCGAAGGTGCGGGCAACCCCGACATCAACGCCATCGCCGGCAATGCCGTGGAAGGCATGCTGCTGACGCTGCCCAAGGATTTCTCCGCCGATCCGGCCAATGCCGCCATCGTGAAGGCCTTCCAGGCCAAGAAGCGTGACGCCAGCGGCGCCTTCCAGCTCTCGGCCTACGCCGCCGTGCAGGCCATCGTCGACGGCATCAAGGCCACCGGCAGCGATGACCCCGAGCAAGTGGCCAAATGGCTGCATGCCAACACCGTCAAGACCCCGGTGGGTGAGCTGAAGTGGACCGCGCAGGGCGACCTGGAAAGCTACCCCTACGTGGTCTACACCTGGCACAAGGACGGCAGCAAGACGCTGGCCAAGTAAACCAGGCAGGGCATGACGCCAGCGCCCCGGCCAGCACGGCCGGGGCTTTTTTCATGGCGACATGACAGGCGGTGCCGATGCCACATTTCGGCAGCACTCCCCGCGTCAGCGACGACCTGTCGATGCTTCCCTCATTGCTCAGGCCTGCCCCTTCAGCCCCTGAGCACACATCGCCTATCGCTTGCCCCGGGCGGCAGGTCCCCCCTGTCGCCCTGACTGACAGCATGGGCGCGATGGCGCCCGCCCCCTTCCCGGCTTATCATTACAGGTTCGTTTCGGGCCAGACGCCCGGAATGTGTCCTGCCGCCATGCCCACAAGGCGCCCGTGCGGCATGAACCCTCCTCCGGTCACCCCCTGCCGGCGGGGTACCACGTCCGCCATCCCCGGACGAAGGTCCCGACCTTCACGGAAGGATCGGACAGGTCCTCACGGAACCTGCCCGCGCCTCCCCCTCCAGACCCGAACAGGACGCCCGCCTGTCGCTCCCGCTGCCGTTCGCCCCTTGGCCGGTAGGGTTGTGCCGCGCCCGGTGCCGTCGTCGCTTCCATGTCCGAATACTTACCGCAGATCGTCCAGCAGACCTTCAACGGGCTTTCGCTCGGAGCCATCTACGCCCTGATCGCCATCGGCTACACCATGGTGTACGGCATCATCGGCATGATCAACTTCGCCCACGGCGAGATCTACATGATCGGCGCCTACGTGGGCCTGGTCACGCTCTCCGCCCTGGGCACCCAGGGCAGCGTACCGCTGCCGCTTGCCATCGGGCTGATGCTGGCCATGGCCATGATCGTCACCGCCCTGTATGGCTACAGTGTCGAGCGCATCGCCTACCGGCCCGTGCGCGGCGGCCCCCGCCTCGTGGCGCTCATTTCCGCCATCGGCATGTCCATCTTCCTGCAGAACTGGGTGGCGCTGGGCCAGGGCTCGCGCGACATGGCGGTACCCTCGCTCATTTCCGGCGGCATCGACATCCCGTTCGGCGACTTCGACGTGACCTTCTCCTGGTCGCGGATCCTGATCATCGTCGTGACCGTGGTGCTGATGGTGGGGCTGTCGCTCTACATCCGCCACTCGCGCATGGGCCGCGCCTCGCGCGCCTGCTCGCAGGACATGCAGATGGCCCGGCTGCTGGGCATCGACACGAACCGCGTCATCTCCTTCACCTTCGTGCTGGGCGCGGTGCTGGCCGCAGTGGGCGGCGTGCTCATCGCCATCACCATCGGCAAGCTCAATCCCTTCATCGGCTTCATCGCCGGCATCAAGGCCTTCACCGCCGCGGTGCTGGGCGGCATCGGCAGCATTCCCGGCGCCATGCTGGGCGGCGTGCTGCTGGGCCTGGCCGAAACCTTCGCGGCCGCCTTCATCTCCGCGCAGTACAAGGACATCGTGGCCTTCGGCCTGCTGATCCTCATCCTGCTGTTCCGCCCCAGCGGCCTGCTGGGCAAACCCGAAGTGGAGAAAGTCTGATGGCCAGCACGATCCGGAATGCCCTCGTGGCCGCGCTGGTCACGGCCGGCCTCACCATCCCGGTGCTGGGCCTGCAACTGGTGCGCGAAGGCACACGCACCCACATCGAGACCCACTGGAACCTGGTGCTGATCGCCTGCGCCGCCGTCTTCGTCATCCAGCTGCTGCGCCCGGCACTGGCGCGCGTCTTCGGCGGCCTCTCGCTCCGCGTGCCCGGCGCCGAAAGGCTCAACTTCGTCCACCGCACGCCCACCGGCCAGCGGGTGCTCGTTGCCCTGATCATCCTGGCCGCCATCGTCTGGCCCTTCTTCGGCAGCCGCAACCAGGTCGACATCGCCACCGTCGTGCTCATCTACGTCATGCTGGCGCTGGGGCTCAACATCGTGGTGGGCTTTGCCGGCCTGCTCGACCTGGGCTTCGTGGGCTTCTACGCCGTGGGCGCCTACACCTACGCCCTGCTCTACCAGTGGCTGGGCTGGGGCTTCTGGCAGGCGCTGCCCGTCTCCGGCGCCATGGCCGCACTCTTCGGCTTCCTGCTGGGCTTTCCGGTGCTGCGGCTGCGGGGCGACTACCTGGCCATCGTCACCCTGGGCTTTGGCGAGATCATCCGCCTGCTGCTCATCAACCTCACGGACTGGACCGGCGGCCCCGACGGCATTTCCGGCATTCCCAAGCCCACCGTGTTCGGCTATGAAATGAGCCGCAAGGCCAGCGAGGCCGGCGCCCAGACCTTCCACCAGCTGATGGGCTGGAAGTTCTCCAACCAGGACATGGTCATCTACCTGTACCTGATGGCGCTGGTGCTGGCGCTGGTCACGCTCTTCGTGTCCAACCGCCTGGTGCGCATGCCGGTGGGCCGCGCCTGGGAAGCCCTGCGCGAGGACGAGATCGCCTGCCGCTCGCTGGGCCTCAACCCCACCCGCATCAAGCTCTCGGCCTTCACGCTGGGTGCCATGTTTGCCGGCTTTGGCGGTGCGTTCTTTGCCGCCCGCCAGGGCCTGGTCAACCCCGAATCCTTCACCTTCATCGAATCGGCGCTGATCCTGGCCATCGTCGTGCTGGGCGGCATGGGCTCGCAGCTGGGCGTCATCCTGGCCGCCATCATCCTCACCGTGCTGCCCGAAATGGCCCGCGAGTTCGCCGACTACCGGATGCTGATCTTCGGTCTGGTGATGGTGCTGATGATGATCTGGCGTCCCGAGGGCCTGCTGCCCGTCAAGCGCCCGCACGTGGAGCTGACCCGATGAGCCACGATCCCATGAACGCCCCCGACAGCACCCGCAAGCCCGGCCCCCTGCTGGCCGTGCAGGACCTCACCATGCGCTTTGGCGGTCTGCTGGCCGTCGACGGCGTGTCGCTGACGGTCGCCCCCGACGAGATCTTCGCCATCATCGGCCCCAACGGCGCCGGCAAGACCACCGTCTTCAACTGCATCGGCGGCTTCTACCGCCCCACCGGGGGCAGCATCCGGCTGGATGGCCACGAGATCGCCGGCAAGCCCAGCCATCAGGTGGCCCGTCACGGCCTGGTGCGCACCTTCCAGAACGTGCGCCTCTTCAAGCAGCTCACCGTGCTGGAAAACCTGCTGGTGGCCCAGCACACCCAGGTGCAGAGCGGCCTGCTGGCGGGCCTGCTGCGCCTGCCCTCCTACCGCCGCGCCGAGGCCGAGGCCATCCGCCATGCCGCCCAGTGGCTGGACTTCATGGGCCTGCGCGAATACGCCAACCGCGAGGCCGGCAACCTGGCCTACGGCCATCAGCGCCGGCTGGAGATTGCCCGCTGCATGATCACCCGGCCGCGGCTGCTGATGCTGGACGAACCCGCAGCCGGCCTCAACCCCCAGGAAAAGGTCGACCTGCAGGACCTCATCCGCCGGCTGCGCACGGAATTCAACGTGGCCGTGCTGCTCATCGAACACGACATGAAACTGGTGATGAACGTCTCCGAACGCATCCTGGTGATGGAGCACGGCAAGCCCATCATGACCGGTACCCCCGACGCCGTGCGCAACGACGAGCGGGTGATCAAGGCCTATCTGGGAGAGGCGTAAGACCATGGCTTCCAACCACACCACGAGCCAGCCCAGCGACGGCGTCGCCCCCATGCTGCAACTGGACGGCGTCAGCACCTTCTACGGCCCCATCCAGGCGCTGGATGACGTGAGCCTCGTCGTGAACCGCGGCGAGATCGTCACCCTCATCGGCAGCAACGGCGCCGGCAAGACCACCCTGCTGATGACCGTCTGCGGCAACCCGCGTGCAGCCGCCGGCCACATCCGCTTTGAAGGACAGGACATCGCCCGGCTGGACACCCCGCAGATCATGCGCAACGGCATCGCCATCTCGCCCGAGGGCCGGCGCGTCTTTGCCGACATGACCGTCACCGAGAACCTGCAGATGGGTGGTTTCTTCCAGAACCGCGAAGAGATCGAGGCCGGCCTGGAACACGCCTTCAACCTATTCCCGCGCCTGCGCGAGCGCGCCCACCAGCGCGCCGGCACCATGTCCGGCGGCGAACAGCAGATGCTGGCCATCGGCCGCGCCCTGATGTCGCGCCCGCGCCTGCTGCTGCTCGACGAGCCCACGCTGGGCCTGGCGCCGTTGATCATTGCCCAGATCTTCGAGATCATCCAGAAGATCCGCAGCGAAGGCGTCACCGTCTTCCTGGTGGAGCAGAACGCCAACCGCGCCCTGCAGCTGGCCGACCGTGGCTACGTGCTGGAAAACGGCCGCATCGTGCTGGAAGACAGCGGCCAGAACCTGCTGGCCAACGACGACATCCGCAAGGCGTATCTGGGCGTCTGAACACAGACGCAGGAAGCGTGGGCACAGTTCAGCGCTGCCCACGGCGGACAGCAACACGTTGAAAGGCCGCAGAACAGAGCTGGTGCCTGCAGCAACCGACTCAGACCGCCAGCCCGTCGGCCTTCAAGCCATCAGGCCGTCAGCCCCAAAGCGCCGCAGCGCCTCGATACCCCGAATGTCGGTCGACTGCAGCGCGTAGTCGAACTGCTGCAGTCCGGCCAGGTCACGGCGGACCTGCGAAAGGATCTCCTGCTGGCGCGCACGTCGCTGCTGCCAGAAGGCACTGTCGTCGGCCAGGGGAGGAATGATCTGATTCACGATCAGGTGCCGACACGGAAGGTCGAAATGCTGCAGCTGCGCCACGGCGCGGCGCGTCTCGGCCAGCGGCAGCATCTCGGGAATCATCACCAGCACGATGGCGGTGTGCGCTGCATCGGTCAGCAGCCGGCCCGCTTCGGCAAACAGCTTCTGGCGGCACTCCAGAACATCCAGCGCCTGGCGCCAGCGCTCCTGCTTCAGCTCATCCGAAAACGGGTGACGTTGGCCGCTCTTCTGCCAGAACGGCAGCGCGGCCTCGCGCAGCTTCTGCTGCTGCCCCTGCTGGGCCAGCAGCCCCTCGGTCCAGGCGCCCATCATCTTCGGCAGCTCCAGCAGCCGCAGCGTGTGACCGGTGGGAGCGGTGTCGAAGACCAGATGCTGGAAACCCTGCTGGCGCTGCTCCACCACATGACGGCAGATCGCTTCCAGCATGGCGGCTTCTTCAGCCCCCGGAGAGGATTTGGCCGCCTCCAGGTGCTCACGCAGCCGAGGCAGCATTTCAGGTCGGGCGTAGGCCGCAATGGTCTTTTCCACGGCGGCGAAGTGCTCGTCCACCATCCGCGACGGATCCAGCTCCAGCGCCGACAGGTTGTCGTCGAGGGCCCGGGCCGTGCCCGACAGCTTTTCCTGCAGCACGTCGCCCAGACTATGGGCGGGATCGGTGGAGACCACCAGCACCTTGCGGCCCAGCGCCGCCAGCCGGCAGGCCAGGCTGGCGGCATGGGTGGTCTTGCCCACCCCGCCCTTGCCGCCCACGAACAGCAGCGGCCTGTCTTGCAGCGATTGCAGCAGTCGGTCCATCAGCAGCAGCCGAAACGATCGAGCGGGGAATGCGGCATGCCCATGCGGGTATGCCATTCATGGAACTCTTCCATCAGCAGCGGCTGCAGCTCCAGCGTGTACCAGGTCATGGGATTGGGCACCCCCAGGCTCTCTGCGAACACCAGCAGCATGAACAGATCGCTTTCGTCCCGGTACGCGCGGCTGAGGGTACGCCGGTAGGGCGCATGGTAGAACTCATGCAGCCCTTCCGAGAACGCCTTGAAGCCCTCACGCCACTTCTTCATCGCCGTCCTTGCGACCGGACCAGTTGCGCTTGAGCACCGAGATGCACTCCAGCGAGGCCAGGATCGAGCAGGCCAGGATCACCAGATCCAGCACCACCAGCAGCCAGTTGCCCTCGTCATAGAAGGACTTCAGCTGCAGCAGCAGCGCGATGACCGACACGAACAGCAGGAAGGCCATCGGGATCAGCGTAAACCAGACCTTGCGACCGGCCTTCAGCAGCATCACCGTCACCACCAGCAGGGTCAGACCGGCCATCAGCTGGTTGGTGGTGCCAAAGAGCGGCCAGATCAGCATGCCGCCGTCACCCTTCAGACCACCGGCGCCGAAGGCCAGCAGCATGCAGCTGCCCACCGCCAGGAACGTGGCCACCCAGCCCTTCTGGAAGGACTTGATGTTGTAGATCTCGCCCCACTCCTGGAAGATGTAGCGCTGCAGGCGCACACCCGTGTCCATCGTCGTGCCGGCAAACAGCGCAGCCATCACCGTCAGCATGGTAGCCGACAGCGTGGGGTCCAGCCCGATGCCCGCATTCATCACGGCAGAGCCGCCGTCGATGAAGGCGCCGATGCCGCCCTTGCCAAAGGCCGAATACACCGCCTGCCAGTCAGCCAGCGTGGCAAAGCCCGCCGTGGCCACCAGAATGGCTGCCAGCGCCAGCATGCCCTCGCCCATGGCGCCGAAGTAGCCCACGAAGCGGCTGTCCGGCTCGCGGTCCACCTGCTTGGAGGTGGTGCCGGTGGAAACCAGGCCATGGAAGCCCGAGATGGCGCCGCAGGCAATGGTCACGAACAGCAGCGGCATGATCGGCGGCGTGCCGGCCGGCACGTTCTCGTTGAGGGCCGGGGCCACCACGGTGGGGTTCACCAGGAAGATGGCGGCATACAGCACCAGCAGGCCCACGAAGAGCTGCAGGCCGTTGATGTAGTCACGCGGCTGCAGCAGCATCCACACCGGCAGCAGCGAAGCCACGGCTGCGTAGACGAACAGCAGGATGATCCACCATGCATTGGTGGGCAGGCCCATCATGTCCTCGGGCAGACGCAGCGGGAAGACCGGGCCCAGATAGATGAGCAGATAGAGCGCCACCACACCGATCAACGACACCCAGAACAGGTTCATCTTGTAGCGGTAGATGCACTGGCCAATGATGAAGGCCACCACCAGCGCGCCCCAGACCGGCAGCACGGACGACGGCGTCTTGATCATCATCTGCGCGATGACCACGCCGAACACGGCGTTGACCATCAGCAGCAGCAGGAAGATCACCACCATGAACAGGCTGCGCGTGCGGCCATTGACCACCCGGCCGGCGATGGCGCCGATCGACAGACCCCGGTTGCGCACACTGGCCCACACCGCCGACATGTCATGCACGCCAGCAATGAAGATGGTGCCGCACACCACCCAGACAAAGGCCGGCAGCCACCCCCAGATGACCGCAATGGCCGGGCCGACGATGGGCGCTGCCCCCGCCACCGACGTGAAGTGGTGACCCCACAGCACGTACTTGTTGGTCGGCACATAGTCGATGCCGTCCTGCATGGCATGCGATGGCGTCTCGTAGTTCGGGTCGAGCTTGAGGATCTTCTGCGCAATGAAGCGCGAATAGACAAAATAGCCGGCTGCCATGAGGGCAAGGCCGGCGACCAACAGGGTGACTGCGCTCATGGCGCCTCCTTTGTCAGCGCCGTCGGAGCGATCGGCACGGGATGTTTGAAAACCGCCTGTGTGGTGCGCCCACAAGGGGCGCACCACGACATTGTCCAATTTTGTCAAACATTCATACCCGTGTGTACCGGGCCACCTGGGGGCCTGCGCCCGGCACACGCTGCAGCAGTCACTTCAGGGAAAACCCTATGTGGCATCCTCCACAAATCACCAGCCGATGCCGACGTCTCTCAACGCGGTGTCGGTCAGGGTCCTTCGGCTCGAAAGCCCGGTCCGTTCTGTCAGACCTTCCCCTCACCCTCTGCCAGGGCCTGCAGGCACATCAGCAGCCACTGATGGCAGCGCCCCACCGTGTCGATCTGCACCGCCTCGTCCGGCGAATGCGCCCCCGTGATGGTCGGGCCGAAGGAGATCATTTCCCAGTGCGGGTAATGGGTGGACAGAATGCCGCACTCCAGCCCGGCATGGATGGCCTTCAGGGGCGGCCGATGACCAAAGACCTGCTCGCCCGTGCGCTGGAAGATCCGCACCAGCGGCGAATCCGGCTTCGGCAGCCAGCCGCCATAATCCGCCGAGTAGTCGGACTGCCCGCCGGCCAGCCGCACCACCGCAGCCATCCGGTCGGCCAGGTCCAGCTTCTGCGGCTCGGACGACGAGCGCAGCAGGCAGCTGATGTGCAGCGCACCGTCCTTGCAGCGGATGGCCGCCAGGTTGGTGGAGGTCTCCACCAGACCGGGCATGGACGGGCTCATCTGGTCCACCCCGTTGGGCAGCACCCGCAGCACATCCAGCAGCCGCTGGGCATCCTCGATGACCTGCGTCACCTCCTCGGCCGGCTCCAGCACCAGCTCCAGCCCCTGGGAATCCTGCGCCAGCCCCTGACGAATCTCCGCCGCCAGCCGGGCCAGCATCTCGCGCACGGCCGTGGCAGCGGCCTCGTCCGGCAGGCCAATCAGCGCCTGCGCTTCCCGCGGGATGGCATTGCGCAGATTGCCCCCGCTCAGGTCGGCAATATTGATGGCCCCGATGGCCACCAGCACCTGCGCCAGAATGCGGATGGCATTGCCGCGCAGCCGGTGGATGTCCACCCCCGAGTGCCCGCCGCGCAGACCGCGCACCAGCAGCCGATAACCCGGCATCCGCACCGCCCGCGTGACATACGGCAGGGCGTAGCTTCCATCCACGCCGCCCGCGCAGCCGATGCACAGCTCGCCCTCGTCCTCGTAATCCAGATTGATGAGATAGCGGCCCTTCAGCCAGCCGCCCTGCAGCCCCTTCGCGCCCACCATCCCCGTCTCTTCCGACGACGTGAAGAGCGCCTCCAGCGGCGGATGCACCAGCGTCCTGTCAGCCAGCACGGCCAGAATCAGCGCCACCCCGATGCCATTGTCCGCCCCCAGCGTCGTGCCGTCGGCCGTCACCCGGCCGTCCGCATGCACCTGCGTCGTGATCGGATCGCGCGTGAAGTCGTGCACCTTGTCGGCATTCTTCTGCGGCACCATGTCCAGGTGCCCCTGCAGGATCACCCCCGGCGCCCCCTCATGCCCGGCACTGGCCGGCTTGCGAACCCGGATGTTCCCCACCGCATCGCGCTCGGCCGACAGGCCCAGCCGCGCCGCCTCGTCCAGCACGTATTGCTGGACGGCCTCCTCATGATGCGAAGGCCGCGGAATCTGCGTGAGCTGATGGAAATAGTGCCAGACCGATGCGGGCTGCAGATCGAGAATCGTGCTCATGCGGAGCTCCTGTAGGCTGCGCCAGGGCCCGGTGGCGTGAAAGCCGGAAATGGGGGCTGGCGCGGGGCTTGTTATGTCGGTGGATAAGGCTATTGTAGGCCGCATGGGGTCAATACGGCAGGACTGTCTTGGCTACTCAAATCGTGCCTGCGCTATCTGATGTGCTGCCTCCGCCTTCTCTTCTCGCTTCTTCTCGTCGCCTATCTCAGCCAACAGGTCTTTTCTCCATAGCTCAATCTTGTCAGCATACTCCGCGCCCAATATTTCTGAAAGCTGATCGATCAGCGGTAGTCGCTCCTCGAGATTGTCTGACATGTTCCCGACCCAGCAATTAGGTCGAATATGCTTAACAAGAACTTCTGCAACCTTGCAAGGATCTGGGGACTTATTCAATAAGGCAACCGCTTGAGAAGACCACTGCCATCGACCTCCACCCCCTGTTTCTTCCGAAGCTTGCACCACCGAACACACTGAATTTGCAGCACGGAGCCAGCGACCAGGAGAGCCCGACTCACACCATTCCATGAGGACTTCTTCAGGAATGCCTGAAGCCCGACCATGGACATCACTAAATAACTCGTTCCTGGCAAAGGAACTTCGACGACTGTCCGCCTCAAAACCCTCATCATCGCCAACAAACACATCCAATGCCGCCCTAGGCTGAACATCAAAAAAAGCCCCTATAATTTTCATGAAATCAGATGAAAGAACTATCGAGCTTTCACCTCCATCAACCAGCCTACGCATGATTTGGCGTGCGCGAACCTCCCCCTCCTCAACATCATCGCCCGCAGCACGCCCCAGAAAACACCTAACAACATTCTCAACGTCGCACTCCACATCATCAGGCCCTCCCAGCTTTATCGCACCACTTGCGATGGCCAACAGGACGGACTCCAACACATCATAAGCCACATTGGAAAGACTTCTATCAACCAGAGTCCTCCTTTGAAATAAAGACAATTTTTGGAGTGCCACCAACGCCCCATCTTTCATCCCAAGCAAACTCTTAAGGACCGCTGCAACTTGCGCATCAGGGTAGCTGCCATCGGGCAGCTGCCTTCCAATCTGGTTATTCCAACCATTGCAGAAGTCAAAAGCACAAATATCCAGACGCTTCATCAGGCCCAGAAGGCGATCACGCTCCCGCCCCCCCAGAGGTGCACATGACTGCAAGGAAGGAACGTACCTGACAAGCGACGATCGCTCCATTGCCCCATCCAGAAGTTTATTGAATAACACAGCATCACGGTCAAACACACCTTCCAGATACCCCTTCAGTACAGATTCATCTCTTTCCTTCTCGGGCCACGACTCAAAACCTTCCAGCAATGCATCCCACATCTTTTTCATGTCGGACACCTGGACGGCAATACTCTTCCCCAAGGCCAACTTGAACGTCGGATCACCACGCCACCCGCCTCCTGTTACCAAACGCGCAGCCTCAGGCATAAGATGCTCTTCTTGCGAAAATTCTCGCCCGAGCTGTTGGACACGCTTATCTACATCATGCCACCAATCTGGCGACCCCTCTCCCTCTGAAAGTACCAGCCCCAAATGCACATCAAGTGTCAATACCCTTAACCGTGACAAGAAGCTTCTAGGACAAACAACATGATCAAGCTCCCGTAGCGATTTTAGATCCGCCGCCTCCATTTCCCCGCCATGAAGCTTAATGGTCTCCCGAATGGCACTCCACCCCTCTTCCCAACCAGTGGCGGACAGTGTACGAACAGCCTCCCTGAGCTTATCCGTCATTCCCGCCAACCACAGGGCCCCAAACCTCCTCGCAAGAACCCCTCTCACTTCTTCCGAGGCATGAGACGAATCAATAGCTATCTTTACAGCCAGATCGATGAACTTTGCATACCAGTCTCTCTTCTCCTCCTTACTCGGCCTCCAGCCGGAATCACGCTCTCTGGCGCCAAAGTCAAAGTTGTAGGATGAGCTGAACCCCTCGCTTTCGAGTGCATTTGACAGACAGCGGCAAGCAATCGACCGAACCGCTTCATCGCTGCGACGCAGGGCGTCATCCAACCACCTCAGCCTCATATCCGTCTTGGCAAGAGTCCCCGACAAAGCAACGAAGAACATTGACTCCAAGATTTCGCACGCTGGCCCTTGTCGCTCGAATGTCAGCCTACCCTTCTCCTCAAAAACAGCAAATTTCAACAAGACATCCAAACAACGACCGAACAGATCTTCATAATAGGCAATCGAGCGAATGAACGTAATGATGCGATTTCGCCCTTCTCGCAGAGATTCATCCTCTTTATATGCCGCAAGTATAATATTCGGATCGACGCCTTTTCCATACCCCTTCAGAAAGTCAGCGTCAATGGAGCTTTTGTATCTCTCAATGACAATATCTGCACCTCCGTTCCCCACCAGGCGCTCAATGACCTCAAGAGCCCCCTCCGGATCGACGGGAGCCACGTTATTCAACAGCTCTGTATAAAGCGACCAACGATTGGACTCGGGAGCAACACCAAGTAGCCCATCAGGCGAGAGCCACTGTTCTACTATTTCTCTAGCCTCTTCCGAGTCATGCAGGTACCCCAGTCGTCTGGAAAACGAACGCAACAACCGTGGCTCATCGCTTACGCTCGGATCTGGTGCCACGATCTGGTGCTCAATCGACTCATAAGAGACGTATTCCAAGGCATCCGCAGCCAAACGATTGGCGATTGCCTGCGGCAAAATCGCACGCCATACGCCCCGTTTCTGCACAAGACCGCGCTTCTCAAGCTCTGAAACGAATCGACGTAGCTTCTGCACCGACATATCTGCGAGACAGGCAAGCGACCTCAATTCACCGTCATCACGCTTGCCATCAAACGAATACACTAATGCGCAGACCTCTGCTGCACTACGAAGATCCTTATCCTCACCATGACGCTGCCAGAATAGACGATCAAAGAGCTCGCTGTCGCTTAATCCAGCCAACGAACCCTTCCTTCTCACAGACTCTGCCAACGCGATAGCCACCCGAAAATTTCCACTCGAAAATTGGGCAATGGTCTTCGCATCGGTCGGTGTTACATTGAAAAATCGTGTTCTTATGAATCTTTCTATTAGGCCATCGGAGCTTGCCTTCAGCCGAAAGACATCCGTATTCTCCGGCGGGTCCTCCCGGATATCGTACTCAACTGTCAGCAGACTCACCCTCGCCTTGGACCCCGCCTTTCCCAGTTCTTCAACAAGCTCTCTGTGCAACGAAGGCGCACAGTTATCTATGATCAGAACAGCCCGTGTTTTGCTGGATATCAGCCTATCCAACACAACAGCGGGAGGAGGATTCAGCGTGCGCCCTGCATCTGCGTATACGGCCAACTCCTGATCCAAAGCGTCTGAGCCGACATCTGCCTCGAACAACGCCTGGACAAACCGCGTCTTGCCCACACCCGAAAGGCCCACCAGACGAACAGGCTTCCCGTCCTCCTCACCGGTACGCTCAATTCCCTTGCGCAGAACCTCTCTCACACACTCAATTCCGTCAATCAGATTGAAACTGCGCTCCCAAGGGTCGATGAATCGCGCCCTCTCGTCTAGCAAAAAAGGTGGATACTTTCCATCACGCATCCATTTTGAAGTCGCCCATTGCCCATAAGGCACCCACCCATGCAGGGCGCCACCTTGTGTCTTGTTATGTACCCAGGCAACGACAGTGGGATACTCACTGGCCCAGTCAGCCAGACGCCGGCTATCGTAGTAGTCCACGCAGCCGGAATTTTCATCCTGCAATAGACCAACTGCGCACTCCCGCATGGCTGCAACGCGCTCTTTATATCGCTGGTCAGCCACAGAATCACGGGCTGCAATGATGTATGCACCACCCACTTGGAGAAGCTCCTGGATGGACGATTGCAGGCTATCGTTCGGACACATCTCCTTTTTAATCTTGGCAGGCGGCATCTCGGTCGCCTTGACCTGAAATCCGACAGATCTCCAGCGCAGCCAACGGCTATCCGGCAGGGAATCTTTGTCATGAAGCTGCACCCGAACATCAATGCCGCCATCCGGCTCCCTCTGATCACCTCCCCAAGTCACGCACGTAGCGGACAACCCCGCTTCGATCAACGTTGCTTTGCACAAGCGTGCCACCAGTTCCCGAAGCTCATCATCCTTCAGGGACTCTACGTCTTCAGAACTCACCTCGAACAGCGACGCCCCCATCCCCGCGTTCGCTGAACGCTTCCGGGTTCCTCCCTCATTGCTCTTGGTAATGCGGGATGTTCTTTTCTGGTTTTTGCTTTCAGTGCCCATAGGGAAAAACTATACCCCTGAGCCCTGTAAGCCCCTATCCCGTGTTGGTCCGATGCTGCACCTACCCTGAATCCGACAGTCCGGATAGGGCGTCAACAAATCCAGGGCCTTTTCGTCACTCTAGCCGTAGCACCAGCCGCGCCCTCCTCCTAACCATATCCAAGGCCGCGTGCTCCAAGGCTTGCAGCTTCCTGCGCGGATGCCCACCGGTCCCGGCCCTTAGAAGCCGCACGACTTGCGGGGTGACTTGCGGGGTGACTTGCGGGGTGACTTGCGGGGTCACTGGGTCGGTCACTGGGTTGCTGACTGGGCCGGCACCCCTGGGTCGGGCACCCTTCACATCATTTTTCTGCCACGGTGGCCATTCGCTCAAGGCGCATAGAACGCCCCAGCACCAGACCGAAAAGCCCGGCGCTCCTCCCCCGCCGGGCCTCACGGGATTCCCTGAACCTGTCCAGAGAACCCCATGGATCGATCACACGTGGATCGACTTGTAGCGGAAGCGCTTGGGACGGGCTTCCTCGTCGCCCAGGCGGCGACGCTTGTCTTCCTCGTACTCGCGGTAGTTGCCGGCAAAGAACGTCCATTGCGAATCGCCCTCGGCCGCCAGGATGTGGGTGGCGATCCGGTCCAGGAACCAGCGGTCGTGCGAGATGACCAGGCAGCAGCCGGCGAATTCCAGCAGGGCGTCTTCCAGCGCCCGCAGGGTTTCCACGTCCAGGTCGTTGGAGGGTTCGTCCAGCAGCAGCACGTTGCCGCCTTCCAGCAGGGTCTTGGCCAGGTGCAGGCGACCGCGCTCACCCCCGGACAGCTGTCCCACCAGTTTCTGCTGGTCGGGGCCCTTGAAGTTGAAGCGGCCGATGTAGGCGCGCGACTGCATCTCGAACTTGCCGACGTTCATGATGTCCAGGCCGCCCGACACGTCTTCCCAGACGGTCTTGTCGCCCTGCAGCGATTCGCGCGACTGGTCCACGTAGGCGATGTGCACGGTGTGGCCGATCTTGATCTCGCCGCTGTCAGGCTTCTCGCGTCCGGTGATCATCCGGAAGATGGTCGATTTACCGGCGCCGTTAGGGCCGATGATGCCGACGATGGCGCCCGGCGGGATCTGGAAGCTGAGGTTGTCGATCAGCAGGCGGTCGCCATAGGCCTTGGAGACGTTCTGGAACTCGATGACCTGATCACCCAGGCGCTCGGCCACGGGGATGAAGATCTCCTGCGTCTCGTTGCGGCGCTGGTATTCGTAGGACGACAGTTCGTCGAAGCGGGCCAGACGGGCCTTGCTCTTGGCCTGACGGCCCTTGGCGTTCTGGCGCACCCATTCCAGCTCCTTCTTCAGGGCTTTCTGGCGCGCCGATTCAGCGGCTTCTTCCTGCTTCAGGCGGTTGCTCTTCTGGTCCAGCCACGAGCTGTAGTTGCCGCGCCAGGGAATGCCGCTGCCCCGGTCCAGTTCCAGGATCCATTCGGCGGCGTTGTCCAGGAAGTAGCGGTCGTGGGTGACGGCCACCACGGTGCCGGTGAACTTCTGCAGGAACTGCTCCAGCCAGTCCACGCTCTCGGCGTCCAGGTGGTTGGTGGGCTCGTCCAGCAGCAGCATGTCGGGGCGCGACAGCAGCAGGCGGCACAGGGCCACGCGGCGCTTCTCGCCACCGGACAGGTTGCCGATCTTGGCATCCCACGGCGGCAGGCGCAGGGCGTCGGCTGCCACTTCCAGCTGCAGCTCGATGTTGTCGGTGCCAGCGGCCTGGATGATGGCCTCGTACTTGGCCTGCTCAGCCGCCAGGGCGTCGAAGTCGGCGTCCGGCTCGGCGTAGGCGGCGTAGATCTCTTCCAGCTTCTGCTTGGCCTCGACGATCTCGCCCAGACCGCCCTCGACGGCCTCGCGCACGGTCTGCTCGGGATCCAGCTGCGGCTCCTGCGGCAGGTAGCCCACCTTGATGCCCGGCATCGGCATGGCTTCGCCGTCGATCTCCTTGTCGAGGCCGGCCATGATCTTGAGCAGCGTGGACTTGCCGGCGCCGTTGGTGCCGAGCACGCCGATCTTGGCGCCCGGGAAGAAGCTCAGGGAAATATCCTTCAGGATCTGGCGCTTGGGTGGCACGGTCTTGCTCACCCGGTTCATCGTGTATACGTATTGGGCCATGTAGCTGCGGCAGCCAGCGCTGCCGGAAAATGAAGCGGACCGGACAGGAAAAGTCTCAGGCCGCCCGCCGTGCGAACGGCAGCGGGAGCTTTTCGATGGGGAAAGCGAACGGCGCCGGCAGTGTTCGCCATGGCCGAGGCGCCCCAAAGGGCACACGGCACGGAACACCCGGCCATGCCGGGAAGGGCCCGGAACGGCCCTGCCTGCGGGGGATTATCGCAGACGGCCCGTCGGCAGCCAAACCCCGATCACTTCGTGGACGGCGGCAGGCAGCGGCACTCGCGCAGGGTCTGCGCGGCAGGAACGGGCAGCACGGCGGAGGACTGCGCCGGCACCACGGCCATGCAGCCGCGCGGTCCGAAGCGCAGCTGCATGATGAAAGGCTGGGGCTTGCCGCGCCGGCCGTCCAGGATCTGGCCATCGGGCCCGCGCAGGAAGGCCTGGTCCAGCACCAGGTCGCTGCTGTCGACAAAGGCCGCTCCGCCCAGCATCACGCGGCGGCCGCTGTAGCGCTCGGCCATGGTCTCGATGGCGGCCAGGCAGGCATGGTTGGTCTGCGCGGCCAGCCGTGCATGCGGCAGGTCGGACAGTGAAGCGCCCGGGTCCTGCCGCAGCATTTCCGCCAGCTGCTCGCGGCGGTCGGCCTCGACATCTTCACGGGCGCCTTCCCGGATGGCTTTCTGTTCCAGGGATTCCCGCTTGCCCCCTTCCCCGCTGGTCAGCGACGAGCATCCGGTCAGTGCGGCCGACAGCAGCAACGCGGCAGCCAGGGCACGACGGGAAGACACGGCAGACGAGGAAGAAGGCAGCAGGGAAAACGTCATGGCAGCACGAACTTGGAAGTCTGGGCGGGAGAGCGCACCAGCTGCGGGTCGGACAGGCCCGCCTGCGCGGCACTACCCAGGGCCTTGGTGCTGGCCGTGGCCGGGCACTGCCCGTACTGGCGGTGATGCAGCGCGGCGGCCAGCAGTCGCTCGTTCGGGTCGCCCAGCTGGTGCTCCAGGTCATCGGCCACCTTGCAGGTGGGCTCGAAGCCTGCGTCGAAGCCACCGACGCCCTTGTCGTTGACGCCGTTGAATTCGATGGGGAAGTATGACATACCGCAGTTGTCATGCGCGGTAAAGCCGTAGGGCTTGCCGCAGGTGGTATTGCCGATCTGCACCACTTCCACGTCCACGCCGCGCAGGCCGTTGATCAGCGATTCGCTGGCCGAGCAGGTGTTGTTGCCCGTCAGCACGTAGACGCGCTTCAGACCCAGGTTGGGCAGGGTCTGACCATAACGGGTGTTGGTGCCCTCAGTGCCGCTGGTCACCGTCAGGAAGCGCATCAGGCTCTCGTCCTTGCGGCGCTTGTCGTTGTACTGCAGGCGCTCGAAGACCTTGTCCCGGGTCAGCGTGGGATCGCTCAGCATGTAGGCCAGCTGCGCCGACTGGTACAGGTAGCCGCCCCCGTTGTAGCGCAGGTCCACCACCACATCCTGCACCTGCTGGCCCTGCATCTCGGTCACGGCCTTCACCAGCTGCGCCTCGGCCAGCAGGTTGAAGCCATTGAACAGCACGTACCCCACCTTGGCGCCCCCGGCACCGTCAATCACCCGGGTGGTCTGCACGGGCGGCGCGGTGTACTGGCCAGCGCTCAGCTCGACCTCGCGGTTCTTCTCGCCCCCTTCCACCGGACGGAACTCGAAACCGGTGTTCTCGCCCTCGTTGGCCTTGAAGAGCACGCGATTCAGCTCATCGACTTCTTCCTGCACCTCGGTGTTCACCACATCGATGCGCTTGCCGGCCGCCGTGACGACCCACAGCAACCGGTCACCCCGGGCCACATTCAGGCGCTCGGCCGGGGTACCCGGGGTCACCAGCGTCACCCGCACATCACGCGGCACCTCGCTCTTCAGAACGCCCAGGTCCACACCATAGCCGCTGACGGCCCCCGCCTGCGACTGTGCCTTCCAGTCGGCCGTGGGCATGGCAAAGCTGAAACGGTCCTTGCGTGCGCCATTGGTGTTCTTCTGGGGCGAAAGCAGGTCACGGAACCAGCTGCTCATGCCGTCCTGGTAGGCGGCCTGCGTGTAGATCGGCGGCACCACCAGGGAGGCCGGCATTTCCTGATACCAGAGGTAGTTTTCCTGCAGGTAGGCCCGCACGAAGCTCTGCTCGATCAGCCGCGAGCCCGAGCGGTAGCCCGAAAGAAGATTGCCCTGGGCATCACGCGCCAGCGAGTTCTCGGGTGCGCACTGGTTGGCCAGTTGCGTCGACGATCCCAGCAGGATGGCCGAGCCCACCGCCGGATCGACGGCAGCTGCGGGCGTGGGCGCTGCGCCACCACCACCGCCGCCACCACAGGCAGCAAGCGCCGTGGCCAGCAGCGCGGAAACAGCCGAGAGGGAGAATTTCGTGGCGTTCATGCAACGATCATGGCGAAAGCCACCATGACCTGCAATGTACATCGTCACGCTTGCTGCCGGATGGTTCCCCATGGCCGCCGGACGCAGGTGGAGGCCGCGGGCGAATGCCTGCCCCACCGGGACGAGCCGCCCTCGATCAGGCCATCAGGCGACGGGAATCAGGCGTTGCCCAGCAGGCTTTCATCCTCACCCGGCAGGTTGTCGGCCGGGTGCAGCGGTGGCAGGCCCAGGATCATGTCCGAGGCCTTCTCGGCGATCATCAGCGTGGACGCGTTGGTGTTGACCGAGGGCAGCGACGGCATGATCGAGGCATCGACCACGCGCAAGCCCTGCAGGCCATGAACGCACAGCTGGTGATCGACCACCGAATCCCGACGGTAGGCCGGCCCCATGCGGCAGGTGCCCACCACGTGGTAGACCGTGGCGCCGGTCTCGCGGGCGAAGTCCAGCAACTCCTCGTCGGTCTGGTACTTGTCGCTGGGGACCTCTTCCTGAGCCACGAAGGGTGCCAGGGTGGAGGTCGACATCATCTTCCGCCCCAGGCGGATGCCGTCGATCAGCACCCGCTGGTCGCGTTCGTCCGTCAGGTAGTTGGGCTGGATGCGCGGCGCATCGAAGGGGCTTGCGGTGCGGGCCTGCACGCTGCCCCGGCTTTCCGGCCTGCCCTGCCAGATGCCCAGCGTCATGCCCGGCCAGCCATCCAGCAGGCCCACCACGCCGCCGCGGAAGCTGGCCGGTGCGAAGACGAATTCCAGGTCGGGACGCTCCACCTCGGGCCGGCTGCGCCAGTAGGTGTAGGCCATGGAGGCGCTCAGCGACAGGACGTTGGGACGCCCCCGCATCCATTTCACGAACTCGCTGATGAGCCGGGGGCTGAGCACCACTTCGTTGATGCTGACCACATAACGCAGCCGCGACACCAGACGGACCCGGTAATGGTCCTGCAGGTTCTGCCCCACGCCGGGCAGATCGGCCACCAGCGGCACGCCCAGCGATTCGATGAGGGAACGATCCCCCACGCCCGAGATCTGCAGGAGCTTGGGCGTGCTGACCGCCCCAGCCGCCAGGATGACCTCACGGTTGGCCCGAATGGTCTGCTCCTGCCCCCGGAGCCCGCCCCGGACGCAGCGCACGCCGACGGCGCGGGTGCCCTCGAACAGGATGCGGCTGACATGGGCGCGCGTGCGGACCTCCACATTCGGACGCTGCATGGCAGGCTTCAGGAAGGCACGGGCCGAACTGCAGCGCCGTCCGTTGTGGATGGCCCGCTGCAGGTAGCCGCCCCCCGTGTGGACCATGCCGTTGTAATCGTCGGTGAGCGGGATGCCCAGTTCGGACAGTCCGTTGACGAAGGCGTCACAGATGGGGTGCGACCAGTCCTGGTCGGTGATGTGCAGGCTGCCGGAGCGCCCGCGAAAGCGGTCGTCCCCCACGCCGATCTTGCGTTCGGAACGCATGAAATACGGCAGGATCTCCAGATAGGACCAGCCCGGATTGCCAGCCGCTGCCCAGTCGTCGTAGTCCTGTCGCTGCCCGCGCACGTGCGACAGGCCGTTGATGGAGCTGGAGCCACCCAGCACCTTGCCCTGCGGCAGCCGGAAGCGCCGGTTCACCACGGGCCCGGGCTCCACGGCGTAGTCCCAGGTCAGGCGGCGGCTGTGCACGTTCCAGACATAGCCGACCGGCAGGTGGATCAGCGGGCTCCAGTCACGTCCGCCCGCCTCCAGCACGCAGACACTGGCCCCGGTGGCACTCAGGCGATCGGCCAGCAGGCAACCTGCCGTTCCGGCACCCACCACCACATAGTCGAACCAGGCGTCCTCATCCGTCCCGATAGCCATTATCCGCTCCGCAACAACCCACCGGAATCGACGGGCGCTAAACGATATACCGATAAACCGTCGATAACCGGATCATCGATTAAATTCATCAATAATTGCAATAAAACTTACAAATTTACAGATCATCACACCGAAGAAACGGCGCCCGCGCGCGCCTTATCGCAGCACCAGATTGTCGCGGTGAATAAGTTCCACGCCCTCGATGAATCCCAGGATCGACTCGATGCGTGAGGACGGCTGCCCCGCCAGCCGCCGGGCGTCGGTGGCGGCGTAGTTCACCAGGCCTCGCGCCAGTTCCCTGCCATCGTTCGACAGCACCGCCACCAGGTCACCCCGGGCAAACTCGCCCTGCACGGCCGTCACGCCCACAGGCAGCAGGCTGCCACCGTGGGCACACAGGGCCTCTTCCGCCCCGGCATCGACCACCACATGGCCATGCAGCTGCAGGTGGTCGGCCATCCAGGTTTTGCGGGCCGCCAGGCGGGCGGTCTGCGCCACGAAGCGCGTGCCGATCGACTCACCGGCCTCCAGTCGCAGCAGAACGTCGGGTTCATGCCCGGAGCAGACGATCGTCGAGGTGCCGCTGCGCGCAGCCCGCCGCGCCGCCAGTACCTTGGTCAGCATCCCGCCTGTACCCACGGCGCTGCCCGCGCCACCGGCCATCTGCTCCAGCGCCGGGTCGCCGGCCTGCACCTCGGGCAGCAGCACCGCGTTCGGATCGCGTCGCGGGTCGGCCGTGAACAGGCCGTCCTGGTCCGTGAGAATGACCAGCCAGTCGGCTTCGATGAGGTTGGCCACGAGCGCGCCCAGCGTGTCGTTATCGCCCACCTTGATCTCGTCGGTCGTCACCGAGTCGTTCTCATTGATGACCGGCACCACGCCCAGCGACAGCAGCGTCTTCAGCATGGAGCGCGCGTTCAGGTAACGCCGGCGGTCTGCCAGATCTTCATGGGTCAGCAGCACCTGGGCAGTCTCGATGCCGTGGCGCTGGAAGGCGTTCTCGTAGGCCTGGGCAATGCCCATCTGACCAATGGCGGCGGCTGCCTGCAGCTGGCGCACCTCACGCGGCCGCTTCTTCCAGCCCAGCCGCTTCATACCTTCGGCAATGGCGCCCGAAGACACCAGCACGATCTCGGGCAGGATCCGCGCGCCGTCGTCGGATTCGTGTGCGGCATGATGCCGGCGGTGCCCGGCCGCTGCGCCTTCCGCGTGCCCCTCTGGGTCGCTGGCGTGCCTGCCCTGCGCATCGGCATGGGCGGCAGCGGCCGCCCGCGCCCGCAGTGCCGCCACCTGGTCGGCCCAGTGGTTCAGCGCCTGCTGGTCCACGCCCTGCCCGCCGCGCGTCACCAGCGACGAACCTACCTTGATCACCAGTCGCTGCGCGGGCATGGCGTTCTTCATGGTTCCAAAAATTCCTTGCAATCCCGTCATCCAGCCCCGGAGCGCGGCACGCCCGCCCGGGCCCGGCACATCAGCCGGACAGAAGAATCCACCCGGCCCTGCCTGGCATCCTGGTCAGGACGCCGGCCCTTCCTCGGCTGGGTGGCTGGTCGCCTCAGCAGCCGCAGCAGCGGGCTCGCCGTTTACCACCTCGGCGGCGTTTTCCCGGTCAAAGCGCACGTCGGGGTCAACATCCTCGGGCGGACGCAGCGACTCCAGATAGTCCCAGATGGCATAGCACAGCTCACGGCAGCCCTGGCCGGCAATGGCCGAGATGCAGTACACCGGCCCCTGCCAGTCCAGTTCCTTCACCAGCCGCTCGCGCACCTCGTCCACGGCCTCGGGCGACATCATGTCCACCTTGTTCAGCACCAGCCAGCGCGGCTTCTCGTAAAGCGCCGGATCGTACTTGCGCAGCTCCTCCACGATCGTCTTCGCCTCGTCCACCACGTCGCGGTCGGGGTCGAAGGGGAAGATGTCCACCAGATGCAGCAGCAGTCGCGTGCGCTGCAGGTGTCGCAGGAAGCGGTGCCCCAGCCCGGCGCCCTCGGCTGCCCCGCCGATCAGCCCCGGCACGTCCGCCACCACGAAGCTGCGGCTGTCTTCCACACGCACCACGCCCAGATTGGGGTGCAGGGTGGTGAACGGATAGTCAGCCACCTTCGGACGGGCATTGGAGACCTGCGAGATGAAGGTGGACTTGCCCGCGTTGGGCATGCCCAGCAGGCCCACGTCGGCCAGCACCTTCAGCTCCAGCTTCAGCCGACGCTCCTCGCCCGGCCAGCCCGGCGTGGACTTGCGCGGCGCCCTATTGGTGCTGCTCTTGAAATGCAGGTTGCCCAGGCCACCGTCACCACCCTTGGCCAGCACGACCCGTTCGCCATGCGTGGTCAGGTCAAAGAGCAGCTCGCCCGTGTCCTCGTCATGGATCTGCGTGCCCACCGGCATGCGCAGCACGATGTCGTCACCGCCCTTGCCGTACTGGTCCGAGCCCCGGCCGTTCTCGCCACGGCGTGCCTGGTACTTGCGGGTATAGCGGAAGTCGATCAGCGTGTTGATGTTGCGATCGGCCTCGGCCAGGATGGAACCGCCCCGGCCGCCATCGCCGCCATCGGGCCCACCATACGGGATGAACTTCTCGCGGCGAAACGACGCCGCCCCGTTGCCGCCGGCCCCGGCGATCACCTCGATCCGGGCCTCGTCGATGAATTTCATGGCTCACTCCTGCCGGGGAAGGCCCGGACGGGACTTTTCCTGAGACTGAAGCCCGAGGCGGATCCCGCGGATCTCCAGGGGCTTCATGGGAACTGCCCCATGCGGCACCTCACAACGGGCTCAGGCACGGGCAGCGGAATCTTACAAAAATAACAGCAAACGCCTGCCGTCGTGGCAGCAGGCGAAAAAAAAGCCCCGGAAGCACCGGGGCCTTGGCGGAAGGCGAAGCGCCCTCAGGCAGCGTCTGCCAGCGCCGGGGTGATGCTCACCACCTTGTTGCTCTTCGGGCCGGTGATGCCGAAGGTGACCACACCGTCCATCAGCGCGAACAGGGTGTGATCCTTGCCCATGCCGACGTTGCGACCAGCGTGCACACGGGTGCCGCGCTGACGCACGATGATGGAGCCAGCCGAGACGAACTGGCCGCCATAGGCCTTGACGCCCAGCATCTTGGGCTTGGAATCGCGGCCGTTTCGCGTGGAGCCGCCGCCTTTCTTCTGTGCCATGTCAGATTACCTGCACGAAATGTCCTGTCGCCCGAACAAGGCAGGGACAGGACGGGTTGATCGGTCCCGGTCGCCTCAGGCGGCTGCGGGTGCCTCGGCCTTGGCCGTGCCCAGCTCGGACGACACCTGCGTGATGAACAGCTCGGTGTAGTTCTGGCGATGGCCCTGGCGCTTCTGATAGTGCTTGCGCCGCCGCATCTTGAAGATGCGCACCTTCTTGTGACGTCCCTGAGACAGCACGACAGCCGACACGCTTGCGCCACCCACCAGCGGCGCACCGATCTTCACCTTGTCACCGTCGTAGACGGCGAGCACCTGGTCGATCTCGATGCCGGCTCCGATGTCTGCGGATATCTGTTCTACCTTGATTTTCTCGCCGGCTGCAACCTTGTATTGCTTGCCACCGGTTTTTATGACCGCGTACATGGAAACCTCCAAAGAACACACCTCCCCACCCGGGAAGGCGCAACCTGAAATTATAGAATCGGCCTGCCTTGACAGTCAAACATCCAGCTGAGGCCACCACGCCTTGACAGCCTCAGCCTCAGCCTCAGCCTCAGCCTCAGCCTCAGCCTCAGCCTCAGCCTCAGCCTC
>ERZ773054.352-NODE-352-length-36972-cov-51.537638_pt1 | contig 36972 bp, 37 predicted proteins | sample MGYA00580630_ERZ773054 | MGnify/ENA primary metagenome ERZ773054 (study PRJEB29015, sample SAMEA2737994) | human oral metagenome | biome: human oral; feature: human-associated habitat; material: dental | place: China | collected 2115 ... | reverse complement strand
CGGCGGCTTCGATCACGGCAATCACGCCGCCTTCGGAAATTTTGTCGCCCACTTTGACTTTCACTTCTTTAACCACGCCTGCAGCTTCGGCAGGAACGTCCATGGTGGCTTTGTCGGTTTCCAGTGTAATCAGGGTGTCATCTACGGCGACAGTATTGCCCGCTTTAATTTCAACGGCGATGATGTCCACGTTTTCGTGGCCGCCGATATCGGGTACTTTTAATTCGATTAAACTCATTTCAAACCTTTCGCGGGCAGGCCGGTGTTTTCAGACGGCCTGCCGAATTCGATATTAAAAACTGGTTATGAAGGCAAATAATCCCAACACGATGCCTGGCGCGTTGGCGATGGCCACCGGCAGGTCGCGCGGTTTTTTGAATAATCCGTAAGCTACCCACAACGTACAGTTTATCGCCGCAGCCAAGGGCTGCCATGGCGAGCCTTTGTGTCCGGCCAGGTTGGCCTGAATCTGCGGGATGTAGGCCACATACATACACACGGCGGTGATAGTGGCGACAACAGACAGGATGCGGATTTGTTTTTCGTTCATTGATATCCCGATTTTAAAAGTTTTAAAAGGGGGAAGGCCGTCTGAAACCGCCGGATTCGCGTTTTCAGACGGCCTTTTGCATCAAGAACCGTCCGAAACGCTTACAGCGTGATGCGGCGGAAATCTTTCAGCAGATTGGCCAAGAACACGGTAAAGCGCATGCCGGCCGCACCGTCGATAACGCGGTGGTCGAACGACAGCGACAGCGGGCACATCAGGTGCGGCTCAAACTCTTTGCCGTTCCAAACCGGTTTGATTTGGGATTTGCACACGCCCAAAATGGCCACTTCGGGAGCATTCACAATCGGCGTAAAGCCGGTGCCGCCGATGCCGCCCAAGCTGGAAATGGTAAAGCACGCGCCCTGCATTTCCTGCGGTTTAAGTTTGCCTTCGCGGGCTTTCTTGCTCAGCTCGGTCAATTCTTGGCTGATTTCTTTCAGGCCTTTTTTGTCCACATCTTTAATCACCGGTACAACCAGGCCGTTCGGCGTGTCGGCGGCAAAACCGATGTGGAAGTATTTTTTCAATACCAGATTATCGCCGTCCAAAGACGAATTGAATTCGGGGAATTGTTTCAGCGCGCTGACGGAAGCCTTGATGATAAAGGCCAACGGCGACAGTTTCACGCCTTCGCGTTCCCATTCCTTGTTCAACTGTTTGCGGAATTCTTCCAAATCGGTCATGTCCGCTTCTTCGTTTACGGTAACGTGCGGAATCATCACCCAGTTGCGCGACAGGTTTTGGCCGGAAATTTTCTTGATTCGGCTCAACTCTTTCACTTCCACTTCGCCGAATTTGGCAAAGTCCACCTTCGGCCACGGCAGCAAATCTAAACCGCCGCCCAAAGACGCACCGGCTGCTGCAGGCGCACCTTTGCCCGCACCGCCCTGTAATGCGGCTTTGACGAAGGCTTTGATGTCGTCGCCTACAATGCGGCCTTTCAGGCCTGTGCCTTTTACCAAACCCAAATCCACACCCAATTCGCGTGCCAGTTTGCGGGCGGAGGGGCCGGCATGGGCTTTGGCAAATGCCGCTTCGTTTACCGGCGTGCTCCCGAACGCTGCCACGGGGGCGGCGACAGGGGCGGGCGCAGAAACAGGTGCTGCCGCAGGGGCGGGGGCGGCGGTCGCTTTCGGGGCTTCGGCCGCAGGGGCTGGGGCAGCCGCAGCAGAACCGGCGGTTTCCACTTCGATAATCGGCGCGCCTTCGGATACTTTGTCGCCTACTTTCACCAGCACGGCTTTCACTACGCCGGCAGCGGTACAAGGGACGTCCATGGTGGCTTTATCGGTTTCCAGCGTAATCAGGGTGTCGTCAACGGAAACAGTGTCGCCGACTTTGATTTCAACGGCGATGATGTCCACGTTTTCATGGCCGCCGATGTCGGGAACGGCAACAACTTCCACCCCGCCGGCAGCGGCGGGGGCGGCAGCGGGTGCTGGAGCCGTAGCGGCGGCAGGGGCTTCGGCAACAGGTGCGGCGGGCACATCAGCTGCAGTGGCAGATTCCACCAGCAGGATGACGCTGCCTTCGGACACTTTGTCGCCCACTTTGACTTTGACTTCCTTAACCACACCGGCCGCATCGGCAGGCACGTCCATGGTGGCTTTGTCGGTTTCCAGCGTAATCAGGGTGTCGTCCACGGCAATGGTGTCGCCGGCTTTGACTTCTACGGCGATGATGTCCACGTTTTCATGACCGCCGATATCGGGTACTTTGATTTCTACGATGCTCATTGAGCCTTCCTTTTGTATCTTGTGATGCCGTCTGAAAATAAGAAGCCTTTTTCAGACGGCCTGATTGATTCCTTTTCAGACGGCCGTCCAATCAATGTCAGGCCGTCTGAAAGCCGCTTAACGTTTCCAGCTTGGCGCGGTATCGGTTTTAACACCGTATTTCTCAATCGCTTGCTGAACCGTTTCCTTACCGATTTTGCCCTGGTCGGCCAAGGCGCTGAGCGCGGTAACCGCGATATTGTAGCGGTCCACTTCGAAGAACGAGCGCAGGTTGGCGCGGCTGTCGGAGCGGCCGAAACCGTCCGTACCCAACACATGATAATCATTGGGGATATACGCACGGATGCGGTCGGCAAAACTGCGGACATAATCCGTGGCGGCGACCACCGGGCCTTCGTGGCCTTGCAGCTGGCTGGTAACGAACGGCAGTTTGTTCTCTTCCAGCGGATGCAGGCGGTTGTAGCGTTCCACTTCGATGGCGTCGCGGTGCAGCAGGTTGAAGGACGGGCAGGACCAAACGTCCGCATCCACGCCGAAATCCTGTTTCAGCAGGTCGGCGGCGGCCAGCACTTCTTGGAAAATCGTACCCGAACCCATCAGCTGAACTTTTTTGCCGCCGTTTTCGCCGGCTTTGAAGAGATACATGCCTTTCAGGATTTCTTCTTCGATGCCTTCGCGTTGCGGCAGGGCGGGATGGGTGTAGTTCTCGTTCATCAGCGTGATGTAGAAGAACACGTCTTCATTGTCCACATACATCCGTTGCAGGCCGCTGTGAACAATCACCGCCACTTCATAAGAGAAAGTCGGGTCGTAGGAGACGCAGGTCGGAATCAGGTCGGCCTGAACATGGCTGTGGCCGTCTTCGTGCTGCAAACCTTCGCCGTTCAGCGTCGTCCGGCCGGCAGTGCCGCCCAGCAGGAAGCCGCGCGCATGCATATCGCCTGCCGCCCAGGCCAAATCGCCGACACGCTGGAAGCCGAACATAGAATAATAAATATAGAACGGAATCATGGCGAAACGGTTGTTCGCATAACTGGTCGAAGCCGCAATCCAGTCGGCCATCGCACCCGGTTCGTTGATGCCTTCCTGCAAAATCTGACCGTCTACCGATTCCTTATAGAACATCAGCTGGTCTTTATCCTGCGGCGTGTACTGCTGGCCTTTCGGATTCCAGATACCGTATTGGCGGAACATGCCTTCCATACCGAAGGTACGGCTTTCGTCAGGTACAATCGGTACGATACGTTTGCCGATTTGCTTGTCTTTCAACAGAGTGGCCAACACGCGGACAAATGCCATTGTGGTTGAAAATTCGCGGTCGCCGCTGGATTGCAGTTGCGCGTCGAAATCGGCCAAAGCCGGAATCGGCAGGGCTTCGTTATTCGGATTGCGCTGCGGCAGATAACCGCCCAAGGCGTTGCGGCGTTCGCGCAGATACTTCATCTCTTCGCTGTCTTCGGCGAAACGGATATAGGGCAGGTCGCCGCTCTCAATTTGTTCGTCGGTTACCTTGATGCCGAAGCGGTCGCGGAACTGCTTCAACGAAGCCTTGTCCATTTTTTTCGCCTGGTGGGCGACGTTTTGCGCTTCGCCAGATTGGCCCATGCCGTAACCTTTAATGGTTTTGGCCAGAATTACGGTCGGACGGCCGTCTGCATTGTTCACCGCTTCATAATAAGCCGCATATACTTTGTGCGGGTCGTGGCCGCCGCGGTTCAATGCCCAGATTTCGTCATCGGACATATTGGCCACCAAGGCTTTCAACTCGGGCGTGTTGAAGAAATGTTCACGGACATATGCACCGTCTTTGGATTTATAAGTCTGGTAGTCGCCGTCCAAACATTCGTTCATGCGGTTTTTCAATGCGTTGTTGGTGTCGCGTGCCAGCAGTGCGTCCCAGCGGCTGCCCCAAATCACTTTCAATACATTCCAGCCGGCACCGCGGAAGTTACCTTCCAATTCCTGAATAATTTTGCCGTTGCCGCGAACCGGGCCGTCCAAACGTTGCAGGTTACAGTTGATGACGAAAATCAGGTTATCCAAACCTTCGCGTGCCGCCAATGCGATTGCGCCTTGGCTTTCCGGCTCGTCCATTTCACCGTCGCCGCAGAATACCCAAACCTTGCGGCCTTTGGTTTTACTCAAACCGCGTGAGTCCAGATATTTCAGGAAGCGCGCCTGATAAATCGCCATCAGCGGGCCCAAGCCCATCGATACGGTCGGGAACTGCCAGAAGTCCGGCAGCAGGTGCGGGTGAGGGTAAGACGGCAGGCCGTTACCGCCGACTTCCTGACGGAAATTATCCAATTGTTCGTCTGTCAGACGGCCTTCCACATAGGCGCGGGCATAGATGCCGGGGGCAGAGTGGCCTTGTATGAATACCAAATCGCCTTCTTCGCCTTCGCCTTTGGCGCGCCAGAAGTGGTTGAAGCCGACATCATACAAAGTGGCAGCAGATTGGAAGGAGGCGATATGGCCGCCCAGTTCCAAATCTTTTTTGCCCGCGCGCAGTACCATGGCAGCCGCATTCCAGCGGATGATGGAGCGGATGCGGTGTTCCAGCTCGTGATTGCCGGGCGATTTCTGCTCTTTGCCTACCGGAATCGTATTCAAATAGGCGGTAGTCGCGTCAAACGGCATGTGGATGCCGCGGCGGCGGGTGTATTTCACCAGATTTTCCAGCAGGAAATGCGCGCGCTCGGTGCCTTCGTTTTCCAGCACGGAGCTTAAGGCATCTAACCATTCCTGAGTTTCAATCGGATCGATGTCGTTAATTTGGTTGGACATGGATAATCCCTTCAGTGGAGAGTTACGGAACACGGCACAACGCCGCGATGTTGAGTTTGCGGGCATGGAGGCCGTCTGAAATTTTCCCTAACGGCCGAAAGACGGACGAAAAGGGGGGTAATTAAAGTAATATGTATAGCTTTCAAAAGCTTGCTAAACAAAGTTTTTGAAACGGTTGTAAAGCGTTTTTTAGCGATACATTTTCGCGCCGAAATGCTAACAGTTATCGGCAGGGCTTGCAAACCGTCATGGGCCATATTTGTGCGAAATCAAAAAAGCATACCGCAGCAAAGAGGGTGTTTTTTCTTTTTCAAACTTCCGATGGCTGAAATACAGTCCGGTTATTGTTCGATAAAGAATAAATAAGTCAAAAAAGAAAATTTACCGCCGATGCGGTAAAGATGCTTTCAGACGGCTTTTTAAGGTTAAAAAAAGTAAAATGTCAGTCTGCCGACTCATCCGTTTTCCGCTGCCGCTTGAGTAGGATGAGGACTGCGCCGTCATTATTTTTATGCGGTTCGGCGTAGGCCAAAACGTCGGGATGCATCATCAGCCAACGGCGGACCAGGTTTTTCAACTTTGGCTGATACCCGGAGGAGCCCAATCCGCTGCCATGGATAATTTCCCCGCACACCCCCCGCCGTTGGACGAAAGCAATAAATTCGTTCAATACCTGCTGGGCTTCTTCTTGTGTGTAGCCGTGCAGGTCGACATCGGCAACAACAGGGTAATAGCCGCTTTGCAGGCGTTTGATGTCGTTTTGACCGCGTCCGTTTTTGCTGAATGAAGAGGGTATGTCGAGCCATTGCCCGTCCCCGATATAAAAGTAGCCGTCTTCCAAAGATTTTCCATCGTCTTTGGGGCGCGGTTTGATAGGGGATAAATCGCGCGGTTGCTCATAACGGCCGCTGCCGCTTTTCAGGGGTTTGACATCGGCCATCATGGCCGAAAAATCTATTTGCTTATTTTGTTCGCTTTGCACCGCCTGCTGTTTTGCGGCCTGTTTTTCCGCTGTTTTCCGCGCCTGTTTTCCAAGGTCTTTTAAAATGGCTTGAAAATCGTTGTTTGAATTCATGGGGATGGTTTTAAGTGAAAGTTGATGACCGTATCGGTCGTTTTTTGTTTTTCAAAAAGGCCGTCTGAAAACATATGCCGGGATACGGACAATGGTTTTCAGACGGCCTCTACTATATGTCTATTTGACTGTCTGCATCAATGATGGATGGCTTGTTCCATTGCCAGCCTCTCTTGCCGTTCCGCCTCCGCGGCCTCACGTTCGCGTCGGGTGGTCTGACGCATCATATACCAGTTCATGATGATAACCAAAGTGCCGACGATTGCAATGATGATGGTAGCCAACACGTTCATTTGCGGATCAAGTCCGAGTTTGATTTTGGAGAAAATCACTTGCGGCAGGGTGGATGAGCCGGGACCGGACAAGAAAGAGGTAATCACCAAATCATCCAGCGACAAGGTAACGCCGAGCAGGAAGCCGGAAACTATGGCCGGCATAATCAGCGGCAGGGTAATCACGAAAAAAATCTTCAACGGGCGCGCACCCAGATCCATAGCCGCTTCTTCCAAAGACTGGTCAAGCTCGGCCAGACGGGCACGGATGACAACGGTAATGTAAGCCATACATAGGGTGGCATGGCCGAGGAAAATGGTAAAAAAGCCGTTGCCGAACGAAGAAGTGTTTCCGAAAATGCCTTGCAGCATGGTTTGCACTTGGATGATCAGCAGCAGCATCGACAGGCCGGTAATCACGTCGGGCATAACCATGGGTGCCGATACCATGCCGGCAAACAAGGTGCTGCCGCGGAAACGTTTAATCCGAGCCAATGCATAACCGGCTAAAGTACCGAGTACTGTGGCGGCTAAGGAGGAGACAACGGCTATGCGGAGCGACAGCCATGCGGCCTCCAAGATTTGGTCGTTATTCAGCAGCTTGGCATACCATTTGGTGGAAAAACCGCCCCAGATGGTAACGAGCTTCGAATCGTTGAAGGAGTAGACTACCAATACAATCAAAGGGATGTAGAGAAAAGCCAGGCCGAGGAAAAGCATTGCTTTTAAAAACCAAGACAATTTCTGTTTGTTAGCCATTTTTCCCTCCTTCTTCCAATTGGCGGTTTTCATAACGGTGGTAGAAGGTAATCGGCACGACCAGCAACAGCACCATAACCACAGCTAAGGCGGAGGCCAAAGGCCAGTTATTCTGCTCAAAGAAAGTCATCCACAATACTTTGCCAATCATGAGGTTATCCGAGCCGCCAACCAAGTCCGGAATAACGAACTCACCCACAGCCGGAACGAAAACCAACATCGATCCTGCCACAATGCCGGTTTTCGACAGGGGCAGGGTAATGGAGAAAAAGGTTTTAATCGGGCCGGCACCCAAGTCGGAAGCGGCTTCCAGCAACCTGCCATCGAGTTTGATCAGTTGGGTGTAAAGCGGCAGGATCATAAACGGCAGGTAGGCATAAACCATCACCAGCTGGAGTGAAAAGGCGTTGTAGAACATATTCAGCGGTTCGTCGATGATGCCGTATTTGATCAGCAGGTGGTTAATGATGCCGTTAGAAGTAAGCAACCCCATCCAAGCGTAAACACGCAGCAGGAAGGAAGTCCAGAAAGGCAGCATAATCGCCAGCAGCAGGCCGTTCCGGTAGGCCGGTTTGGCACGCGAAATGGCATAAGCCATCGGATAGCCGAGCAAAAGGCAGATTAGGGTGGTAACGAAGGCTGTCTTCAGCGACGACCAATAGGTTCGCAGATACATATTGCTATCGCCGTCAGCAGGCGACAGCCCTAGCATTTGCGACAGTGTGCCGCCGAAATTCTGGAAGATTTCTTTATAATTCTGCATAACGATATGCAGAGTCTGCTTGCCTGTTTCCGGATCGGTTACAAATAAATCGGTATACGGCGGGATTTTAATATCCTGCTCGGCGAAGCTGATTTTCAGAACGATGAAAAAAGGTATTAAAAACAGCAGCAGCAACCAAACATATGGGATGCCGATAACCAATTTCCGTCCCGGTCGCAGACGGCGTTTGATATTGACGGACATTTCAGACGGCCTCCTAGCGGGTTAGGGGGGTAGGCTGGTTTTCCGGCCAGTCGAGGTACACTTCATCACCCCAAGTAGGCGGCGTAATGTTGCGCACATACCAGTAAGGGGCAGGTACTTGGCTTTTGATGATGCGGCCGCTCTGCATTTGTACGTGATAAATCGCGAAGCTACCCAAATACGCAATTTCTTTTACTGTGCCTTTCGCCCAGTTGTGGGTATCGCGGTGCGCGGGTTTTTCTTTGTGTAAATCAATATCTTCGGGACGGATGCTGACCCAGATGGTTTGACCGACTTTTCCGTCAAATTTTTGGTCGGTGTAGATTTTGCTGGGCAGTTCGTCACATTCGATTAGGGCATGCCCTTCGTCTTTGTGCACCACTTTCCCTTCAAAAATATTGGTTTCGCCGATAAATTCGGCGGTAAAGCGGCTGTTGGGATAATCATAGATATTGCTCGGTGTATCCACTTGTTGCAGCTCGCCGTCGGACATAATCGCCACACGGGTAGCCATGGTCATGGCTTCTTCTTGGTCATGGGTAACCATGATGCAGGTTACACCCACTTTTTCCAAAGTATTGACCAGTTCAAGCTGGGTTTGCTGGCGCAGTTTTTTATCCAATGCACCCAAAGGTTCGTCCAACAGCAGCAGCTTCGGACGCTTGGCCAGGGAACGTGCGAGTGCCACACGCTGTTGCTGGCCGCCTGAGAGTTGGTGTGGCTTGCGTTTGGCGTATTTGGTCATTTGCACCAGGCGGAGCATTTCTTCGACCCGCGCATTGATTTCATCGGCAGGCAATTTGTCTTGTTTCAAACCGAATGCGATGTTCTGCTCAACCGTCATATGCGGGAAGAGGGCGTAGCTTTGGAACATCATGTTAATCGGACGCTCATAGGGGGCGAGGGCGGTAATATCCTGGCCGTCCAGGATGATGCTGCCTTCACTCGGGGTTTCCATGCCGGCCAGCATGCGCAGCAGGGTTGATTTTCCGCTGCCGGAACTGCCCAGTAAGGCGAAAATTTCATGCTGTTGGATGTCAAGATTGATTTGGCGGACGGCAAAAGTGCTGCCGAATTTTTTAACCAGGCCTTTGATTTGCAGATAGGGCTGGGCGGCGGGTTCTGTGGTCATCTTTAATGCTCCAAAGAAACTCGATACCGGCTGGAACGGAACTCGAAGAGGTGAATACGGGTCGGTCGCACAGGTTGAATATCCTTCCGGTACGAACGGGCTGCGTAAGGTGTTCTAAAAAACCGCCCATTATATTGGTGGATAAGCCTGGGGGGCAAACAAAATTATCCCGTGCTGCGGATATTTTGGGCCGGCAGTTTGTTTGCGGGACAAAATGCAACAATCCCATACATTGTTTCTTTTAGACCAATATAACTAAGCCGATGATTGGGCTTTGAAAAATATCCTTTTTCTGCCCTTTTGCTTCTTGTTTTTAGAAATAGTAAATCGACTGCAAGCCCTGATAACGCCGCCTTGTCTGATTATATAAATATTTAACAATATGTTTTATTGGGTATTTCATAATGTAATCGAGACATATACGGCTTGCAGTCGTTTATTTTTCAGACGGCCTTTTGGTTTTCCAAATATTCTGCCAGCCCGCGCTCGCGCAACACGCAGCTCGGGCATTCGTGACAGCCGCCGACGATGCCGTTGTAGCAGGTGTGGGTCTGCTCGCGGATGTAGTCCAGCGCACCCATTTCGTCCGCCAACGCCCAAGTTTGCGCTTTGGTCAGGTACATCAGCGGGGTGTGGATTTGGAAGGCGTAGTCCATCGCCAGATTGAGGGTAACGTTCATGGATTTGACGAACACGTCGCGGCAGTCGGGATAGCCGGAAAAGTCGGTTTCGCACACGCCCGCGATGATGCGCCTGATGCCCTGTCCTTTGGCGTAGATGGCGGCATAGAGCAGGAACAGGGCGTTGCGTCCGTCCACGAAGGTATTGGGCAGGCCGTTTGAAGCGGTTTCGATGGCGGCGGTATCGTCCATCAGGGCGTTGTGCGTAATCTGCTGCATCAGGCTCAAGTCGAGTACGGTTTGTTTGACGCCCAAGTCCTGCGCAATCCAGCGGGCGCGTTCCAGCTCGACGGCGTGGCGTTGTCCGTATTGGAAAGTGATGGCTTGAACGTTTTCGCGCCCGTAGGTTTGAATCGCCTGAATCAGGCAGGTGGTGGAATCCTGGCCGCCGGAGAAAATGACCAAGGCTTGTGGGTTTTGCATGGTGAATCCTAGTTTTGGTAACGCGGGAGGTTTGCGAACCGCGTGGTTGGTGTAAATCGATTGATTATAGCGGATTTGGTACATCGCCGTTAATCGGCGTAGAATGCCGCCTTCCAAGAACGAAATCAAGAGTGAAAAACAATGTTTTGGGCAATTATTTCTGTATTTTCAATTATCGTGGCCGTTTTAGTGATTTGGGTCAATGCGAGCGCTTTCGGTATGGAGGAGCGCGATCATAAAGAAGCGTCGGATTATGAAAAGCGTTTCGGCTTGGGACCTCAGCCTGTATCCAAAAAAGACAGTGAGCCATCCGAATAACGGCAAACAAAGGTTTCAGGCCGTCTGAAAAGGGCAAAACGGGGCTGTCGCATCGGATGCTGCCGCTTCTGCCTTGAGTTTTTCTATTTTCCCATCAGTCCGATACTATGGCGGGCAAATAAAAGTTTAATTGGTTTCCGATGCCGAAACGGGTAAAATCCGCCCAGCCTCTGTCTTTCAGACGGCCTTTTCCGGCCAGGACGAATCGGCCGCCACAATCAATCGAATAAAAATATCAGGAGTATCACCATGGAACACAAACTGCCAGAACTGCCTTATGCCTTGGATGCTTTGGAACCGCACTTGTCCAAAGAAACCTTGGAATACCACTACGGCAAACACCATCAAACCTACATCACCAATCTGAACAACCAAATCAAAGGCACTGAATTTGAAAATGCCCCTTTGGAAGAAATCGTTAAAAAATCTTCCGGCGGCGTATTCAACAATGCGGCACAAACTTGGAATCATACTTTCTACTGGCTGGGCTTTACCCCCAAAGGCCAAGGCAAGCCTTCCGGCGAACTGGCCGCTGCCATTGATGCGAAATGGGGCAGCTTCGAAGCCTTCCAAAAAGCGTTCGATACCTGTGCCGCCGGTACTTTCGGTTCGGGCTGGGCATGGCTGGTTAAAACACCGGCCGGCGAATTGGATTTGGTATCCACTTCTAACGCCGCCACTCCGCTCAACAGCGACAACACCCCCTTGCTGACTTGCGACGTATGGGAACATGCCTACTACATCGACTACCGCAACAGCCGTCCGAACTATCTGAACGGCTTCTGGGAAATCGTAAACTGGGACGAAGTTGCCCGCCGTTTTGCCGCCTAAGCTTGATTTGAAGCACACAGGCCGTCTGAAAACATGTTTCAGACGGCCTTTTACTTATTGCCGTTTATCCGGTCAGGCAAGGCTTGCAACAGGCGGTAAAGTCAAAATATCCGGCGGCATCTTGACAACAAAATCGGCAGGCCAGGTATCCGTCTGATCGCTTTCGGCAATGTATCCCCACGAGGCCAATACGGTTTTCATTCCCGCATTCCTACCCGCCTCCATATCGCGCTCCGCATCGCCGACATAAAGGCACTCTTGCGGGTGGACATTGATTTGTTCGCAGGCGTAAAGCATGGGTTTGACCGAAGGTTTGGCTTCGTCGCAGGTATCTCCGCTGACCACTGTTTGCGGCGGGATAGAAAAGCCGAGTTTCGGTACCAAACGGTCGGTAAACTTTTTCGGCTTGTTGGTGATAATGCCCCATTTCAGGCCGCGTCGGTGCAATTCGCCAATTAGTTTATTGACTCCGTCGAACAAAACCGTGTCGCGGTCAAAACAACGCTCGTATTCGGCCAGATATTCCTCGCGCCACCGGCCGTACTCGGGATGTTCCTTACCTATGCCCGCTCCGAATCCGATCAAGCCGCCTGCGCCGTGACTGGCAACAGGGCGGATATCTTCTATACTTTTCTCCGACAGGCCGTGCCTGCGCAACAAAGCATTCAATGCACCGCCCAAATCCAAAGCGGTATCGGCCAACGTGCCGTCGAGATCGAATAAAACAGCCTTAATCATATTCATCAACCTAATAAAACCGCCGTCCGGCAATCGCGGCCGGGACGGCAAACATTACCGCGACCATCACTGCCTGCTGGGCAGCACCGTTATTTTCTTTACCAATATATTCAGCATCAACCCGTATGCCGGAAGGAAAAACAGCGTACAGATGACCAGTTTGAACAAATAATCCACAACCGCAATCTGAGGCCAATTTTCCGCCATAAAGGCATCCGTACCGGCATGGAAGGCAATCGCAAAGAAGAGCAGAGTATCGACCGCATTGCCGACAAAAGTGGAAGCTGTCGGTGCCACCCACCATTTTTTCAGACGGCGTAAACGGTCGAAGACAAAAATATCGAGCAACTGCCCCACAGCGTAGGCGGCAAAACTGGCGGCGGCAATGCGGAATACCAAATCGTCAAACGCAGCCAATGCCGCCGTTCCCTGCCAGATGCCTTGGTGGAAAGTCACGGATATGGCATACGACAGCAGGAGTGCGGGAAACATGGAGAAAAAAACCACCCGCCGCGCAGGCCTGCGGCCGAATATGCGGACGGTCAAATCGGTGGCCAGAAAAATAAATGGGAAACTCAATGCCCCCCAAGTGGAATGCACCTCATAGCCGTTGGGCAAGGTAACGGTAAAGGGAAACTGCACCAGGTAATTACTCGCGGCAATGACGGCGATATGAAAGAAAACCAGCCAGAACAACGCCTTTCGCTGTTGCAAAACGCTGAATTCGCGTATATCAGCATTCATAGCATATCGTGCTTGAATAGGCGTTCACGCGCCAATTGTTCGAATTCCGTCCCCTCCTGGCCGTAATTGGCAAACGGATGGATGGCAATACCGCCGCGCGGGGTAAATTCGCCGAACACTTCAATATACTTCGGCTGCATCAATCCGATTAAATCCTTCATGATGATATTGACGCAGTCTTCGTGGAAATCACCGTGATTGCGGAAGCTGAACAAATACAGCTTGAGGGATTTGCTTTCCACCATTTTTTTCCCCGGAATATAGCGTATGTGTATAGTGGCAAAATCCGGCTGCCCGGTCATCGGGCACAGGCTGGTAAATTCGGGGCAGATGAATTTGACGAAATAATCGTTGTCGGGATGCTTATTGTCGAATGCTTCCAAAACTTCCGGCGCATATTCGGTTTTGTATTGGGTATGCTGATTGCCGAGCAGCGTGATACCCCGCAACTCTTCAGAAGAACGCGTCATAGAAAATTCCTTAGTTTTTTATTGTGGGAGGATTGCGAACCACAGTTTGCTAAGCGGCGGATTGTAAACCATAGCGGATTAAATTCAAACCGGCAAAATGTTGCCCGACTTTGCAGAATTGCTTGAGCCGCCTCAGCTTTTCGGCTTTTCGCGATGCAAATCCGATTTTCTGGAAAATATTGGATTTTTTCAATCAAGCCGGTTTACGGGAAATATCCGGAATCATATTTTTCATTCCGATATGGTTGGATAATATAAAACTACAAGGCATTACGCATGAGGCGATATTTAATTACCTGAAACGCATGGGATTATAAAATAAAAATCTTCTTTGATAACATTAAAATAACAAAAAACTGCCTAAATTTTAGAAAACGAGGTCATAAAATGCACGTTTGTTCCTGAGTTTGGCGGGAAAATATCAAATATCCGCTTAAACGTACTCCCGAAGAAGAAAAAATCCCCAATCAAATCAAAAAAACATACTTGGCAAGTATAAAATTTGCAGGTAAATTCACGTCAAGCCGCTCGACTACACGCCATTACAAAAGCGTTGCGGCGTTTTTATCAGAACCAAATTGAAGAGAGTAAAGGAGCATCACAATGGCTAATTATCAGGAAGAAATCAAAGCAGCGGAACAAGTCAAAGAGGCGCACGGCCAGGGTTGGGCAGCCATCACGCCTGAATACGTTGCCCGTATGCGTTTGCAAAACCGCTTCAAAACCGGCTTGGACATTGCCAAATACACCGCCGCCATCATGCGCCGCGACATGGCCGAATACGATGCCAATCCCGCCAACTACACCCAATCTTTGGGCTGCTGGCACGGTTTTATCGGACAGCAGAAACTGATTGCGGTGAAAAAACACCATCAAACCCCGAACAAACGCTACCTCTACCTTTCCGGCTGGATGGTTGCCGGTATGCGTTCCGAGTTCGGCCCGCTACCCGACCAATCCATGCATGAAAAAACCTCTGTCCCCGCATTGATTGAAGAGCTGTACACCTTCCTGAAACAAGCAGATGCCCGCGAACTCGATTTGCTGTTTACCGCTTTGGACGAAGCCCGTGCCGCAGGCGACAATGCCAAAGCTGCCGAAATCCAAGGCAAAATCGACAACTTCCAAACCCACGTCGTACCGATTATCGCCGACATCGATGCCGGTTTCGGCAATGCGGAAGCCACCTACCTGCTGGCGAAGAAAATGATTGAAGCCGGTGCCTGCTGTATCCAGATTGAAAACCAGGTATCCGACGAGAAACAATGCGGCCACCAAGACGGCAAAGTAACCGTTCCCCATGTGGACTTCCTGGCCAAAATCAATGCCGTGCGTTACGCTTTCTTGGAATTGGGCGTGGATGACGGCGTAATTGTCGCCCGTACCGACTCTTTGGGCGCAGGCCTGACCAAACAAATCGCCTTCTCCACACGGCCGGGTGATTTGGGCGACCAATACAACAGCTTCTTGGAAGGCGAAGAAATCACCGACCTGAGCCAAATCAAAGCCGGCGACGTGATTGTGAACACCAACGGTAAAACCATCAAACCGACCCGCCTGCCGAGCAACCTTTTCCAATTCAAAAAAGGCACAGGCGTAGACCGCGTGGTGCTGGACTGCATCACCTCGCTGCAAAACGGTGCGGACTTGCTGTGGATTGAAACCGAAAAACCGCATGTCGGCCAAATCAAAGAAATGATCGACCGCGTGCGCGAAGTGATTCCGAACGCCAAGCTGGTATACAACAATAGCCCGTCGTTCAACTGGACGCTGAACTTCCGCCAACAAGTATTCGATGCTTGGAAAGATGCAGGCAAAGACTTGTCCGCCTATGACCGTGCCAAACTGATGAGTGCCGAATACGACGAAACCGAATTGGCGAAAGAAGCCGACGAGCGCATCCGCACCTTCCAGCGCGACGCGTCCGCACAGGCCGGTATTTTCCACCACCTGATTACCCTGCCGACCTACCACACCGCCGCGCTGTCCACCGACAATCTGGCGAAAGGCTACTTCGGCGACGAAGCCATGCTGGCTTATGTGAAAGGCGTTCAGCGTCAGGAAATCCGTCAGGGCATCGCCACCGTGAAACACCAGAACATGGCCGGATCGGACATCGGCGACAACCACAAAGAATACTTTGCCGGTGAAGCCGCACTGAAAGCGGGCGGTAAAGACAACACCATGAACCAGTTCCACTGACCCATGGTTAAACAATAAGGTTTTCAGACGGCCTGCGGTCTTCTTCCATCCCTTCGCCGTCAGGCCGTCTGAAAAGCCTTTATCCTCTTTGTCCGCGCAGAGTTGAGCTGTGCGGATGAAGTGCAGGCTGTAGCCTGTATTGTTTGTGAAGCGTAAATCTCTGATTTGAGGTATTGCGGCAACCTTTCAGGTTGCCGCCTTTTTTGCAGGTATATGTTGAAGCATCAAGGCCGTCTGAAACCTTTCTGCCGCCTTTTCTTTTCAGACGGCCTCTCTGTCCAAATGACGGCGCAGTTTTTCCTCATCCAAATGCCAATGGCAGATTTCCTTATCGCCGTCCAACAGCACGGGAACCAGCTCGTTATATTTTTCCTCCAGCAGCAGATCGTCGTCCACATCCACCACTTCCAATTCGAAAGGCCGCTCCTGCTGCAAAGCCGTCAAACGGTCGCGCATGGCGTGGCACAAGCTGCAATATTCGCGGAACATCAAAGTCAGTTTCATATCTTTTCCAATTTTTCAGACGGCCCGATTATACTGGATTTCCAATGGATAAACGATTCGGAATTCGTCATTCATTCGAAATACAAAGGCATACTGGTAAACTCTTGGCAAATCGGTTTGGCAGGGTAATGTTTTTCTACACCTGCAGCAGTTGGTATGGAATACTGATAAAATTACAGAAATTTATTATTGTTGAATTAAACAACAGATAAAGATTGGAATTACTATGAAAAAACGCTGCAAATTGCCCATTGCGATGGTTTCAACATATATATTCTTGATATCCTCAATCGCCTTTTTGTTTACCGGCATGTTAATAGTATTGGTCGTTAATGACTATAAACTACCGGATGGCTTTAATATCAACGATTTTTATTATATTGCCTGGATGGGCATGATAGGCTCTTTCTGTTTAACAATGATACTGACCTTATTAGAATATATAAGAAGAACAAGAAACTGAATATTGTGCAGGCTGCTTTTTTGGGGCGTTCCACCGCATTAAAAAGCAGCCTGCACATCGCAAAAGAACGCATAAGCGGAAAGGCCGTCTGAAAGATGGCGCAAGCTGGCGATAGAACCTATAATGCCGCGTTTCCAACCTTTTTCTTTCCGGGCATTTTATGCTGAAAATCTCCACCCGATTCGACGGCGGCGCGGTCATCGTGCACGACCTGGCCGACCCTCAGAACATCCGCCTTTCCATCCGTCCCGACAATGCTTCGGATTTCGCCCAATGGTTTTATTTCCGCCTTCAGGGCGCGGCTTATCAAAACTGCGTCATGCACTTTGAAAATGCCGCCTCGTCCGCCTATCCGTCGGGCTGGGAAGACTATCAGGCGCGCGCCTCCTACGACCGCCAAAACTGGTTCTGCGTGCCCACCCGTTACGAAAACGGCGTGCTGACCATCGAACACACGCCCCTGTCCAACAGCGTGTACTACGCCTATTTCGAACCCTATTCCTCCGAGCAGCACCTCAACCTGCTGGGCGACGCGCAAGGCAGCGGCCTGTGTCAGATAGACGACTTGGGCAGTACCGTCGAAGGGCGCGACATCAACCTGCTGACCATAGGCAACCAAGTCGAAAGCGATTTGAAAATCTGGATTATTGCCCGCCAGCATCCCGGGGAAACGATGGCCGAATGGTTTATCGAAGGTCTGCTCGCCCGCCTGCTCGACCCCCAAGACCCGACCGCGCGCGCCTTGCTCGACAGTGCCACATTCTACGTCGTGCCGAATATGAACCCCGACGGCTCGGCCTTGGGCAACCTGCGCACCAATGCCGCCGGCGCAAACCTCAACCGCGAATGGCTGTCGCCGAGCGAAGAGCGCAGCCCGGAAGTGTTTTATGTCCGAGAAAAAATGCGTGAAACCGGTGTGGATTTATTCCTCGACATCCACGGCGACGAAGGGCTGCCTTATATTTTCGTGGCGGGAACCGAAGGCGTGCCCGGCTACGGCCCGCGCATTGCGGCATTGGAAAGCCGCTTCAAAGCCGCCTTTTCCGCCGCCAGCCCCGATTTCCAAGACGAGCACGGCTACGAAAAAGACCGGCCCGGCCAAGCCGACCTCTCCATGGCGACAAACTGGGTGGGCAACACCTTCGACTGCCTGGCCTATACGTTGGAAATGCCGTTTAAGGACAACCACAACCTGCCCGACGACGATTTCGGCTGGAACGGCCAGCGGTCCCTGCGGCTCGGCGAAGCCGTCTTATCGGCCATATTGAACGTCCTGCCCGAACTGCGCCCTTAAACAAACGCTTTTCAGACGGCCTGAACGCACCATCGTCAGGCCGTCTGAAAATTTAGCGGAAGCGGAAAGAAAAAGCGGATTATGTATTACCTTATTATCAGTATCTGTTGCAGCGTGGCGGTATCCGTCCTGCTGAAAATCGCCAAAAAGAAAAAAATCGACCTCGAACAAGCGGTAGGCGTGAACTACATCGCCGCCGTCGGCCTCACCGTGCTGTTTTTGCAGCCGGACACCGCAAACTGGCGGCAATACCTGCCCACCTGGTGGCTGTTTGCCGCCTTGGGCGTGCTGCTGCCGACGGTGTTCGTCGTCATGGGCAGAGCAGTGGATGCGGCAGGCATCGTCAAATCCGATGCCGCGCAACGGCTGTCGCTCTCCATCCCCGTTTTGGCCTCGTTCCTGCTGTTCGGCGAACAGCTGTCGCGCGGCCGCCTTATCGGCCTCGTCCTCGCATTTACCGCGCTGTTCTGCCTGCTGTGGAAACATGAAGGCGGGAAAAAAAGCGGCGGCTGGCAGAGTGCCGGCTTGCTGCTGGCCGTTTGGGCGGGTTATGGCATCATTGATGTCCTGTTCAAACAAGTGGCCAAAAGCGGTACGGCCGTACCCGGCAACCTCCTCGTGGCCTTTTGCCTGGCCGGTATCCTGATGTTCGGCCGCCTGTTTGCCAAAGGCAGTAAATGGACGGCCTCCGGCATCTTGGGCGGCCTGCTGCTCGGCTGCCTGAACTTCGGCAACATCCTCTCCTATATCCGCGCCCATCAGGCCATGTCCGACAATCCCACGCTGGTGTTTGCCGGTATGAACATCGGCGTCATCGTCTGCGGCACGCTCGTTGGTGCGGCCGCCTTCAAAGAAAAAATCAGCACCTTCAATGCGGCGGGCATCGCCATCGCCGTCTGCGCCATTGCCTGCCTGTTTTACTGGCCGCAACTGGCCGGGTTATTGGGTATTGCCGCTTGAGCAGGATAGATGGGAGAAGGGTAGAGGCCGTCTGAAAAACACAATTTCAGACGGCCTCCCTTATTTAAACTGCCTCAACGGCGGCAAAACAGCAATCCAATCAAACGCAACATTATCAACCGTATGCGGCCAAATACCGCTTAGCCTTTTTCGCTAGAAATTTATTTTTTGTCAGGCCGGGTAAACAGAAAGATAAGCAAGGAAGTCAGCGCGCCCAATGTATCGGCAAGCATGTCTTTTTGCGCGTCCCAAATATCGCCTTGCGAACCGAGCACTTCTATGCCTGCCTGGCCGCCGTCGATCACGGCATACTGCCATTCGATAATTTCGTAAGCCGCCGCCACGCTCATGATGAAAAACAAAGAGAAAAACAAGGCAAGGGTAGGGCGGCAGAGTTTGCGGCGCAACAACCATTCCGCCATCGGATAGGCGTAGAAACCGATGATGTAGTGGCCGACGCGGTCGAAATGGTTGCGCCCTTCGCCTAAAAACGAGGCAAGCAGGCGGTTGGCCCAATCGAAGGGGACATCGGCGAAGGTGTAATGCGCGCCGATGGTGTGCATAATCAGCCAGAAGCTCATGAATACATAAGCCAAATTGCTGAAACGGAAGCGACGGTAAGTGGCGATAAGCGCGACAAATACGGTGGAAACGGGGATGATTTCAGCGTACCAAACGGCGCGGTCGGACGGGTTGATGCCCGACCAAACGATAAGTGCGGCAATGAAAACCGTGAGCAGTAAAGGGAGGATGTGCGAAGTTTTTTGCATAAAGTTTATCGTGTTATCAATGGAATGGAAGAGGGGGAGCTATTTTCAGACGGCCTTCAAACCATTGGCGACGCGCTTATAGCAGGTGTAAACCAATGCTGCGCAAGCCAGCCACGTGACGGCGTGGAAAACCGCATGGAAGCTGCCCGCTACCGCGTACCACACCGCCAGTATGCCGATAAAGAACGCGCGGTCGCTCTTGCCGAACGGCCCGTCATAACGCCGCTCGTTGCCGTGTACCTGACCCAACACGCCGCAAAATTCAGTCATTGCCGCAAGCCAGACAAACAGGCCGATTTGCGCGCCGTCAAACGGGGCGATAAAGGCGAAAGGCAGATACAGCGCGGCATCGGCAGTGACATCGGTGATTTCGTTCAGATAGCCGCCCAATGCCGACTGCTGACCGAACTCGCGCGCCAGCATCCCGTCCACCGCGTTCAACGCCATACGGACAAACAGCCACACGGGCAACAGCCAAAACAAAGCAGGAACCTGCGCGCCGAGCGACAGCAGCAGCCCGACCGCGACCGACACCGCGCAAGCCGCCAGCGTAACCTGATTGGCGGTGACACCGCGGTGATAAAGCGCGCGCACCAGCGGGCGCAGCAGGTTTTGGAATTTGGGTTTAAGGGCGTAAATACTCATGATAGAGGCCGTCTGAAAATAAAAAATAAAGAGCCGCGATTATAGGGCAATCCCTTATAATCCGCCTGTTTATAGTGAATTAAATTTAAACCAGTACAGCGTTGGCTCGCCTTGCCGTACTATTTGTACTGTCTTCGGCTCGCCGCCTTGTCCTGATTTAAATTTAATCCACTATATCTCCATCAATCCGTGTAATATGACAGCAGGCCGTCTGAACGCCCGGAATCAAACACCCCATGCCCAAACTCTACATGTTCTATCTCGGCGGCAACGCGGGCCGCTCCAATATCGAAGTACACGACATCCAATTTGCCGTCTGCGACAACTACCAAGAGGCCGTCCCTGCGCTAAAGGCCGCATGGTTCGGCGATGCCGGCAAAATCCACATCGACGGCTGGCAGGTTGTCGAATGGGCGGACGGCTATGACATTACCGTCTCCGAACAGCCCGCCAGAGATGAAAGGCCGTCTGAAAACACGCCGCGCCTGTATTTCGCCAACGTCGGCGGCTATTTGGCCGGACAGCTTGCGGAAGCGCACGCATTCGGCCTGTTTGCCGCCGCAAATCCTGCCGAAGCCAAAACCAAAGCCCTGAACACCCTTTTACCCGGCCATGCCCAACAACATAAAGACGATCTGAAAGACGTAGACAACCTGCTTGCCCTCGACCGCGTCGGCAGACACCGCATCATATTGACACCGAATCCGCACGGCAGGCCGTCTGAAATCGGTTTTCAAGGCTACCTGCCGATTTAGCGGATTGACTGCAAACGGAAAAACACGGCTTCGCCCTGCCATACTGGTTCAAAGCGGATTAAAAACAGAAAGAGGCCGTCTGAAAAGCCGATGCAGGGCTTTCAGACGGCCTCTTGGCATTCAAACCATTTAGGCAAACGGATGTTGCAGCAGGATGGTTTCGTCGCGGTCTGGGCCTGTGGAAATGATGGCAACCGGCGCACCGCAGACTTCCTCAATCCGTTTCAGGTAACGCTTGGCATTTTCCGGCAACGCGTCGTATTCTTTCACGCCGAAAGTCGATTCTTTCCAGCCGGGCAGCGTTTCGTAAATCGGTTTGCATTTGGCCACGGCATCTGCGCCGAAAGGCAGGATGTCTATGGTTTTGCCTTCGAATTCATAGCCGGTGCAGATTTTGATTTCTTCGATACCGTCCATTACGTCGAGTTTGGTGATGCACATGCCGGTGATGCCGTTAATCTGAATCGAGCGTTTCAGTGCGGCGGCATCAAACCAGCCGCAGCGGCGCGGCCGGCCGGTTACCGAACCGAATTCGTTGCCGCGCTGCGCCAAACCCGCGCCGACTTCGTCGAACAATTCGGTCGGGAACGGGCCCGAACCGACGCGCGTGGTGTAGGCTTTCACGATGCCCAGCACATATTGCAGCATATGCGGCGGAACGCCCGCGCCTGCTGCGGCCGCGCCGGCCGAACAGTTGGACGAGGTAACGAAGGGGTAGGTGCCGTAGTCGATATCGAGCAGGGTGCCTTGCGCGCCTTCGAACAGCAGGCGTTCGCCCTTGGCATTTTTCTCGTACAAGGTGCGGGCGACATCGTGAATCATCGGCAGGATGCGTGCTTTAAAGCCGTTGATTTTCGCCATGATTTCGTCAAAGCTGACCGGGGCGGCATGATGCAGGTGTTCGAGTTGGACGTTGTAGAGTTCGACGTTGGCGCGCACTTTTTCCGCCAGTTTTTCATCGTCGAACAAATCCACCACCCGCACGGCGCGGCGGGCGACTTTGTCTTCGTAAGCCGGGCCGATGCCGCGGCCGGTCGTACCGATTTTTTTATCGCCCTTCGATGCTTCGCGCGCCTGGTCCAAGGCAATGTGGTAGGGCAGGATGAGAGTGGCGGTCGGCGCGATTTTCAGACGGCCTTCCACGTTTTTCACGCCTGCGGCAATCAGTTCGTCGATTTCGCCCAGCAAGGCTTCGGGGGAAACCACCACGCCGGAGCCGATGAAGCAGTCCAGTTTTTCATGCAGGATGCCGCTCGGAATTAGGCGCAGGATGGTTTTTTTGCCGCCGACAACCAGCGTGTGGCCGGCATTGTGCCCGCCCTGGAAGCGGACCACGCCGCCGGATTGCTCGGCCAGCCAATCCACAATCTTGCCTTTGCCTTCGTCGCCCCACTGCGAACCGATGACCACTACGTTTTGCGCCATACTATTACCTCGTTGAAATGTTTGAAAATAAGATTATTAAGGCCGTCTGAAACGTTTATGCGGCCTTTCAGACGGCCTGTCTGTTTTAAAAGGCCGTCTGAAAGGTTCAATCGCCGAGGACGACCCATTTTCCGTCCTGTTTCAGCAAACGGCGCGAACCGTCGCGCGTGCTGTTTGCCTCCATGCCGTAATCGACGACCACCGTTTCGCCCTCGGCCCGCAGACGGGCAATTTCTTCCGCTGCATCGGCCGTATCGGCCAACGCCACCGCAATCGCCGTGCGGCGTCCGCCTTGGGGCAGGCGGCCGAGGAATTTGCGCAAGTCGAAACTGAAGCCGGTAGCCGGACGGCTGCGGCCGAAATATCCGCCCAAGCCGTCGTAACGTCCGCCGCGCGCCACCGCATCGTGTCCGTCGCTGCCGTAAGCCGCATAAAGCAGGCCGGTGTGGTAGTTATCAACCCGCAATTCGGCCAAATCGATGTGAACCGCCTGCTGCGGGAAGGCTTGGCAGACGGCTTCCAGTTCGTCCAATGCTTTGCCGATTAGAGACAAATCGGGCAGTTTTTCCCGTGCCTGCGCCAATATTTCGCGGCCGCCGTACAACGTGGGCAGCAGAGAAAACGCTTTGCGCCACATACCGTCCAAAGCCCAGGCTTCCACCTGTCCGCGGACGGCGGCCACGTTTTTGTCCTGCATCATGGCCAACAGCGTTTCCGCCTGCTGCGGCGACAATTCGGCCGACGCGGCCAGTGCGCGGAATACGCCGATATGCCCCAAAGACAGCAGCACGTCGCCGAAATCGGCCAAGGCCAAACTGTCCAGCATCAGGCCGATGATTTCGATATCGGCTGCAATGCCGTCGAAACCGTAAAGCTCGGCACCAGCCTGCAAAGGTTCGCGGCTGTTGAGGAAGCCTTCCGGACGGGCGTGCAGCACCGAGCCGGCATAGCACAGGCGGTTGATGCCTTGATTGGCCGACAGCAGGTGGGCGTCGATGCGCGCCACCTGCGGCGTGATGTCGGCGCGGATGCCGAGCTGGCGGCCGCTGATTTGGTCTACAAAGCGGATGGTTTTCAGGGACAGTCCGGAATCGATATGGGTCAGCAGCGAATCGCTGTACTCCATCAAAGGGGGATGCACGAGTTCGTAGCCGTGCGAGCGGAACAATGCCAATAATTTCTCTTTTGCACTTTCAAGCTGACGTGCGCCGCTTGGAAGGATATCGGCGATATATTCTGGTAGTTGCCAAGACTGCATCATGATTGGTTTCCGACGCCCGGAGGCAGGGCAAACCGCCTGAATCCGTGCGTCTGTCGGAGTTTTTTAAAGCCGAACTTTAACATAAAAAAACAAATTTTGCAGACGATTGAATCATGCCGGAAATTTAGCCGTGCCTCAGGCCGCAGATATGCCGTTTATTCCGTTTCCGCCAATTCTTCCGCCGCTTTTTGAACCATGTCCGGCGTCAGCTTGTTCAGGCAATCGGTGTGTCCCAACGGGCATTCGCGTTTGAAGCAGGGCGAGCATTCGAGATGCAGGCTGACGATTTTGGCTTTTTGGCTCAAGGGCGGGGTGTGGTCGGGGCTGGACGAGCCGTAGGCGGCGACGAGTTTGCGGTCGAGGGCGGCGGCAAGGTGCATCAGACCGCTGTCGTTGCAGACGACGGTGTCGGCGCAGGAGAGCAGGTCGATCGCTTCGGAAAGGTTGGTTTTGCCGCAGAGGTTGGTGCAGAGGCTGTCTGAAAGTCGGTTGATTTCTTCGGCGATGTCGAAATCTTTTTGCGAGCCGAACAGCCAGACCTGCCAGCCTTCTGCCAGATAGCGGCGGCCGAGTTCGGCAAAATGGCGCGCGGGCCAGCGTTTGGCGGGGCCGTATTCCGCGCCCGGACAGAAGGCGAGAACGGGTTTGTCGGTGTTTAAGCCGTATTTGGTAAGGGCGGCGGCGCGGCTTTCGGGGGAAATGGTGAAACGCGGGTTATCGGAATGTCCGTTGAAGTCCGCCTGCGTCGGATGGGCGAGGGCGGTGTAGCGGTCGACCATCAGGGGCAGGGCGGCTTTGTCGAGCTTGCGGATGTCGTTGAGCAGCAGATAGCGCGATTCGCCGACGTAGCCGGTGCGCTGTTTGATGCCGGTGGCGAAGGCGATGAGGGCGGATTTGAGCGAGCCGGGCAGTACGATAACTTGGTCGTAACCCTGTTTGCCCAGTTCGTGCCCGATGCACCAGCGTTTTTTCAGCTCCAACGCGCCGTGACCGAACGGGTTTTCAATGACGCGGCTGATTTCGGGCATGCGCTCGAACACCGCCATCGACCATTTGGGCGCGAATGCGTCTATGGTGCAGCCGGGATGGAGTTCGTGCAGGCGGCGGTAAAGCGGCTGGGTCATGACGCAGTCGCCGATCCAGCTGGGGGTGATGATGAGGATTTTTTTGGACATGGTGGTAGGGCGTTTTTGTGTTGCGCTATATTGTATAGTGAAATGGAAGGGCAGGTATACGGCCTTGCCGTGCCGCCTTGCTTGGAAAACAAGTTTGTCCGCGTTGCCCTTGCTGTCCGCTGTTCGGAACAGGGGAGGCCGTCTGAAAGTGAAAAATATCTAATGAAGGTTAAATTATGCTAACATACGCCGCAATTTTATTACATCTGTTTGACTGAATAGGAATATAAATATGGGAAATGATGTTTTTTTTCCACGCCGAGCCGTCGGAGGAAATGGATGAACGGCTGTTGGACGAACCTGCGTCCCGCAGTATCGTCCGCGGCGTGGAATGGATTATGGAGGGTTTTTTTCTGTTCCGCGAATACCCGCTGTCGTGGATGAGGATTGCCTTTATTTTGCTGGCCTGCGAATGGGCGCTGACTTCTTTGGCGCAGCATCTCTTTATTGCCGGATTGGTACTGCTGGCCATATATATGCTGTTCAAGGCGAGCGGGCTTTTGATGGCGGCTTCGATACAGGAGCATGAGGAACGCCCGCCCGGCATCGGCCAGATGTTTTTGATTTTGGAAGGCAAGGTATTCGAATTCATCCTGCTGCTGATCCTGCTGTTCTTTGCTGCCGCCGCATGGGGGTATCTGCTTTACGGCATAGCGGGAGCTTTGGGTTTGTGGAATCCACTCAGCGGAATGGCCGATATTTTTATGTTTTTATTGTGGTTTTTAACCGTTCAGCAATTATTGGGCTTTGCACCGGTATTGGTGTTTATCCAGGACGAAACGCCGATGGCCGCCATTATCCAAAGCGTCAAAGCCAGCTTCAAAAACATCCTGCCGCTGACTTTGTCCGCCATCACGCAGGGATTGCTGATGGCGGCGGCATTTTGGCTGCTTGGCCGGCTGCTCGGCAACATTCCGGGTAAGGCGGTTACCTATATTTTTGTCGCCGTATGGCTGTTCTTTTCGATGGTGTCTTATCTCACCACCTATGCCGCCTACCGCGATATATGGTTCGAACCGATAGAAAGCGACAGTATCCAAACCGGCTACCGCTGATATCCCGCCCTTAACAAACAGGCCGTCTGAAGCATTCAGACGGCCTGTGTCCATATCGGCGGTAAAACTTAATAACCGTGCGGTTTGATTTCGCCTTCCAGCTTGTAAATGGTGCCGCAATAGGGGCACTCGATGGTGCCGTTGGATTGGATGGGTAGGAAAACGCGCGGGTGGCCGTTCCAAGTTTCGTTGCGCGGGCCGCTGCAATGCAGGGGCAGGTCGTGCGGGGTAATGGTTACGGTTTCTTGATTCGGGTTGCTCATGGCAGTTCCTTTCGGGCAGGTTTGTGTGCCGTTTATTTTACGGCATACGCGGCCGTTTGTGCAGGCGGAAACGGCGGCAGAGGCTGTCTGAAAAGGATATAATGCCCGCTTTTTTCAGACGGCCTCCATCTCATGCAGCTTTCCGATTTCGATTTCGACCTTCCCGAACACCTGATTGCCCAACAACCGCCCGCCGAACGCGGCGCAAGCCGGCTGCTGTCGGCGTTGCCCGGCGAACCCTTGCGCGACGAAATGTTTTCCGTCCTGCCGCAGTTTGCGGGCAGGGGCGACGTATTGGTGTTCAACAACACCAAAGTCATGAAGGCGCGCCTGTTTGGCCAAAAAGCCAGTGGCGGAAAAATCGAAGCCCTCATCGAACGGGTATTGGACGCGCACACCGCGCTGGCGCACATCCGTTCTTCAAAATCGCCCAAGCCCGGCACGCGGCTGCTGTTCGACGGCGGGATAGGGGCGGAAATGACGGCACGCGAAGGCGAACTCTTCCGCCTGCATTTCGACAGTGAAGAAACGGTTTACCGCCTTCTCGAGCAGCATGGCCGGCTGCCGCTGCCGCCCTATATCGAACGGGCGGCCGACGGCGACGACGAGAGCCGCTACCAAACCGTGTACGCCAAACACCAAGGCGCAGTGGCCGCGCCTACCGCAGGCCTGCACTTCACCGATACGCTGCTGGCGGAACTCAAAGCCAAAGGCGTGCACCTGGCGGAGGTAACGCTGCATGTCGGCGCCGGCACGTTCCAGCCTGTGCGGACGGAGAACATCGCCGAACACAAAATGCACAGCGAATGGTACGACGTGCCGCCCGAAACAGTGGCGGCGGTGGAAGCAGCGAAGGCGGAGGGGGCAAAAGTCTGGGCGGTCGGCACCACCTCGATGCGCGCGCTGGAATCGGCCGCGCGGGAAACAGGCCGTCTGAAAGCAGGGCGGGGCGATACCGATATTTTCATCACGCCGGGCTACCGTTTCCGCGTTGCCGACCGCTTGATTACCAATTTCCACCTGCCGAAATCGACGCTTCTAATGCTGGTCAGCGCGTTTTCCGGCATTGAGGAAATCCGGGCGGTTTACCGCCATGCCGTGGCAAAAGAATACCGTTTCTTCAGCTACGGCGACGCAATGGTGCTCGGGCGCAAGGATGATGCGGAATCCTTGTGATGGATGAAAAAAGGCCGTCTGAAAAACAGTTTTCAGACGGCCTTTTTGTTTCCCCGCTTACTTTCGAAGCAGCCAAATCAGGCAGACGGCCGCCACAGCAACGGCGAGCGCGGCAACAAACGCGCCGATTCCGGCAAAACGCAGGGACGGCACGTTGCCCTGCCATTCTTTCAGGCCGGTTATCATCGGCGTAATCAAATCCTGCTTTTTAAACAGGCGGTAAAACAAAACGGCCGCGATATGCAGCCCGGCCAGCAGTGCCAGCAGGTTGAAAAAATTCACATGGATGCGGCGGAAGGTTTCGCCGCCGTTTTCCAGCCGGCCGTTCAGATAACCGTGGTAAAGGAACGTGTTTTCATCGGCGGCGAACAGGCCGGTCAGCACTTGGAAAAGCACGGCGGCCAGCAGGGCGGCCACCATCAGCGCGCCCAACGGGTTATGCCCGGGATGCGCCTGTTTGTCCCAAGTGCCGCGCAGATAGCTGCCGATTTGCAGGGGACGGAAAAAACGGGCGAAACGCGCCGTGTCGCTGCCCCAAATGCCCCAGCACAGGCGGAAAACCAGCAGCGCGGCCACCAGCAGGCCGACGCGCAAATGCCAAGCCATCCAGCTGCCGCCGGTTTTCGCGCTGAACCACATGAAGGCGAGGGCGGCGGCCAGCGTCCAATGGAAAACGCGGACGGGCAAATCCCAGATTTTGATTTTCTGCATACTTTATCGTCTCAGTTTCATCGTTTCCCGCCGCTTTTTTCAGACGGCCTCAAAAGCGGTTGGAGGCCGTCTGAAAGCGGGCAGGGGGCTTATTCGATATTCTGCACCTGTTCGCGCATCTGCTCGATTAACACTTTCAATTCAACCGAAGCCTGCGTGCATTCGGCGGCAATCGCCTTGCTGCCCAATGTGTTGGCTTCGCGGTTCAATTCCTGCATCAGGAAGTCCAAGCGTTTGCCGACACCGCCTTTTTGCTCGGTAACGATGCGGCGGACTTCGGCGATATGCGTTTTCAGACGGCTGAATTCTTCGTCCACGTCGGCTTTCTGCATATAAAGTGCGAATTCCTGCTTCAGGCGGTCTTCGTCGATATTCTCCACCGCTTCGGCCAAACGGGCGCGCGCCTTGTCCAAATGCGCCTGCAACAAGTGCGGAAACAGTTCGGACAGAGCATCGACGATGCCGTCCATCGCCTCCAGCCGCTCCAAGATATGTGCCTGCAGCTTTTCCCCCTCGCGGGCGCGGGCGGCGGAAAAATCCTTCACCGCATCGGACAAAAGGTTTTGCACGGCCAGCGCAAACGTTTCCTGATCTTCGGCCTGGCTGACCAGCACGCCGGGGAAGCGCAGGATGTCGGCCACCGTCAGCTTGCCCAATCCGTCAAACCTCCTGCGCCATTTTTCGTTTAAGGCCGCCAACTCGGCCGCCAAATCCTGATTGACGTGCAGTTCGGCCGCACCGTCTTCCAAAGGCTGAATCTGGATGCGGCATTCGATTTTCCCGCGCACGGCGGAGGCGGCGATGATTTCGCGCAGGCTGCCTTCCAAATGGCGCAGGTCGTCGGGCATTTTAAACTGCACGTCCAAATAGCGGTGGTTTACCGCGCGGATGTCGAGGTTGATGCGTTTGCCGCCGCATTCGCCGGCCGCATTGGCAAAGCCGGTCATACTGTGAATCGTCATGTTTTTACTCCGTTTCTGTTTACGAGTGAAAGCAGGGGCAATATAACACATCCGCAGTGTTATAATTTTCATTTTTTAATAGACAGGACACCCCAGCATGACCGGCTATACCCGCACATCCCGCGCCGCCGACGCTTTACGCGCCGTTAAAATCACTCCTCATTTCCTGCCGCACGCCGACGGCTCGGTTTTAATCGAATGCGGCAACACCAAAGTCATCTGCACCGCCAGCATAGACGAAAGCGTACCGCCGTTTTTGCGCGGCAAAGGGCAGGGCTGGGTAACCGCCGAATACGGCATGCTGCCCGCGTCCACCGCGACACGGATGCGGCGCGAGGCGGCAGCCGGAAAGCAGGGCGGGCGCACGCAGGAAATCCAACGCCTGATCGGCCGTTCACTGCGCGCGGCGGTGGATATGGCCAAACTGGGCGAAAGGCAGATACTGATAGATTGCGACGTGATACAGGCCGACGGCGGCACGCGCACCGCATCGATAAGCGGCGCATACGTCGCTTTGGCGTTGGCCGTGAAAAAACTGCTTTCAGACGGCCTGATTGCCGAAAACCCGCTGACCGGCAGCATTGCCGCCGTATCGGTCGGCGTTGTAAACGGCGTACCGCTGCTGGATTTGGATTATCCCGAGGATTCGGGCTGCGACAGCGACATCAACGTCGTGATGAACGGCGAAGGCAAAATCATCGAAATCCAAGGCACGGCAGAGGGCGCGCCGTTTGATTTCGACGAACTGGCCAAACTCGTCAAACTGGCGCAAAAAGGCATTGCCAAACTGTCTGCCCTGCAGCAACGCGCACTGGCCGAAGCATAAGGCCGTCTGAAACATGAAATCCCTGATTATCTTCAACAAACCCTGCGGCGTTATCTGCCAGTTCAGCCCGCATGTAAAGCATCCGAGCCTGAAAGACTACATAGACGCGCCCGGTTTTTATCCCGCAGGCCGTTTGGATACCGACAGCGAAGGCCTGCTGCTGCTGACCAATGACGGGCAACTGCAGGCAAGGATTACCCAGCCCCGCTTCAAAGTGGAAAAAACCTACTGGGCGCAACTCGAAGGCATACCGGACACTGCCAAACTGCAATTGCTGCAACACCCGATGGACTTAGGCGGCTTTACCGCCCGTCCGGCCAAAATCCGGCTGCTGTCCGAGGAAGAAACAGGCGGATTATGGCCGCGCAACCCGCCCGTGCGCGTCAGAAAAACCGTGCCTGATTTTTGGCTGGAAATCAAAATCAGCGAAGGCAAAAACCGCCAAGTCCGCCGTATGACCGCCAAAGCCGGCTATCCCTGCCTGCGCCTGATCCGCGTAGCCATAGGCCGTCTGAACCTGTTTGACGAACAACTCGGCTTGGGGGAGTGGCGTTACAGCGCATCTTTGCCATAAACAATCAGGAAATACAGGGAAAGAGGCCGTCTGAAAGCAGATTCAGACGGCCTTTTCAGGCAATGAAGAGGGGACTTTGTTGAAGGGCAAAGTTGAAAAGATGTTTTTCGTGGAGTAGGGTAGGGAACTCCTCCGGCATTATCTGAATCATGCAAAATTGTTAGTAATGCCGTGAGAGGAAAAGGGTAGTGATGTGTTGCCTATCGTATCGCTCGCCGTCATCATGCAGCTGTACCAATTACCTGGCAGTTTATTGGCAGCAATTTACTAAAATTTGCCTCATATTTTTTATTTTAATCAACGACAGGAAATGTCCCCATGCAAGATAGCCTAACTCCCTTCATCGAATTTCGCGGCGCAGGCAAGCAATATGACGGCAAATATGCTGTGCGCGATTTGGATTTGACCATTTATCAGGGCGAATTTTTCGTGTTGGTGGGCGGTTCGGGCAGCGGAAAATCCACCACCCTGCGCATGATTAACGCGCTCATCGAACCGACCGATGGCAATGTTTACCTGCACGGCAAGCGCATTAAGGATTACGACATCCGCCAGCTCCGCCACCAAATTGGTTACGTATTGCAGCAAATCGCCCTATTCCCCACCATGACCGTAGCGGAAAACATCGAACTCATGCCAGACGTACTAGGGTGGCCAAAAGCCGAACGCAAAGCGCGCGTGAATGAATTATTGGAACTGGTGGAACTTGACCCCGCACACTACCGCGACCGCTATCCGCATGAACTTTCCGGCGGCGAACAGCAGCGCATCGGCATTTTGCGCGCCATTGCCGCCAAGCCCCAAGTACTGCTGATGGACGAACCGTTTTCCGCGCTCGACCCGCTGGTGCGCACCGTGCTGCAAGACCAAATTACTATGATTCACCAAAAATTCGGCACCACTATCGTTTTCGTTACCCACGATATGCAGGAAGCCGCCAAACTTGCATGCCGTATCGGTGTGATGCACAACGGCAAACTGGTACAAATCGGCACGCCCAAAGAAATCAAAAAGCAGCCGGAAAACGATTATGTGCAATCGCTGTTTTCCACCGCCGACACACCCGATGCCGAACGCATCATCCACCAATTCTTACGGTTGGATAAACAGGGACAGGAAACTGTGAAAAGGGCGGTGTTATGATGGTAAAAGCCGTCTGAAACCTCTTTGAAGGCGCTGACACTTTGCTGTAAAGCAAACAAAAAATCTATTATTCAACATACTAACCATAAAATTTAAAACTATGTTCTCATCCCTAAACGTTACCCCCGCCGAACTCTGGCAAATGCTGCTTACGCATTTATGGCTTTCCGGGCTGGCTTTGCTCGCGGCCGTGGCCATTGCGGTGCCTGCCGCCGTGTTGTTTGCACGCAGACGGCGGGCAGCGGAAGCGGTGTTGCAGTTCACCAACGTGCTGCAAACCATCCCGTCTTTGGCGCTGCTGGGCTTGCTGATTCCGTTTGTCGGCATCGGTTCGCCGCCCGTCTTGATTGCGCTCACGCTATACGCACTGTTGCCGATTTTTCAAAATACCTATTTGGGGCTGACCCAAATCGACCAATCGATTCAAGATGCGTACACCGCATTCGGGCTATCGCGTTGGCAGTCGCTGTGGCGGATTGAGCTGCCGATGGCGCTGCCTACCATGATTTCGGGCATCCGCACGGCGGCAGTGCTGATTGTCGGCACGGCAACACTGGCCGCGTTAATCGGCGCAGGCGGCTTGGGCAACCTGATTCTGCTCGGCATCGACCGCAACAACATGACGATGACGTTTACCGGCGCATTGCTCTCCGCGTTGCTGGCCGTCGGCGTGAGCGGCATCATTGGCCTATTGCAAAAATCACGACGCAAATTGCCGATTATTCTTACATTGGCAGTGGGCTTCTGCGCGCTTGGTTTTTCACAGATTTCGTTTGCGCCTGCCACGCAAAACGTGGTGATTGCCGGCAAAATGGGCAGCGAACCGGATATCCTGATTAACATGTATAAATTATTGATTGAACGCGAAAACCCGAATATTAAAATCACGCTCAAACCCAATTTCGGCAAAACCACCTTCCTGTTCAACGCGCTAAACAGCGGTGAAATCGACATTTACCCCGAATTCACAGGCACGGTACTGGAAACCTTGGTGCAAGTGCCAACTGAACAGAAAAACCGCCATCTGTCGCCTGACGAAACCTATCGACTGGGCAAACAATTATTGGCGGAACAATATCGGCTGGAGTTTCTGCCGCCGATGTCTTATCAGAACACTTATGCGTTGGCGGTCAAAGAAAGTTATGGTTCGGCACACCAATTGAATGCCATCAGCGACTTAAAGCAGGCTGCACCCGATATCCGAGCAGGTTTCTCACTGGAATTTGCTGACCGGGCAGACGGCTACAAAGGCATGCAAGCGGCCGGCATCACGCTGAAACACATCGTCCGCCTGGAACCCGCCCTGCGCTACACCGCCCTGCTGAACGACAAAATCGACTTGGTGGAAGCCTTTTCTACCGATGCTGAGTTGAAACAATATCAATTGCGCCTACTGAAAGATGATATTGCCCTATTCCCCGCCTATCAGGGCGCACCGCTGATGAAAGCCGAATTTGCCGCAAAAAACCCGCAAATTGTAGCCGCATTGAACCGATTGGCCGGCAAAATCAGCGAAACGGAAATGAGCGAGATGAACTACCGCGTGAAAGTGCAAGGCGAAAGCGCGGAAAACGTGGCTCGGGATTATTTGGAGAAGAATGGGTTATTAGGAAAGTGAAACCGGCAGGGAGTGTTTCAGGTAGCCTGAAAGCACAAAAAGCAGCCTGCACGCCTTCTCTCCCGAGTTTTCAGACGGCCTTCGGGCTACTTGAAAACGGCGCGGGGCAAGTTTCTGCGAAGCAGACATATCTCTCAGCAATCACCCTGTAAAAACAACTTCTTAGGAAACTTCATGAAAGCCGTAAAAATCTACCAAGCCGGCGGCCCGGAACAACTGATTTATCAAGATGTACCGATGCCTGATGTCAAAGACGGCTGCCACCTACCGAAATTATTGGAACGTGAGCCGCGCCATTTTCTGAAACTCAACTTTCAAACGGCCTTAATAATTTTTATAGGTTGATAGGGAAGGAGCAAACTGAGCGGAGAATCAAGAATCTTAGAATAAAGCTGTTTATTAGAATATCACGGAACATAAATTAACATAATATAATTTATGCGCAGCATCAAATGCTCGCTATTTGTAGTAACGCCTTTTAGGCCGCCAGCCCCTGCCGGCATTGGCGGCCATCTCATTGCAAATTCCTTCTTTGGCCGCTTCGAAATAAACGTCTTTCAAGCCTTCCTTATCGCACGGCCGTGCTTTGTCGTAATTCAAAGATACAATGATTTCAAGCGGTTGTCTGTTGCACGTTTCGGCGATTTCAAGCATGAAGGCAAGCGGCAGATTCATACGGCCTTTGCGGTACTGCGAAATGTGCGAAGTCGAAACGCCCCAATGGCGGGCAAGCACATAGTCTGAATAAAGCGGTTTGTACATTTTGAACAAATCCAGCCATTGGGAAGCGGAACGCATGACAAAACAAAGCCTTATGATTAAGTCATAAGGCTATTTTAAAACAGCGTCCGGAAGCTCGCCAGACGTGCGAATGCTCGCTATTTTAGATGCTTAAAAATTATTCAATTGAAAATGTAACGGAAGCCTGCAAATCATGCCATAAGCCTGATTTGTAGTTTCCTTGTTTTGCAGCGGTGATAGCAGCCTGATCTAGGGATTTGTAACCGCTTCCGGAAAGCAGTTTTACCTCATAGGCCGATCCATCGGGCATAACGGTAATCTTCATCTTGACAGTGCCTGTTTCCCTTCGCCGTATGGAAGTAATCGGATATTCGGGCTTGACGGTTAGGCCGTCTGAAATAATGTTCGGTTTGTATCGGGATTCGGAGTTTTGATAGCGTTTGATAAGGCGGTTTGAGTCATATTGTGAACGTTCCATTTCTCTTGATATTAAATTCATTGTTTGAGTCATGTAGCCGTTAATCAGTTTCTGCCTTTGGTAAGCGGTAAATAAAGGCACTGCCGAATATATGGTAATAAAAATTATTACAATGAATCCAAGATATTTAAGCTGCTTAATCTCGTTTTTGTTTGCTAACGGGATTTTGTAATAGGCTATCCATTTTATCATTCTGTTTTTTCTTTGATTATACGCAATTAGAGTTACAGCTTCACGCAGCTTTGGCAACCGCCGTGTTTTCACTTTGAAACCAAGCCAAACGATGATGCAATGCCGCCACTTCGCCAATAACAATCAATGCAGGTGTGGCGGCATTTGCCGTTAAACACTGCAAATCGGACAGTACGCCTGTTGCCACGGTTTGATTTTGCCGCGTTCCGTTGCTGATGACGGCGCAAGGGGTATCGGCGGCACGACCGTGGCGGATTAGCCGTGCGGCGATATTTTCCGCTTTGATGGTTCCCATATAGACCGCCAAAGTCTGGTTGCTGCGGGCAAAGCTTGCCCAATCTACATCGCTGCCGTCGGCCTTGCATTGCCCGGTGATGAATTGTACGGATTGCGCGTAATCGCGGTGCGTCAGCGGGATGCCTGCATAAGCCGCCGCACCGACGGCTGCAGTGATGCCCGGAATGATTTTGAACGGGATGCCCGCCTCGGCCAGTATCTGTAATTCTTCGCCACCCCTGCCGAATACAAACGGGTCTCCGCCTTTCAGACGTACCACACGGCAGCCTTTTTGGGCATATTCGAGCAATAAGGCATTGGTCTCTTCCTGCCGTACTTTATGGCCACCCGCCCGTTTGCCGACGTTGATTTTCTCCGCATCTTTCCGAATCAGGCGGAGAATATTCGTGCTGACCAAGGCATCATATAGCACTACGTCGGCCGCCTGTATGGCCTGCAAAGCATGGATGGTCAGCAAGCCGGCATCGCCCGGCCCTGCGCCGACCAAGGTAACGAAGCCTTGCTGCGTCTGTTTGGCGGCCAGCTCGGCCTTTAACTGCAAATCGGCCTGCCGGCGGTTATTTTGGGCGCAGTAGTCTTGAAAACGTCCGGCGAAAAGCTGTTCCCAAAACTGGCGGCGTTCGGGGAGGCTGCCGAATTGCCGTTTGACAGATTCGCGGTTTTTGCCGGCAATTTGCGCCATCAAGCCGATATGCTGCGGCACCAGTTGTTCGATTTGAAGGCGGAGCCGACGCGCCAGCACGGGCGATGTGCCGCCGCTAGATACGGCGATTTGGATGGGCGAGCGGTCAATCACCGCAGGCACGATGAAGCTGCACAATTCCTGCCTGTCCACTACATTGACCAATTTATTGCCGCGTTCTGCCGCATCGGCCACCTGTCGGTTTAATTCTTCATCGTCGGTGGCGGCGATGATCAGCACCGCCTGTCTGATGAGGCCGTCTGAAAAACTTTCGGCAATGCGGCAAATCCTGCCTTCTTCTGCCCATGTTTGCAGGTTTTCGGTCAGTTCCCGCGCTGCCAGCAAGATTTTTGCCCCGGCATCCAGCAGCGATTGGATTTTGCGCTCGGCCACCGTTCCGCCGCCTACTACCAAAACAGGCCGGCCGCGAAGGTCGGCAAACATGGGGAAGTAATTCATGTCCGTATGTCCTTATCAATGGTCGTTCCATTTTAAGAGGCCGTCTGAAAAGGTAGAAATACCGTGTTTGTCTTTCCTTATAACGAAAGCGGCACATGGTGTTTTGAGGCCGTCTGAAAACCGTGCGGCAACATTTCAGACGGCCTTGTGTTAAAATCCGCAAGTTTCCGATTCCGACTGACTTTAACCTTTTCTCCGATTATGACCCAAGACAAAATCCTCATCCTCGACTTCGGCTCGCAAGTTACCCAACTGATCGCTCGCCGCGTGCGCGAAGCCCATGTTTACTGCGAACTGCATTCTTTTGACATGCCTTTGGAAGAAATCAAAGCTTTCAATCCGAAAGGCATCATCCTCTCCGGCGGCCCTAATTCCGTTTACGAATCCGACTATCAAGCCGATACCGGCATCTTCGATTTGGGCATTCCGGTTTTGGGCATTTGCTACGGAATGCAGTTTATGGCGCACCACTTGGGTGGCGAAGTGCAGCCCGGCAACCAGCGCGAATTTGGTTACGCGCAAGTCAAAACCATCGATAGCGAACTGACCCGCGATATTTACGACGACGCGCCGAATACGCTGGACGTATGGATGAGCCACGGCGATAAAGTGTCCAAGCTGCCCAACGGCTTTGCCGTTATCGGCGATACCCCGTCATGCCCGATTGCCATGATGGAAAACGTCGAAAAACAATTCTACGGCATCCAATTCCACCCCGAAGTGACCCACACCAAACAAGGCCGCGCGCTGTTGAACCGCTTCGTTTTGGATATTTGCGGCGCACAACCAAGCTGGACCATGCCGAACTACATCGAAGAAGCCGTTGCCAAAATCCGCGAACAGGTCGGCAGCGACGAAG
>ERZ773054.348-NODE-348-length-37215-cov-18.203498_pt1 | contig 37215 bp, 36 predicted proteins | sample MGYA00580630_ERZ773054 | MGnify/ENA primary metagenome ERZ773054 (study PRJEB29015, sample SAMEA2737994) | human oral metagenome | biome: human oral; feature: human-associated habitat; material: dental | place: China | collected 2115 ... | reverse complement strand
GGTTGTTCATTTTGAATTCATGTGAAACCGTGATTGATGGGGGTGCAGGCTGCCTGAAAGGTTCGCTAACTTTCAGGCAGCCTGCACTCGGTTCAAACAGCAATCAGTCTTTCTTCGCCTGCGAGAACTGGCGGCGGCGTTCGTGCTCGGTCAGGAAACGTTTGCGCAGGCGGATGGACTGCGGCGTGATTTCCACCAACTCGTCGTCGTCGATAAATTCTACCGCGCTTTCCAGCGTGAGCTTAATCGGCGTGGTGAGGCGTACGGCTTCGTCGGTGCCGCTGGCGCGCACGTTGGTGAGTTTTTTTCCTTTGAGCGGGTTCACCACCAAATCGTTGTCGCGGCTGTGGATGCCGATAATCATGCCTTCGTAAATTTTGTCGTTCGGCGACACGAACATGCGGCCGCGGTCTTCCAAGTTCCACAGGGCATACGCCACGGCTTCACCTTGCTCTTGCGACACCAGCACGCCGTTGTGGCGGCCGGGCATATCGGGTTTCACGGGGCCGTAGTCGTCGAACACATGGCTCATCAGGCCCGTGCCGCGCGTCATGGTCATAAATTCGCCTTGGAAGCCGATAAGGCCGCGGGCAGGAATGTGGTATTCCAAGCGGGTGCGGCCGTTGCCGTCGCTTTCCATGTTGGTGAGTTCGCCACGGCGGCGGCCGAGTTCTTCCATCACCGCGCCTTGGTTTTCGTCCGGTACGTCCATGGTCAGGTTTTCGTACGGCTCGCATTTTTGGCCATTGATTTCGCGGTACACCACGCGCGGTTTACCCACAGCCAATTCATAGCCTTCACGGCGCATGTTTTCCAGTAGGATGGTGAGGTGCAGTTCTCCGCGTCCGGATACGCGGAATACATCTGCATCTTCTGTATCTTCTACGCGCAGGGCAACGTTGGTGAGCAGTTCGCGTTGCAGGCGGTCGCGGATTTGGCGGCTGGTCACAAACTTGCCTTCGGTGCCGGCCAGCGGCGACGTGTTCACCATAAAGTCCATGGTCAGGGTGGGTTCGTCCACGCTCAGCATCGGCACGCCCATCGGGTTGTCTTTATCGCAAATGGTTACACCGATACCGATTTCGTCAATGCCGGAAATAATCACGATATCGCCCGCTTCGGCTTCGTCCTGCGGCACGCGCTCCAAGCCTTTAAAACCCAGCAGTTGATTAATGCGGCCGGTGGCGATTTGCTGGTCGTGGTTCATCACGGCCACCTGCATGCCCGGTTTGATGCGGCCATTCAAAATGCGGCCGATGCCCAAGCGGCCGGTATAGTTGTCGTAGTCCAGTTGCGAAATTTGCAATTGCAGCGGCGCGTCCGCATCGCCGCTGGGTTCGGGCGTGTGTTTCAAAATGGTCTCGAACAGCACGCGCATATCGGTTTCCGTGCCGTCTTCTTCCAAGCGCGTAAAGCCGCTCAAACCGGAAGCGTACACAATCGGAAAGTCCAGCTGCTCGTTGGTTGCACCCAATGCATCGAACAGTTCGAAGGTTTGGTCAATCACCCAGCTGGCACGGGCGGACGGTTTGTCGATTTTGTTAATCACGACGATGGGTTTCAAGCCCAGCGCGAGGGCTTTTTTGGTGACGAAGCGGGTTTGCGGCATCGGGCCTTCCTGCGCGTCCACCAACAACACCACGCAGTCCACCATGCCCAGCACGCGTTCCACTTCGCCGCCGAAGTCAGCGTGCCCCGGTGTATCGACGATGTTGATGTGGTAGCCGTTGTATTCGATGGCGGTGTTTTTAGCCAGAATGGTGATGCCGCGTTCTTTTTCAAGGTCGTTGCTGTCCATCACGCGCTCGTCCACCTGCTGGTTTTCGCGGAAGGTGCCGGATTGGCGCAGGAGTTGGTCCACCAGCGTGGTTTTGCCGTGGTCCACGTGGGCGATGATGGCGATATTACGGATATTTTTCATGGGATTCTGTACTTTTAAAAAATGCGTCTATGCGCGTGATAATATATAAGGAAACTGCGCATTATAGCACAAACCGGCAAAAAGCAGCCTGCACTTCTTCGGGTGCAGGCTGCTTTTTGCGTGCGTGGTATTTTTGCAGGCCTTCACTTATAATCCGCATTTCACTTGAATATACAGCGACGGAGTTACGCAAACATGAACATCACTGCCGAAAAGAAAATGAACGTGGAAAGTTTCAATCTGGACCACACCAAAGTCAAAGCGCCCTATGTCCGCCTGGCGTGCATCACCGACGGCGACCACGGCGACACGATTTACAAATACGACTTGCGCGTGTGCCAGCCCAACCAAGACCACATGGAAATGCCCGCCCTGCACTCTTTGGAACACTTGATGGCGGAACTGTCGCGCAACCATTCCGACAAAATCGTGGATATCAGCCCCATGGGCTGCCAGACGGGATTTTATGTTACCCTGCTGAATATTGCCGATTACCAAGAAGCGCTGCGCCTGATTGAGCGGACGCTGCAAGACGTGCTGGCGGCCGAAGAAGTGCCTGCCTGCAACGTGGTGCAATGCGGCTGGGCGGCCAGCCACAGCTTGGAAGGCGCACAAAAAATTGCCCGTTACCTGCTGGACAACCGCAGCCAATGGGAGGAAATCTTTGCATGAATCCAACGGCGAAACACGGGCAGCACATCGGCATTATCGGTGCCATGGAAGCGGAAGTCGCCCTGCTGCGCGACAGCCTGAACGGTTTGGAAACCCACCGCTTCGGCAAAAATTTTGTTGTGTACACGGGGCAGTTTGCCGGCAAAGACATTGCCTTGTGCCAAAGCGGCATCGGCAAAGTGAATGCGGCCATCGCCACCACGCTGCTGAAAGAGCATTTCGCGCCCGACATGGTGATTAACACGGGCAGCGCGGGCGGCATCGGCGGCGGTTTGAAAGTGGGCGACGTGGTGGTTGGCACGCACATCATGCACCACGATGTCGATGTGACCGCGTTCGGCTACCAACACGGTCAAGTGCCGCAACTGCCCGCCGCGTTTACCTGCGATGAAACCTTGGTGGCGGCAGCGGAAAAAGCAGCCTGCACCTTCCAAGCCGCGCGCGTGATGCACGGGCTGATTGTGAGCGGCGATTCGTTTATCAACAGCAAGACTGCGATTGGGCAGATTCACGCTCGGCTGCCGCAACCGCTGGCGGTGGAAATGGAAGCCGCCGCCATCGCGCAGACGTGTTACCAGCTGGATACGCCGTTTGTGGTCATCCGCGCCATTTCCGACAGTGCGGAAGATTCGGCTTCCGTGAGCTTTGAGGAATTTCTGGAAGTGGCGGCGAAACATTCGGCGCAAATGGTTCAGCAGATGATTCAGGCGCTGTGAACATGACAAAAGCAGCCTGCACCCCAAAAATAAGGTGCAGGCTGCTTTTTTATAGCGCTCGGCAATACGGCAGATTAGAAATTCATGTCGTATTCGCGGTTGCCTTTATACACTTCTACCGAATAAGCGCATCTGTCTTTTTCGCAATCGGTGATGGTGTAGTTCAGTTTGTATTCACCGGTGCGGTTGGCACGCAGGCTGAACATTGGCGAGCTGTCTCCAGGTTTGGAGAAGCTCTCGATTTCTTGGCCGTTTTGGGTCAGGGTCAATTTGGCTTCGTTGCATTGGTAATCGCAGTCTGCCATGAAGCCGTAGAATTTGCCGGCTTCCAAACGCACAGGGTAAGACACAGTGCGGTTGGCAGGCGTAGTGCCGGATTTAATCATCATGCGGCGTGCACCGGGGTCACGTTTGCCGATTTGTATTTTGTTGATTTCCTGTGCCTGGCCCAACCAGTTGTCTGCCAAAGCAGGCGTTGCCAATGAAGCAGCCGCTACCAAAATTGCTAATTTTTTCAACATAATGAAAGCTCCAATTAAAATAAACAATGTGTAGGAAACTACACGCGGGTTTCAGACACGGTCCGTGCCAGAATCTCTTCTGCCAAAGCCAGATAAGCCAGCGTGCCTTTGGCTTTGGCATCATAAACCAGTGCAGGCTGCCCGTAGCTGGGCGCCTCTGCCAAACGCACATTGCGCGGAATGGTCGTTTGCAGCAACACATCGGCAAAATGCTGCTGCAACTGCTCGCTCACATCTTGCGCTAAACGGTTTTGGTTGCTGTATAAAGTCCTAATGATACCAAAAATATTGAGTTTCGGGTTGATGGCCTGCCGTATTTTGCGCACGGTCGCCACCAAATCGCTAATGCCTTCTAGCGCGTAATATTCGCACACCATCGGCACCAGCACGCCTTCTGCCGCCACCAAGCCGTTGAGCGTGAGCAATGTGAGCGTGGGCGGGCAGTCAATCAGCACAAAATCGTAATCGTCCTGCACGGCGGCAAGGGCGTTTTTCAACCGCATTTCGCGGGCGATTTCCTGCACCAGCTCGATTTCCGCGCCGGCCAGGTTCCGGTTGGCCGCCAGCACATCGTAGCCGCCCGCCTCGCTGCGGATTCGCGCGTCGGCAATATCAGCATCGCCGGTCAAAACGGAATATACGCCGTATTGAATGTCGCTTTTGTCGATGCCGCTGCCGGTGGTGGCATTGCCCTGCGGATCCAAATCCACCAGCAGGACGCGTTTGCCGAAATGCGCCAAAGATGCCGCCAGATTCACCGCCGTTGTGGTTTTGCCCACACCGCCTTTTTGGTTGGCCACCGCTAAAATTTTCGCGCTCATATCATGCCTTCTTCGGACGCATCAGCACCATGTGGCGTTCGGCATTGAGCGTGGGCACTTCCAACTTGTCGATTTGGTAAACCTCGACGGAAGCCGGCACGTTTTCCAGCTCTTCATACGGATACACGCCCTTCATGGCCGCCCAATAGCCGTTTTCGTTCAGCAGGTGCTTGGTCAGTGCAATAAAATCGTGCAATTCGGCAAACGCGCGGCTGGTTACCACGTCCACTTTCTTATCGTGCATGGCTTCCACGCGGCCGCTGGCGACGGTAACGTTTTGCAAGCCCAATTCAATCACCGCCTGTTGCAGGAACGATGTTTTTTTGGTATTCGAATCCAGCAGGGTAATGTTCAAATCGGGACGGCAGATGGCCGCGGGAATGCCGGGCATACCGCCGCCGGAACCCACGTCCATCATGCTGGTCGCGTTTTTAATGTACGGCAGCAGGGTCAGGCTGTCCAAAATATGGTGGCTGATCATCTGGTTTTCATCGCGCAGGGCGGTGAGGTTGTAGGTATGGTTCCATTTTTTAAGCAGCGCCACATATTCCAGCAACAGCAACTGCTGTGCGGTGGGCAAATCCAAATGCATGGCTTGCAGGCCGAGTTTCAGCTGTTCTTTTAATTCAGTCATCGATTTTTACCTGTTTCGGGCGATTTTTAAAGTGAAATGTAGGTTATTGTAGCAGGCTGCACATGATTGCACTATTTTATTTTTGCCCCGCCCTGCCCTTTCGCACACAACGTTTTGCCGATTCCGATGTTTTTGCAGCCAAAAAATAAATCCTTTATAATTCCGTCTCACAAAAACACGTGAAAATTAGATGATGCAACAATCCGTTTGGCTGCCGGACGAGGCGGCCACATTAGCTTTCGGCGCATCGCTGGCAGGCAGCCTGCATGCGCCCCTCGTCATTTACCTGAACGGCTCTTTGGGCGCGGGCAAAACCACGTTCGCGCGCGGCCTGCTGAAAGGGTTGGGCTATACGGGCACTGTGAAAAGCCCGACTTATGCCATTGTCGAAAGCTACAGTCTGCCGCAATACACCGTCCACCATTTCGATTTATACCGTTTTGCCGAACCCGAAGAATGGTACGATGCCGGTTTGGACGATTTGACGGGTGCAGGCTGCATTTGCCTGATTGAATGGGCAGAAAAAGGCGGCGGCAACGTGCCCGCTGCCGATATTTATTTGGATTTTACCGCAAAGGACAACGGTCGGTGCTGCACCGTCCGCACCGCGACAGCACGCGGAGAAAGCGTATTGGCACAATGAAAAAACTCACCCGCCGCAGAATGATGGCATGGCTTTCCGCCTCACTGCTCGGCCCGCTGGCCTATGCTGCCAACATTGCCGCACAGGTTACCGCCGCGCAAGTACAGAACGAGCGCGGCCGCACACGTATCTTTATCGACACCAACCACAAAATCGCCTACCGCTATTTCACGCTGGCCAACCCGCACCGGTTGGTCATCGATTTGGACGGCATCCACCAAAACCTGCCGCTGACACGCTTGACACAACAAATTGACAAACAGCACCCGCACCCGCTGATTAAAAACATCCGCATCGGCCAGCAAAACGCGAAAACCCTGCGCTTGGTCATCGATTTAAAGCAGCCTGCAAAAGTCGTGGTAACGGCAACACCACTCGACCAAGGCAATAAGCAGCGTATTTATATCGAACTGGCGGGCAGCGGCAGCAACACGGAAAGCGGCGCACAAAACGACAATCCGCCGCACGAAAATGCCATCGGCTCATTGATTCAGCAGCAAACCCCGTCCGCCACACAAAAGCAGCCTGCACCCCAGGCCAACCGCCGCACGCGCAAACCCGTGATTATGCTCGACCCGGGCCATGGCGGTGTTGACCCCGGCGCCATTGGCCCCAGCGGCGTGAAGGAAAAAGATGTGGCCTTTGCCGTGGCGCTGGCCGCCCAATCCCAGCTGAAAGCCAAGGGCTACATCGTCCACATGACGCGCACCACCGATGTAAAAATCCCCCTGCTTGCCCGCCGCCAAAAAGCGCGCCAAGTCAATGCCGACCTGTTCATCTCCATTCACGCCAACTCCGCAGAAGGCGCACCTACCGCACGCGGCGCCGACGTATATATTTGGGGGCACGCCAACAGCGAACGCGTCCGCCGGCTGGCCAAATCGGAAAACGACGCCGATTTGGTGGACGGCCTCCCCAGCGTGGGCAACAAAGACGTGGACACTATTTTGTCTGACATGATGCAAAGCCAGACCACCGCCGATTCCACACGCCTGGGCAACCTCATCCTGCGCAATATTTCCGGCAAAGTGAAGCTGCACCGAAGCCAAGTGGACACCGCCAATTTCCTCGTGCTGCGCTCCCTGGACATCCCTTCCGTGCTGCTGGAAATGGGCTTCATCTCCAATCCGCAGGACGAAAAACTGCTGTCCTCCGCCAATTACCAGCGCAGCATTGCCGCCGGCATCGCCCAGGCCATCGAACAATACATGAAGCACGTTACACTCAACTAATGCCGCGCCCCAAAAGTGCAGGCTGCTTTTGAAAGCACACACAACATTTATGGTACAACGCTCCAAATCCTCCCCCGCGTGGATGCACGAACATGTGAACGACCCCTACGTCCAGCGCGCCCAAAAAGACGGCTACCGCGCCAGAGCCGCCTACAAACTATTGGAAATCAACGAAAAAGACAAGCTCATCAAATCAGGCACCCTATTGGCCGATTTGGGCAGCGCGCCCGGCAGTTGGTCGCAAGTTGCCGCCAAACTGGTCGGACCATCAGGACAAGTGTTCGCCCTCGACATCCTGCCTATGGACCACATCGACGGCGTGCACTTCATTCAGGGAGATTTCCGCGAAGACGAAGTATTGCGCCAATTTGAAAATTTACTCGGCAACCGCCCCTTAGACCTTGTAATTTGCGACATGGCACCCAATATGTCAGGCAATGCCGTTACCGACCAGGCACGCAGCTATTATTTATGCGAACTGGCGCTGGATTTTGCCCGAAACCACCTGAAACCAGGCGGGTCGTTTTTGGTCAAAGTCTTCCAAGGCGCAGGCTACCAAGAATACCTGGCCGAGATGCGCAGCCTGTTTCAAACCGTGCAGACACGCAAGCCCGATGCATCGCGCAATCGCTCCAGTGAAATTTACTTATTGGGCAAAAATAAACGCTGACAAGCCTTGCAGGCTGCTTTACAATCCATCCACTTTTCAATTTTGACCGAACAGGAGTCCGTTTCTGTGGGAAACAGCATTATCAAAAACATTATCATCTGGGGCGCGCTATTTTTAGCCATCGGCGCAGGCATCAACGCCATGCAGGAGCGCAAAACCGATGGCAAGCAGATTGAATATTCCCAGTTTATCCAACAAGTTAAATCCGGCGAAATCAACAATGTCAATTTGGAAGGCTCGCCCGCAGGCTATCGGATTCGAGGTGAACGCAACGACAGCGAAAAATCTGTCTTCACCACCAACGCCCCGTTGGATGACCGCCTGATTCCGACTTTGGAAGAAAACAAAGTCCGCATTAAAGTTACACCCGAAGAACAACCCGGCTTCTTGCGCGGCCTGCTGACCAACCTGCTGCCCGTATTGCTGCTGATCGGCGTGTGGATTTACTTTATGCGCGCCCAATCCGGCGGCGGCAAAGGCGGTGCGTTCTCGTTCGGTAAAAGCCGTGCGCGCCTGCTGGATAAAGATGCCAACGCCGTGACCTTTGCCGATGTGGCAGGCTGCGACGAAGCCAAAGAAGAAGTGCAGGAAATCGTTGAATATTTGCGAGACCCGAGCCGCTACCAATCGCTGGGCGGCCGTGTGCCGCGCGGTATTTTGCTGGCCGGCTCTCCGGGCACGGGTAAAACCCTGTTGGCCAAAGCCATTGCCGGCGAAGCAGGCGTGCCGTTCTTCAGCATTTCCGGTTCCGATTTTGTGGAAATGTTCGTTGGCGTGGGTGCAAGCCGCGTACGCGATATGTTTGAGCAAGCCAAAAGAAATGCACCCTGCATCATCTTTATTGACGAAATTGACGCCGTCGGCCGCCAACGCGGTGCCGGTTTGGGCGGCGGCAACGACGAACGCGAACAAACCTTGAACCAGCTTTTGGTAGAAATGGACGGCTTCGAGAGCAACCAAACCGTGATTGTGATTGCCGCCACCAACCGTCCTGACGTGCTTGACCCCGCCCTGCAACGCCCCGGCCGTTTCGACCGCCAAGTGGTTGTGCCGCTGCCCGATATCCGCGGCCGCGAGCAGATTTTGCAGGTACACGCCAAAAAAATACCATTGGATTCCAGCGTGGATTTGGTTTCATTGGCACGCGGCACGCCGGGCTTTTCAGGTGCGGATTTGGCCAACTTGGTCAATGAAGCCGCCTTGTTTGCCGGCCGTCGCAATAAAATCAAAGTCGATATGAGCGACTTTGAAGATGCGAAAGACAAAATCTATATGGGTCCGGAACGCCGCAGCATGGTGATGACCGATGAAGAAAAACGCGCCACCGCCTATCACGAATCCGGACACGCCATCGTTGCCGAAAGCCTGGACTTCACCGACCCCGTCCACAAAGTTACCATTATGCCGCGCGGTCGGGCGCTGGGCCTGACATGGCAGCTGCCGGAACGCGACCGCATTTCGCTGTATAAAGACCAAATGTTGAGCCAACTGGCGATTTTGTTCGGCGGCCGCATTGCGGAAGATATTTTTGTCGGACGCATTTCCACTGGAGCGTCCAACGACTTTGAGCGCGCCACGCAGATTGCCCGCGAAATGGTAACGCGTTACGGCATGAGCGAAAAAATGGGCGTGATGGTGTATGCCGAAAACGAAGGCGAAGTGTTCTTGGGACGCAGCGTGACCCGTTCGCAGCACATTTCCGAGAAAACGCAGCAGGAAGTGGACGCGGAAGTGCGCCGTATTCTGGATGAGCAATATGCCGTTGCCTACAAAATTTTGAGCGAAAACCGCGACAAAATGGAAGTGATGTGCAAAGCGCTGATGGATTGGGAAACCATTGACCGCGACCAAGTGCTGGAAATTATGGCCGGCAAGCAACCCAGCCCGCCGAAAGATTACAGCCACAACATCCGCACGGAAAACGGCAGTGCAGAACCTGAATTTACGCAGCTTCCCGAAGCCGAGGCACCCGTAACGGAGCAGCCCGCACCGGCCGATTCGCCCAATCAGTACGGCAACGTATAAAACGAAAACCCTATCTGCGGTTCGCTGCGGATAGGTTTTTTAATGCGAAAAGCAGCCTGCACTTGAATGGCGATGGCCAAAAGTGCAGGCTGCTTTTGAACTGATGGTGTCAATATGATACTGCTATAAGAGATTAAGCGTATATGCAAAAAACATATACGCTTAATTTGGCTGGGGATGTAGGATTCGAACCTACGCATGTCGGAATCAAAATCCGATGCCTTAACCAACTTGGCGAATCCCCAACTTCATCGCTTCACGGCGATTGGAAAGCGGCTATTATGCAGTCCGCAGGCCGCATTGTCAATTGCATTTTGCAAATATTTTTTATCTATTTGAAATCATGCCGAATAAAGGATGCGTTGCCAAACTGCGGACGCACCAGCTCTGCCGGCGGCCGGACAACTGTTGCTGGACGTGCTGCGCCTGCTGCGGTTGTTCGTATGTTAAAAATAGGCACGAACCAGAACCGGTCATGCGCGGCGTTCCGTATTGCTGCAATTCGGCAAAAGCAGCCTGAACTTCGGGATAGTTTTGCAAAACAACGGCTTGCATATCATTGCGCAACGGTTGCAGATTTTGGTAAGTCGGATGCGGATGGCCGATGCTGTTACGCGGCAAATCGGGATGGGCGAAAACGGCGGGCGTGGACACATGGACATCTGGCCGCACCAAAACATAATATTGCTGCGGTACATCAATGGGTTGCAACTGCTCCCCCACGCCGCGTGCAAATGCTGTCCGCCCGAAAATGAAAAAGGGCACATCCGCCCCCAGCGGCAGGGCCAGTTCCAATAATTGCGCCGTGTCGAGGCCGCATTGCCACAAATCGTTAAGCACCATCAGCACGGTGGCCGCATTGGAGCTGCCGCCGCCCAAACCGCCGCCCATCGGAATGCGTTTTTCCAGCCAGATATCGGCGCCGTGTTCAGGTGTTGCGGCTTTGTCGCGCAGTGATTTCGCGGCGCGCACCACCAGGTTTTGTTCGTCGGGCACGTTGGGCGTGGGCGTGTGCAGGACGATTTGCCCATCGCTTCTGGGCACGATGCACAGCGTGTCTTGCAGGTCAATCAGCGTGAAAATGCTTTCCAGCGCGTGATAGCCGTTGGGCAGCCTGCCGGTAATGCGCAGGTCGAGATTGAGTTTGGCGGGCGATGGATAGCGGGGGTGATGTTCGGGCAGCATAGTGGTTTTCCGGAAGTTTCAAAAGCAGCCTGCACTTGGTTCAACGCGGTGCAGGCTGCTTTTGGTCGATTTAGTTCAGGCGGACGGCGGCATCCAATGCGATGCGGATCATTTGGTTGAACGACGTTTGCCGCTCGCCAGAATCCAACGATTCGCCGCTCACCATGTGGTCGGACACGGTGCAGACGGTTGCGGCTTTCGCGCCATATTCGGCAGCCACGCCGTAAAGCCCTGCCGTTTCCATTTCCACACCCAGCACGCCGTATCGGCGCAGGCGTTCGGTCAGTTCTCCGTCCGGATGATAAAACAAATCGCTGGTATAAAATGCGCCCACGCGCACGGGAATTTCGTTGGCAGAAGCAGCCTGCACCAGTGTTTGCACAATGCCGAAATCGGCAATGGCGGCAAAATCGCTGCCGTTGAAACGCAAGCGGTTCACGCGGCTGTCGGTGCTGGCACCCAGGGCAATCAGCACATCGCGCACCTTCACATCATCCCGCACTGCGCCGCACGAGCCGACACGAATCAGATTTTTCACGCCGTATTCGGTAATCAGTTCCGTGGCGTAAATCGAACAGGACGGAATGCCCATGCCGTGCGCCATCACGGAAACCCGTTGATTTTCATAAAATCCAGTATAGCCGTACATATTGCGCACGGCGGTGATTTGCTGCGCGTCCTGCAAAAAATATTCGGCAATATAACGGGCGCGCAAAGGGTCGCCGGGCATCAGCACCGTGTCGGCAAACGCGTCTTTTTCGGCGGAAATATGGGGTGTCGCCATGATGTTTCCTTTCTAGGAACGGGTAATCAGCGTGCGGATATGCGCACGAATCGGCTCGATTTCGCGCAGGGTGCGGATGGCTTGGAACAGCGATTCGGCTTCGGGATACACGTCGCGCATCATGCCCAGCCACTGTTTCAAGCGCGCCACGGCGTATTTCCCCTGTGGTTCATGTTGCAGGCACAGTTCGATAAACTGCGCTATCCACACGATAATTTCATCATCAAACAAAGCAGCCTGCACTTCTTCGCCGCGCAGATATTGCCGAATCTGGCGCGCCAAATCGGGCCGCATCACCGCACCGCGCCCCAGCATCACATCGTCGCAGCCGCTTTGCGTGCGGATGTCGATATAGTCTTGCAGGCGGAACACATCGCCATTCGCAATCACCGGAATGGCAACGTGCCGGCGGATTTTATCGACCCAGCCCCAATGCGCCGGCGGGCGGTAGCCTTCAATTTTGGTGCGCGCGTGCACCGTCAGCACCGATGCGCCGGCTTGGGCGATAGCATCGGCATTTTCCAATGCCAAATCTTTGTTTTCAAAACCCAAACGCATTTTTGCGCTAATCGGGATATGTTCGGGCACGCCTTGTCGCATGGCGGAAACGATATGGTAAATGCGTTCGGGCGTTTGCAGCAGCACTGCCCCGCCCTGATGTTTGTTCACCGTGGGCGCGGGGCAGCCGAAATTCAAATCAATTTGATGCGCGCCTAGCCCAACCGCCACCAGTGCGTTTTTCACCATCATTTCCGCATCGCTGCCCAACATCTGCACCATGCAGGGAATGCCGGCATGGGTTTTGTTGGCCGTTGCGATTTCTGGCACATGGCGCAACCACGTTGCCCGCGAATGCACCGTGTGGGTAATCCGCACAAATTCGCTGACGCATTCGTCATAACCGCCGATTCGGGTCAGCAAATCGCGCATGACAAAATCGCACAGGCCTTGCATGGGCGCCAGCACGAGCCTGCCGGAACGGGGTTTTTCGGGAGCGTGGTTCATAAAACGGGGTACTTTGGAGACGGCTGTTTGAATGGCGGGATTTTAACAAGATTACCGGCAATGCAAAAGCAGCCTGCACACGTCAAAAACTGAAATGCAGGCTGCTTTTGAATTCGTTTGCGGCAGTGGAACGGCCATCGCGCAGCACGGCAATGTGCAGGCTGCTTTGATGCGGCCGCAGCCCCTGCCCCTCGGCATGCGCGTTTATTCGATGACCAGCGGCGCAAATGATTTAACGGTTTCGTCCACCGCCTTCACGCGCTGCAAAAAGGCTTCCAGTTGCGCCAGCGGCAACGCGCTCGGACCGTCGCAGCGTGCCTGATTCGGATTTTCGTGGCTTTCCAAAAACAGACCGGCCAACCCCGTTGCCATGCCGGCCAAAGCCAAATCCAACACCTGCGCCCGCCGTCCACCCGATGCCGCCGCGCCGCTTTCGCGCTGCTGCAACGAATGGGTCGCGTCAAAAATAATGGGCGCCTGGCCGCAGGTTTTCTTCATCACGCCGAAGCCCAGCATGTCCACCACCAAATTATCGTAGCCGAACTGCGTGCCGCGTTCACACAAAATTATCTGCCGGTTGCCCGCCTCGTGGAATTTTTCCACGATATTGCTCATTTGTGCGGGACTCAGAAACTGTGGTTTTTTGATGTTGATGACGGCACCGGTGGCCGCCATTGCCGCCACCAAGTCGGTTTGCCGCGCCAGAAACGCGGGCAGTTGCAGCACGTCGCACACTTCGGCCACAGGTGCGCATTGGTATGGCTCGTGCACATCGGTAATCACGGGGCAGCCGAATTCGCGTTTCACAGCAGCAAAAATCTTCATACCTTCCTCCAAGCCAACGCCGCGGTACGAATGGATGGAGGAGCGGTTGGCTTTATCGAACGAGGCTTTGAACACCAAAGGGATACCCAATTTTTCCGTAATGCGCACATAATGCTGTGCCGCACGCAGGGTGCTGTCCAAGTCTTCCAGCACATTAATGCCGCCAAACAAAGTGAACGGGCGGTCGTTTGCCACCAAAATATCTTTAATCTGAACCGTTTGCATCATTATTCCTTTTGCATTGCCCAAGCGTTTGCTCATTATAAAGTGCAGGCTGCTTTGTCATGTCACCACAAAGCAGCCTGCACTTGTCCATGGTTATTGCTCGGCCGATTCGGCATCTGCCTGCGCCTGCTTTTTGGCTTGCGCCTCCGCACGGCGTGCATCCTGCTTCTCAATCGCTTCGCGGATACCCGGCTGCTCCAAAGCGTGCAGCCGTTCTTCCTCGCTCACCTCGCCTTGGAAACGGTTGTCCAAATTGAAGCGTTTGCCGCCGCGTGCCACCGCTTTGATGTATTTCGGACGGCGGCAGTGGTTGGCCAACACGCGTTTAATCAGCTCCGGACTGAACTGGCCGAGTGCCTGAATCAAATCGTTTTCAATACCTACCGAAAGCGGTTTGAAACGCTTGAACACATCGTATTTGCCGTAAATGTATTCCGCAATCATCTCGGTTTGCTTTTTCTTGCTCATGGTTTCCACAGCGCTTTTCAGTGCCATGCCCAATGCGGTTTCTCGTCCCATTCTGTTTTCCTAATAACTAATCAAAAATCCGTATATTCGCGCAATACTTCGCGTAATAAATCCATATCGTCAATCGTTTCGACCTTTGCTCGTCCCAGTTGCGGCAGCGTTACAAAACGCATTTTCCCGCTGTGCACTTTTTTGTCATGGCGCATATGTGCCAGCCAACGGTCGAACGAAAATGCGGGCGGCGCATCGGGCAAAGCAGCCTGCCGCAGCAAAGCCTTCACCCGTTCGGTATCGCCGGCGGGCAGTTGATACAGCCGCTCCGACAATCGGCAGGCCAATACCATGCCCGCAGCAACCGCTTCGCCATGCAGCCATGTGCCGTAGCCCATTTCGGTTTCAATCGCATGGCCGAACGTATGCCCTAAATTCAACAATGCGCGGACATTTTGCTCAGTCTCGTCCTGCGCGACAATATCGGCTTTCATCTGGCAACAATGCGCCACAGCCTCCGCCAATATGTCCGGCTGACGCTGCATCAATGCAGGCATATTCTGTTCCAGCCATTGCAAAAAAACCGCATCGCCCAACAAGGCATATTTGATGACCTCAGCCATGCCGGACGAAAATTCTTTGTGGGGTAAGGTGTTCAGCGTGGATAAATCGGCCAGTACCACCTGCGGCTGGTAAAACGCGCCAATCATATTTTTGCCCAGCGGGTGGTTAATTGCCGTTTTACCACCCACCGACGAATCGACCTGGCTCAACAATGTGGTCGGTATCTGAATGAACGGAATCCCGCGCTGGTATGTGGCTGCGGCAAAACCCGCCATATCGCCAATCACGCCGCCGCCTAACGCAAGAATGGTGGTTTGGCGGTCTGCGTGATGCGTTAATAGCCCATCATAAATTTTTTGCAACGAATCATTATTTTTGTGGCTTTCACCATCCGGCAGCACAATGGAAAAAAAATCAATGCCATGGGCGTGCAGGCTGCTTTCTAACGACTGCAAATACCATTGCGCCACCACATCATTGGTAATGATGGCCGCTTTTTTGCCTATCTTCTGCTGAAATAAAGCAAAATCCTGCAAAATTCCTTCGCCGATATAGATAGGGTGATGATGTGAAGCAGCCTGCACTGTTAAAGATTTCATTTGCGCCCAACCAATTCAAAAATTCTATTTAGCGTTGTCTGGCAACCCGATTTGCCCACTTCCAAAACCATGTGCGCCGTTTGGCAGTACAGTTCGTGGCGCGTTTCATATAATTCGCGGAATTTGCTTAATGGGTCGGCTACTTGAAGCAATGGACGGTTTTTATCATATTTCGTGCGCTCAAACAAAATTTCAGGCAAAACATGTAGATAAATAACTGTGCCACGGTTTCGAAGGCAATGCCGATTTTCTTCGCGCAGCACCACACCACCGCCCGTTGCCAATACAACATTATCCATTGCAGTCAATTCTTGAATCACCATGCTCTCCCGTTGCCGAAACCCCTGCTCTCCTTCTATCTCAAAAATAGTAGGAATATTCACACCGGTACGCTGGCAGATAACGTTATCGCTATCATAAAAAGGATATTGCAGATGATCGGCAAGCTGGCGGCCAAGCGTTGTTTTACCCGCCCCCATCAAGCCGATTAAAAATAAATTGCCTGCCATGTTTTTCTCCATGGCAGGCATTTTAACCTAAATTTGCAAAATATGCAGAGGCTTTTTAGTAACGCAATACAGTGCTCTCACCACCCATAATGCGCGGCGTGATGAAGAACAACAGTTCATTACGCGTATGGCTGCGTGAGCGTGATTTGAACAAATTACCCAAAACAGGAATATCACCCAAAACAGGTACTTTACTAATATTATTGGACATTTGTTCTTGGTAAATACCACCCACAACCAAGGTGCCGCCATCTTCAATCATCGCCTGAGTTTTCACAGCACGAGTTGTAATACCCGGCTCTCCTTCAACGTTCACACGACTATAGTCTGGCTCATCTTTGTTAATCGTAATATCCAAGATGATTTTGGCATCCGGTGTAATGCGTGGCGTTACCTTCAAGCTCAGAATAGCGTCTTTGAATGATGTCGTAATTACTCCATTAACATCGCGCATTGTATATGGAATTTGCGTACCTTGACGAATTTCCGCCTCTTTACGATCTTGCGTCAAGACACGAGGTGTAGAAATCGTTTTCGTCAGGTTATCTGTTTCCATTGCAGACAATTCCAAGCCCAACGCTCCTGAAGCCCAGGAACGGATAACCGCAATAGAGCTTGTAGCACTACTAATTGGCAGATTTACATTAGGCATGAAACTAAGGCCTGCATTATTTGAACCCGATCCACTACCGCCACCAAGGCTACCAGCATAACGATGATTCGCCTGAATTCCATTATTCCAGTCGCCACCCCATGACGTAGAGCCTCGACGGTTAGCACCAAATTTCACACCTAAATCACGAGCCACGCCGTCTGCCGCTTCAACAATACGTGCTTCCACCATCACTTGTTTAGCAGGCACATCCAACTCCTCAATTAAGCGCTGAAATTTTTGAATAACAGTCTGTATATCGGTAACAATTAATGTATTGGTTGCTGGATCAATTAATGCACTACCACGAGGACTCAAAATAGTTTTACTATTATCACTATTTGTTGATCCATTATCAGACAACCGCAAAATATTTTTAAATTCTTCTACGTTTTTATATTTCAACTGGAAACTTTGGGACAAAAGCGGCCCCAACTGTTCCATTTCTTGACGACCCTTCGCCTCTTCAAGGTCTTTTTCTCTCAATTCTTGACGTGGGGCAATGTTAATAATATTGCCGTGTTTGCGCATAGCCAAATTACGCGCATCCAAAACTAAATCCAACGCCTGATCCCAAGGTACATCTTTCAACGACAAGGTCATTTTACCTTGTACAGAATCACTTGCAACAATATTCATGCCAGATTCTTTGGCTAATACTTGCAATACAGTACGCACATCAACGTTTTGGAAATCCAAAGAGATTCGTTTTCCTGTAAAGTTTTGTGCTTTGGGGCGACCCGAAAGTACTGAAGCTTCCGCAACGTTACGCTTAGGTAAAACTTGAATAGCATAGCGGCCATTATTCTCAGTTACTTTATGCTGCCAAGTGCCCTGATTGCGAATCACAATCTGCGTATCATTACCCAACCGTTTAACTGTAATCGCTTTTACTGGCGTTGAGAAATCAGTTACATCCAAATTGCGTTGCTCTTGTGTAGGCAATGCATAATTTTTCAAAGTAACTACAATACGGTCATTCTGCGCTTTGATTTGTGGTTGACCACCATGTGCAGAACTAAATTCTACTACACCCGAATTTTGTGACGCTTTACGGAAATCAATGTTGAAACCACTTACACTCGCTGTAGGCACATAGGCATTACGCGCACCAGCGACAACACCCGCATTGGTTGCTGCTGTATTAGTAGATACAGATTCGCTCACATAAATCCATACCTCATTACCACGAATTTGAGCATTGTATTGTGCGTCTTTTGTCAAACCCAACAAAACTCGTGTATTGGCATCATTTTGTGCTGCTACAACTTGATTCAACAATGCATCATTAAATGTTAATGCTGATTGAGCCAGTCTCACACCAGTGTTACGAAAATCTAAAGCAATACGTGCCGGTGAGCTGGTAATAAAACCACTTGGTTCTACCGGATCTCTGTCAAACTTTAATTTAATGACACGTTGCTGGTTTGGCAAAACTGAAACATTCACATCTGTAATGTTTCCAGCAAAAGCAGCCTGCATCATTAAACCCAAACCAAATACTGATAATTTTTTCAGTGAATTTGTTTTCATAAGATAAACCTCTTAAACTATTAATTTAATATGAAATTATTTTCCAGCAGCTGTCGGCGTCGATGTCGGTGTCGGTGTGCCATCTATCGTCAGCGTTAATTCCGCATCACGATTTACCCAATTACCAAAAGTATCCTCTACAGTTTCGACAATTCCAATTCTATCTGCAGTAATTTTGGTAATACGCCCAAAGTTTTGCCCCAAGTAATTACCCGGTCTGACAGTATATACATGCGGCTGACCATTCACTTCCACTTCAATTAAAGCAGATGGTGCATTTTTTGAACCAATAGAACCCACGTAGCGGAGATTTTCCAAACTATAATTTTCCAACAGCTCTTTTGTACGGTTCAAGTTAGGTGCACTACCATTTTGAAAAGCAGCCTTCATCCGTTGCATACTATATGCATTGGGGCCAGATTGCTGTGGTGCAAAATACGTTACAGGCTCAAGCGGTGCAGGTGGTTCAGCAGGGCGCACTTTAGTCTTCGCATCTGCCCTTGTTTGGTTCATCCATTCATGTAAATCCCCATACTTTTCAGAACAGCCTGCCAGCACCACCGCCGACATTAAAACTAATTTAACTTTCATTATTGTTTCCTGTTTGATCATATTTTAGAGAACTCACTGAGCCGCTGATGCACTACTTGCTGCAGAAGCAACTTCAGATGCATCCAATGCTTTGTATGTATTTGCCATTGCAGTGAAGACCAACTTACCTTTATTATCACCTTCGCCAGCAGCCAATGTTATGTTCGCTAATGTAACAATACGTGACATTTGGCCAACATCTCGTGCGAATTGAGCAATTTGCTCATAGTTGCCCGACACTGAAATCGAGAAAGGCAATCGTTCGATCGGTCCTTCAATAACTTTGGCTTCAGGAGTTACCAAGCTCATGGTTAATCCATTTTTCGCAGCCGCTTGGTGCAACTCTTGAATCAATGTCGGAATTTCTGCACTAGTTGGCAGCTGCTTCAACAGTACACGCGTTGATTCTTGGATCTGCTCCAATTCCAACTTCAAGTTATCCAGACTTGCAGCACGAATCGCTTTTTCCGTGAATTCTTGCTTAAGCTGTTCTTCTTTCTCCTGCGCTACTGTCAACTCTTCCAGTTGAGACTGGAACAGAGCAAAATAGCCTATCCCAACCAATAATGCCGCTAATGCAATTGCTAACAATAACTGAACTGGCTTAGGTTGCAGATGCAGTTTATTTACATCAAAACTCATTATTTATCTCCTTCTGGATTAGATGCTGCAGAAGACGCAGGTGCTGAAGCAGAAGGTCCTTCTGAATCTGGAATAACTACTTTATTTTCCAACAACAAAGCTTTCAGTGAGAACTGCTGTCCGTCATTTGTTTTTTCGATTTTCAACAATTCTGGCGGATCAAATACGCCTGTACTTGGCAATGCAGTCATAAACATTGCAACTTTATTATCACTGATTGCTTTACCGGTAATCGTGTATTGATTGCTGATGATATTTTTCGATGCATCACCTGTCAAAGACAGAAGATATGCACCATCTGGAACCAATTGGTTCAACGTATCGATAATGCGTGCACCCTCAAAACGTTTATTATCCAACTCCGCAACTTTTTGACGACGTTCCAAGAAATTGCGTTTTTGCTCATTCAACGTTTTAATTTCCGCCAACTCTTTATCCAAACCGGCAATACCCGTTTGCAAGCTCTCATTACGGCCAATCTGGTTTTCAACCATTCCCAACAACGTAAAATAAACAGCTGCTGCAGCAAGCACGCCTGCAATAGCACCAACAATCATAGTCACCTGAAATTGCTTTTTCAGCCTTTGCTCTTCCAGTTCGCGATATGGCAGCAAATTAATTTCAATTAACTTCATATTAAACCAACCCTCTCAATGCTAAACCGAATGCCATCGTCAAAGAATCTGCATCTTTCTGAAGTTGCGTACCATCAATTTTTGACTTACTGGCTGCTAAAGAAACAGGGGCACATTGTTGTGTCGGGATATTGGTATGCGTGGATACCACATGATCCAAACCGGCTGCATCTGTACAACCTATGCCACTAATGAATATCTGGCTGATATCGACACCTTCATCCATATTTTGTGTAGCCAAGAAGAATTGCAATGCACGTTGAACTTCCTGTGCAATCTGCATATTGAAACTTTCGGTAATTAATTCGCGGTAATCGCCCGGCCTGCTGCCTCGGCCATAAGCCATCGCAACCGCTTCGGAATCTGTGCATTGGTAAGTCCGTTGAATCAACTGTACCAATTGCTCAAAACCCAAGTTAGCTTCATGACGGAATAGAATTTTGTTGTTTTGTAGCACCATCGCGTTCATATTCACATCACCGACATTTACCACCAAAATCTTGGAACGGGTAAATTGGTTGCCCATCATTTCATCCGTGTAGATAAAAGCATTGGCCAGCGCAAACACATCAACATCCACATTCACGGCCTGTAAGCCCACTTCTTCCAACAAATCGACACGACTATTCACGTCATCTGTCTTTGCTGCTGCGATAACGACAGACATAACACCTGTCCGTGGGTCTTCCGACAACTCCTTCCAGTCATAGTTCACACCGTCCAATGCGCCGACACGCACCACTTCAGACTCAACCATTTCCTGTAAAGAAATATCGTTACCTTCAGGATCGTAAGAAAAATTTTCCTCAATGGTCACAATACCGCTTGGCAATGCAATATTGACTTGCTTGCAACTTGTTTTCAACTTGGTATAACATTGTTGCAAATGAGAGACAAGTTGGTCAAAATCAACGATGTCATTGCCTGAAACCACATTGCCCGGCAGGGTAACGGCGGCATACTTTTCCAGTTGGACCTGGTTTAATTTGCGGCCGGACAGCTGTACCATACGGATACCGCCCTGCCCGATATCTACACCAATAACGCTATTCCTGCTAATGCTGGAATCCGCTTTATTGCTTGTATTTTTTCCATTTTTTCTTGAACGCATAATTTTAAATCCTTACTCTAGGCATAAAACATTTATAATGCAGCCTGCTGTTTGGCTTTATTCCAATAACAAAAAAGATAAGTTATTTTACTTTATTTTAAAAAACAAATGGCAACTTTAAATTTAATTTGTATGGAAATTTCATGATTAAGAATTTGCTTACCACCCTTTTGGGGCTTTTATTCGGATTATTCTTGTTTGCAGTGGGTCTGCTGACTGTTGCAATTTTGATAACTTATCCGAAACTCCCCAGCTTGGACGAGGTTAAAAAATACGAACCCAAAGAGCCGCTGACCATTTATTCCGCCGACAACGTCATCATCGGCACTTATGGCGACGAACGGCGCGAATTCACGCCCATCGACCAATTTCCCGACGTGCTGAAAAACGCGGTGATTGCGGCGGAAGACAAACGTTTCCGCGAACACTGGGGCGTGGACGTCATCGGTGTGGCCCGCGCCGCATTGGGCAACCTGACCGGCGGTGTTCAATCCGGCGCGAGTACGATTACGCAGCAGGTGGCGCGTAATTTCTACCTGACCAACGAACGCACGTTCACCCGTAAATTTAACGAAGCGCTGCTGGCTTACAAAATTGAAAAAACGTTAACAAAAGACCAGATTTTGGAGCTTTATTTTAACCAAATCTATTTGGGACAACGCGCTTACGGTTTTGCGGCGGCGGCCAAAATTTATTTCAATAAAAACGTGCGCGACCTGAACCTGGCCGAAGCGACCATTTTGGCCGGCCTACCCAAAGCACCGTCTGCCTTCAACCCGATTGTAAACCCCGAACGCGCCCGCCTGCGTCAGGAATACATTCTGAACAACATGGTTGAACTGGGCATGATTACGGCTGCAGAAAAGCAGGCTGCACTCGATACGCCGCTGGTTTACGAACGCTACCGCACCGAAATCAACCAAGATGCGCTTTATGTGGCCGAAATGGCACGCCAATACCTGTTCGACCGATACGGTGAAGCGGTCTATACCAAAGGCTGGCATGTGTACACCACAGTCAAAATCGCCAATCAGCAGATTGCCACGCAAGCCATGCGCAAAGCGCTGCGCAACTTCGACAAAGGCAGCGCATACCGCGGTGCCGAGCAACAGCTGGATTTGAGCAAGGTGGCGCCTGAAGATATTGAATACGAAGTGGAACAATACCTTGCCAACACCTACACCGTTACCGGCATGATTCCCGCCATTGTGCTGCGTGCGGACAACAAAGGTATTACCGTGTATATGCAGGGCGGGCGCAAAGCCGATTTAACCATCCAAGACATGGGCTTTGCCGACCGCGCCATCAACAGCAAAGCGCTAGGCGACAACGCCATCAAAGTCGGCTCGCTCATCCGCGTGGCACAGGCGCGCGGTGGCCGCTATACCGTCGTTCAGCAGCCTGCCATTCAAGGTGCGCTGATTTCGTTGGACACCGAAACCGGCGCCGTGCAGGCAGTCGTGGGCGGCTATGACTACCACTACAAGAGCTTTAACCGTGCCACTCAAGGTATCCGCCAACCCGGTTCCACATTCAAACCGTTTGTTTACTCGGCTGCCCTGTCCAAAGGCTTCTCCACCGAAAGTATGGTAGAAGACGCGCCGCTGAACATCGGCGGATGGCAACCGAAAAACTCCGACGGCAATTATGCCGGCATGATTACGCTGCGTTCCGCGCTGACCCGTTCCAAAAACACCGTGTCCGTGCGTATCCTGCAAACCATCGGCGTGCGTTACGCGATTGACTACATTCAAAAATTCGGCTTCAAACCCAACCAGTTGCCCACCACCTTGTCGCTGGCCTTGGGCGCAGGTTCGGCCACACCGCTGCAAATGGCGGAGGGCTATGCCGCATTTGCCAACGGCGGCTATAAAATTTCCGCATATGTGGTAGATAAAATTTACGACAGCAAGCGCAATTTGGTGGCGCAAATGCAGCCTTTGGTGGCCAAACAAAATGCGCCGCGCATCATCGACCCGCGCAACGCATACGCCATGAACTCCATGCTGATGAACGTGGTGCGCAACGGTACGGCCACCCGCGCCAATGCGTTAGGACGCTCTGATTTGGCGGGCAAAACCGGTACGACCAACGACTTTAAAGACGCTTGGTTCGTGGGCTACACCCCGAAAATCGTAACCGCGATTTATGTGGGCTACGACAAACCGGCCAGCATGGGCCGACGCGGCTTCGGCAGCACACGGGCCTTGCCGATTTGGGTGGAATACATGAGATTCGCGCTCAAAGGCATGCCGCAAAAAGGCTTTGAAGTACCGAAAGGTATGAGCCCTCTGCCGGTAACCATCGACTCTGTCGGCGGTGGCGAGCCTGTGGTGGAATCGGTGCTGGAAGGCGACACTTCCGTGAGTGCGGAACGCCCTGTCAGCCGTTCAGAGCAGCCTGCACCGCAAAACGACGGCGGCGCGCCGCTGGAATCGGAACGCGAACTGCTGCCGAACAACCCGCCTGAACCGCGCAACCGCCGCCAGGCACCGCCTCCGGCCGATGATGCAACCGATGCATTGTTTGAATAAAACCGGCACCATCGGCTGACGGCTCAGCCCAAAGCAGCCTGCACTTTACAAAATGAAGTGCAGGCTGCTTTTTTAACGGCCCAATCCGCAATACGGCCATCGTCCGGCACAGTATGAAGAAATCTGCGCTTCCGCTATAATCCGTGTCCGCCAATCTCATTGAAAGGGAAACCCATGAAACATTTCCACAGCCTGCTGGCCGTATTATTTACACTATCGGTGCAGCCTGCTTTGGCCGATCCCACCAACGGCCCGTTGCAGTACGACCCCATGCTGGCTTCCTACGGCTACAATATCGATGGATACGGCAGCGGCGGGCAAGTCCGTGAACGCAGGAACAGAGCCAGCTTTGCCGCCGTTTTGTGGACCAGCAAAGCGCCGTACTACCGCATTTTCAACAAATGGCAACTGACATCGTCATCGCCCACCATCGGAGAGCGCAATATCCGCAACGTGGTGGACGACCTCTGCCCGCAGGGGCAAACCTGCGAACTGGCGGCTTGGCGGCTGAACAGCGGCTGCATTGCCTTGGCGAAATCCGAGCAGACCGAAAAACTGTATGTTGCCGACAGACCGTCCGGCGGCTTCTTCTCCCGCTGCACGCCCGCCAAAGAAGCCGCTTTGCAACGCTGCCAAGACGACGGCAACTCCGCCGACCAATGCCGCGTGATCGGCACGGCCAAACCGTAAACGGCAAACTAAGCAAAAAAGCAGCCTGCACTTCCGTTTTCAAAGTGCAAGCTGCTTTTTTTGGATAAAACCCAGACCACCTGAGAGAGCAGCCCATATTTAAATAAATCTTCTTATAATTCAGTATCTTTATAATTCCCCATGACAATCACCATTTCCAATCCGGCAGATGGGCTGATGTATAAAATATCGTACATTTCATTTTTCCCTTGAAAAAAGCTCAATACAGGAAACTGCTCAAGTAAAAAAGCAGGAAGCCCTTTGCTATCGTATTCATGAATATCAAAAATTACATTCTGCATAGAAAAATTTTTTTGCTCAAAAAACACAACATTCTTAAATTCAAGAATATTATGGTTTTTTGTTCTTAAACATAATTTATGCTGTTCATTATCGTAGTCGATACCAAAAATTTCTTCATCATGAAAATTGTTCATTGATTCCCCGCCCTATTCTTCGGAATTTCTCTGCATATAATCAAAATTTTGGCATGGGCGAATGGTATTGAGTGCAAGTAACGCCGTCAAGCCGCTATGGCAAAACTCAAAAGTAACCGACCCAAAGGATGACCTGTTTGCCGCCATTGATGACTATTTCTGCGAACTGTATGCTTCCCAACTAATGCAAAATCATCGGCACCGCCAAACCGTAAACGGTCAACCAAGCAAAAAAGCAGCCTGCACTTCCGTTTTCAAAGTGCAGGCTGCTTTTTGGTATTTTTATATAGCCACGCGTGGGGCTTCGGCGGCCTGAAAGAGTGGGTATGGCGGCGATACGCCATGCGCAACCGTCCGGCTGCGCCTCATGCAAAATTTTCTGTTTTCCGTGCGTTGCGGCCATCTGCCGACCATCTACGCATCGGCCAACGCCACGCGCAGCTTCAAGCCCCAATAACTCGCCAACCCTGTGGTGCTGTGTATCACTTTGCCCTGCCGCACCAGCACGATGGTCGGCGTTACCTTGACCTGCCATGCCTGCGACCAATCGCCTTGTTCGTCGTTCAGCGTATCGAACGTCCAGTGGTGCTGTTGCAGGTAATCGCGCACTTCCTGCCGGCTACCCGAGCGCAACGCCACCCCCAACACGGGCACGCCGTCTTCATGCAGGCGCTGGATGACGGGCGACGTGTGCCGGCAAATCCCACACCAGCTGCCCCAAAAATACAATACCAGCGTGCGCTCCCGGCTCAACTGCGCCAAACTCACAGGTGCAGGCTGCTTTTCAGTTTGGAATGCCGTGAATGCAGCCTGCACCGGCGCAACAGGCGCGCGCCAATAATCCACCAGCACGCTCAATACCACCACCGTCAGCAGCAACTGGGCGATTTTCAGCCCCCGTTTCACCATCGGCCGCTGCCAAAAAGCCGCCCGTTTGCGTGTTCCGTTCATTTTCATTTCCCGTTGATTGTGTCGGCAGCATGATAACACGGCGCGAATCGGCCGAAAAAGCAGCCTGCACACCGCCATGCCGACAAAAAACCCCTGCCGCCGCCAATATAAGGCAACGGGCAGGGGCTGTATCACATCACATTAAGCCGCGATTTTGCCGCACTCTTGCGCACATTTCACGCAAGATTCGTAGCAGGCACGGCATTCCGCGTGGTGGTTGATGTGCTCTTTGCAAGCAGCGGCACACGCTTCGCATGCTTTCACGCATGCACGCGCCACTTGCGGCAGCAAATCAGAATTTTGCGCGGCCAAATCCATCACCGCAGTGCACAATGCCAACATTTGGTTCGCGTTTTTCGCGCATTGCGCCATGCTTTGGTCGCCGGCAGACAGCAAGCGTACGCAGTGTGCCAGGCAGTTTTTGCCCGCGCCCACGCAAGACAAAGCCGCAGCGTGCACCGCAGCAAAACGTGCATTTTCAGCAGCCGCGCCGTGACCCGCATGGTTGTGCGCGTGGTCATGGCCGCTGTGCGAATGGTCGCCGTGTGCAACGGCGGCAGTGGCGGCAGTCGCCAAAGAAGCGGCCAGGGTAGATTGGATAAAATGACGACGGTTCATAGTTTTACTCCTTAAAAACAATAAAATATCAAAACATGCGTAATGCATGAAGCCAAAACAACGCGCGATTTTAACACCATTTATCACAAACCTTAAACTATTTTTACCCGCCGCCTTTTGCAGAGTGCCGCTGCCGAACAACGGCAAATCTTCCCCAAAACCTACATTTCGCTGCCGTTTGGCGATAGAATACGGCTTTCCTTTCCAAAGCAGCCTGCACCATGAACAGCACACTCGCCCTTGCCAAACAATTACTCTCCGAAGCCAGCATCACGCCGGACGACAAAAACTGCCAGCAGATTTTGGCCGAACGCCTGCGCGCCATCGGTTTCCAAATCGAAGAAATGCACTTCGGCAACACCAAAAATTTCTATGCCCGGCTGGGCAGCACCGCCCCCCTGCTCTGCTTTGCCGGCCATACCGACGTCGTGCCCGCAGGCGATGTGCGGCAATGGACGTTCGACCCGTTCACCCCCACCGAACACAACGGCAAACTGTATGCGCGCGGCGCAGCCGACATGAAAACCGCCATCGCCTGTTTCGTGACCGCCTGCAAACGCTTCACCGCCGCCCATCCGCAATTTAACGGCAGCCTCGCCCTGCTCATCACCTCCGATGAAGAAGGCGACGCGCACGACGGCACCACCAAAGTGGTCGATGCGCTCAAAGCACGCGGCGAACACATCGATTATTGCATTGTCGGCGAACCCACCGCCGTTGCCCGACTGGGCGACACGCTCAAAAACGGGCGGCGCGGCAGTCTGTCCGGCACGCTGACCATCCACGGCAAACAAGGCCATATCGCCTATCCGCATTTGGCAGAAAACCCCATTCACGCCGCCGCGCCCGTGTTGGCCGAATTAACCGCCGTCCAATGGGACAAAGGCAATGCCTATTTCCCCGCAACCGGCTTCCAAATTTCCAATATCCACGGCGGCACGGGCGCCACCAACGTCATTCCCGGCAGCGTGCAGGTTCAGTTCAATTTCCGCTTTTCCACCGAACAAACCCAAAGCAGCCTGCAAACCCGTGTGCACGAAATTTTGGACAAACACGGCGTGAAATATGATTTGGCATGGCAGTTGTCGGGCAACCCGTTCCTGACCGAAGCAGGCGTGCTGACCCAAGCCGCGCAAAACGCCGTCCGCGACATCTGCGGCATTTCCGCCGAACTTTCCACCACCGGCGGCACATCGGACGGTCGGTTTATCAAAGCCGTCGCCCGCGAACTGATTGAGCTGGGCTTCGTCAATGCCACCATTCACCAGATTGACGAACACATCGAACTGGCCGACATCGACAAATTGTCCGCCATCTATGAACACATGATGACGCAGCTGCTCGCATAACCCGAAAGCAGCCTGCACTTTCCGTTTTCCCACCCCCACATGAAGGAGACACTCATGAGCCAAGTAACCCTGCAAGGCCGACCCATCCGCATCGACGGCACCTTCCCCGCCGTCGGCCAAACCGCGCCCGATTTCGTGCTGGCCGCCAACGATTTGTCCGACAAAACGCTGGCCGACTTCGCCGGCAAACGCAAGGTGCTGAACATTTTTCCCAGCATCGACACCGGCGTTTGCGCCACTTCCGTGCGCCAATTCAACCAACGCGCGGCCGCATTGGACAACGCCGTGGTGCTGTGCATTGCCGCCGATTTGCCGTTTGCCATGGCGCGTTTCTGCGGCGCGGAAGGCATTGACAACGTGGTTACGCTGTCGTCGTTCCGCAGCGGCTTTGCCCAAGATTACGGTGTCGCCATTGCCGACAGCCCATTGCGCGGCCTGACCGCACGCTCCGTGCTGGTGCTGGACGAAAACAACCGCGTGGTTTATGCGCAACTCGTTCCCGAAATCAAAAACGAACCGGATTACGATGCCGCATTGGCCGCATTGGCATAAGTTTCCGCATAAAAAAGCAGCCTGCACTTCCGAAAATGAAGGTGCAGGCTGCTTTTTTCGTTTAACCCTTTAAGCGTAAAACACTTTGATAATCAATGGTATGTGCAACCGTCTCATTAAATGACAAGAAAAGTGTACAGGCAGCACACCAAACGGATCGATTCCGAGTAAAGAAAAGGCATCGCCTTTCAGATGTACGCGCCACAAAATGGCACATCATCCAATCATATACAAAGCAAGACTGGCTGAAACGCAAAGTCCATATTCAGACAACCGCGCCCTTATCCAAAAATTTTTAATCTGTAAGGCTACACATTAAATGCAGTCTTATGTATAGTGAAATTGCCGGTCGCAAGAAGCTGACATTCCAAAAAACCCGCACTGCCGCCCTAACGTGCCGGAATTCGATTATCAAGGAATTTTTTTATGAAACGGGACTTTTCAACTGTCAAACGCATCGTCATCAAAGTCGGCACAAGTTCGCTGATACAGCCCGACAAAACCATCAATCTGGAACGGATAGACCAACTGGCTTTCGTCATTTCATCTTTATCAAACAAAGGTCTGGATGTCATTTTAGTCTCGTCGGGTGCCATGGGGTTCGGTTTGAACGTATTAGGATTGCCCGAGCGACCTGCCGAAATCGCCCGCCAACAAGCCGTATCCAGCGTGGGGCAGGTTGCCATGATGAGCCTGTATGCCCAAATATTCAGCCATTACCAAAACAAAGTATCGCAAATTTTACTGACACGGGACGTAGTGGAATTTCCAGAAAGCCTGCACAACGTCAGCAACGCCTTTGAAAACCTTTTAGCCATGAAAATTATTCCCATCGTCAACGAAAACGATGCCGTCAGCGTTGATGAAATGGCGCATAACACCAAATTCGGCGACAACGACTGCCTGTCGGCCATCGTTGCGGGCATCGTCCGTGCCGATTTATTGCTGATGTTGTCGGATGTGGACGGCCTGTTCGATAAAAATCCTGCCGAGCACGCCGATGCGAAACTCCGCAGCCGCGTAACACAAATCGATGACGCAACCATACAGGCTGCCGGCGGTTCAGGCAGCCGTTTCGGTACGGGCGGCATGGCCAGCAAAATTAAAAGCGCGCAAATCGTCTTCGATAATGCAGGCCAAATGGTACTGATGAACAGCCGCAACCCGCGCGATATCCTGCGCGTTTTGGCCGGCGAAGAAATAGGCACTTGGTTTTCAAAAGAAAAAACAACATAAAAAGGAAATAAGGTTGGTTTTAACGAATAAAGCGCAGCCGAATAAACCGCATTCCTACGCCTCAAAGGGCGCAGTTTCAACCGCGAAGGAGATTTTTATGAACGAACAGACCCCGCAACAATACATCGCCCGATTGGGTGAAAAGGCAAGACAAGCGGCCAAAAGCCTGCCGCAACTGGGTTCCGCGCAAAAAAGGCAGATCCTGAAAACCGTGGCGGAGCACTTGTTATCGCAAACAGACAGCATCCTGGCGGCCAACCGGAAGGATGTGGCCAACGCACGGGAAAACGGCATCTCGGGCGTGATGACGGACAGATTGATGCTGGACGAAAAACGCATACGTGCCATGGCGCAGGGCATGGTGCAAGTGGCGGATTTGGCCGACCCCATCGGTCAGGTGTTACACGGCCACACCAATCCGGACGGCTTGGAAATTATCCAAAAACGCGTGCCACTGGGCGTGGTGGCGATGATTTTCGAGAGCCGTCCCAATGTTTCGGCAGACGCGTTCAGCCTGGCCTTCAAAACCGGAAATGCCATCATCCTGCGCGGAGGCCGCGATGCGCTCAATACCAACAGGGCATTGGTGCAAGTCATACGCACCGTATTGAGACAGGCCCGAATTGACGAAAACGCCGTCCAACTGGTGGAAAATACCGACCGCGATATAGCCGAAGCACTCATGCAGGCTGCCGGATTGATTGATGTGCTGATACCGCGCGGCGGGGCGAAACTGATTCAGACGGTCAAAGAAAAAGCCAGGGTGCCCGTTATCGAAACAGGCGTAGGCAACGTGCATATTTATGTGGATGAAAAAGCCGACCTCGATATGGCGGTGCGGATAACGGTCAATGCCAAAACACAGCGCCCCAGCGTATGCAACGCGGCGGAAAGCCTGGTCGTGCACGACAAAATAGCCTCCCGTTTCCTACCTATGCTGGAACAGGCCATAGGTAAAGTGCATACAGTGGAATTCCGTGCCGACGAACGCGCCCTCCCCCTGTTGAAGAATGCCGTCCCCGCCAAACCGGAAGACCATGCGGCCGAATTTTTGGATTATATTTTGTCGGTTAAAACCGTAGACGGCGCACAGGAAGCCATCGATTGGATCAACGCCCATACCAGCCACCATTCCGAAGCCGTCATTACCCAAGATATCTCCTGCGCCCGCCGTTTTCAGGAACAAGTGGATGCCGCCGTTGTCTATGTAAACGCATCCACCCGCTTTACCGACGGTTTCGTATTCGGATTGGGTGCGGAAATCGGCATTTCCACACAAAAAATGCACGCGCGCGGTCCCATGGGTTTGGAAGCATTGACCAGCACGAAATTCTTCGTTTCGGGCAACGGGCAAATCCGCGAATAGCGAATAAAACAAATAGAAAACGCAATATGCCGCAGAGCGCCTGAAAACGCAAAAGCAGCCTGCACTTCGGAAAATGAAAGTGCAGGCTGCTTTTCACCTGTTTGAAAACACAATGCGGCATCATCATTAGGCAGCGCACCGTTTTCATTCCGTTGAAGCCGTGTTTCCAACAAGATACCCGATTCAGAATTCCGACTTGCGGCCAACGCCGGATTTTACGCATTGGGCGGTAATGCGGCCACAGGGCAGGCACTTATGCCCGTCCGGTTTTTCAGGCAGCCCGGAGGAAAGTGCATGGCAACGAGTGCCCATCCTGCTTTCCCTGCCGCCACCTGCCCGTTACGGCATTGGCGTCAGGTTTATAGCGGATTGAAATAAGCAATGCTGCAAGGCGGATTTTCAGCCGTATGAAACCAAATCATTTTTTGATGCCCTAAAAATGATATTGCTAAACCCGGCCGTATGGGTTTATAGTGGACATGATAGGAAATATCAAATCCGGTGCCGTTCAAATCAAAGGCAACGGTATCGCGGATTACCGTTTCTTATCCCGTTGTTTCGCCCGAAACATACGGACTTCCGACAAACTTAACCAACAAGGAGACAATCATGTCGGCATACAAAAAAACCCTGCTCGCCGCCCTGCTTTGCGGCGCAACCTGCACCGCCCTCGCCCTGCCCAAAGGTGGGGACTACTATAAAGGCGGCGCGACCGGAGACTCCGTAGGCGTCAACGGCGACCCGTACAGACAAACTGCGGACAAGGCCGCATTATCGTTCAAAAATTCGTCCTACGTCGAAGTAGAAAACATCATCCGCCCCATCCGGAACGCAACCGGCGGCAACCCCGTCAACGGCAGCAACCCGAATGCGGACGTAGACGGCAGACGCAACGTGCGCCATGTAACCCTGCACGATGTTGTGCCTGCCGTCGGCCACATCATCAACCCAAGGCTGGGTCAGGTTTGGTATGAAAACCGCGCCCACGGCACAGAAGTATACAGCCTGCGCCAAACCACCTTCCTCTCCCCTGAATTCGGCGGCCTGGTTGTCGCCAAAGTGCCCGGCCTGAAAGACGGCAACAACGTTTATTTCGGCGAATGGGCACCGCGCGAGGCACTTCCGGCACGCAACAGCACCGACCTGAACATGGACAGCCGCCAACGCTCCGCCTGGTTTGCCGGTGACAAGCCGACCAGCAACATGCCCCAACTGGTTAATGCCAAATACAACGTATTGGGCATCAGCAAACACACGCCCGGCCGCAACGACTTCTTCACCGGCGTGCTGACCGCCAACTACGGCAGCGGCAGCGGCAAACTGAGCGGCGAACTGGTGCGCGGTTCCGAACGGATCGATTTTAAAGACACCTATATTTCGAGCTACGGCAAATTCAGCAACGTACCGAGTGCGGGCGCCAGGGAGCATGACATCACCGGTCGCTTCTACGGCGAAAATGCCGAAGCACTGGCCGGCACGGTAAGCAACCGCAAATCCGGCGGTGCGGACGTTTCCTTCGGCGGCCGCAAACAATAAGGCCGGAACCGCAGCAAAACGGCGGGGTGCAGCCTGAATGCAGACTGCACCCCGCTCCGTTTTTTATAGTGGATTAAAATTGCAATGATACGGCGTTGGCCCGCCTTGACGTACTACCTGTACGCCTTGCGGCTCGCCGCCTTGTATCATTTTTATTTTAATCCGCTATACCCGCCCCAAACCGTTTTCAGACGCCCACCGCAGGGCTGCCTGAAAACCCGTGCGGACGGAAAACCAAACCGCAGATGCCGCCCCAACCTTTTCAGGCAGCCCAAAAAAGCTGCCTGCAACCCGCAAACAGAAAGCCCCCATGAACAAACCGCTCCTCCCCGCCCTCTGCCTGCTCCTGTCCCTTTCCGCCCATGCCGCCCCGCCCGACGGCGCCGCAGACGAACGCCGCCGCCTGCTGGACGAAAGCGGCCGCCAAACGCAGCAATACCGCGAAAGCGGCTGGCTCGGCACGGAACAGGTACGCGGGGAAGTGGAGCAAAACGACGGCTACATCATGATAGACGGTACAGTCTACCAAGTCGGCGATACGGCGGAAGAACTGGAAAGCGCGATTTACCACGCCCTCAACGCCCGTCAGTGGCATAAGGCGCGCCAGTTTGCCGCCCGCTACGCCAAACTGCCGCAACACAAACCCGCGCTGATTCGCCTGGCCGACGCACTGCAAAAACGGGACGAGGGAGATTTCCGCGCGGCGGGGAAAAGTTTTCAGGCAGCCTTGGAAGCCGAACCCGATAACCCCCGCCTGCTGCTCGAAGCCGGCCGATTTTATGCCGAAGACAACCAAAACAAAGAATCCGCCGCCGCGTTTCAAAAAGTTTTGGCAGCGGAAATCCCCGCAGAAACCCGCCCCATCGTGGAAGGCTATTTGGCCGAACTCGGCAAACGCCGCCGCTGGCACGGCCAAATCAGCCTCGGCTACGGCTACAACAACAACGTAAACCAAAGCAACGGCACCACCCAGTGCATGTGGGAAGTCGCCGGCATGTGCCTGATGGAGCGCACCCTGCCCGCACCGGAAAGCTCGACCTTCCTGTCGTACAGCGCCGCCGCCGAAAAAACCGTCCCGCTCAAAGGACACCACGGCATACAGATACGCGGCATCCTCTACGGCAGCCGCTACACGGAAAAAAGCAAAGAAGAAAACGCCCCCATGCCCGACTACGGCTACCACACCGGTTCGCTGTACGCCGGATACGCCTATGCCGGCGCACGCACCTCCTTCTCCCTGCTGCCCTATTTCGAATACGACTTCCGCAACCGCCACACCCACTACCGCGCATGGGGCGCGGATGCCGACTGGTCGCACGCACTCTCCCCCCGCTGGCGCGTCAATGCCCGCGCCGGCGCGAAAAAGACCGGATACGGCGGGCAAAGCAGAGATTATTTTGCCGACTACAAACAATACGAACTGGGCGTGGGGGCGGAATTCTCCATCACGCCCAAAAGCGGCCTGTTTGCCAACTTCGATGCCGCCCGCAAAGCCTACCCCGAAAAATCCTCTTCCAGCAAAGAATACACCGCGCGGCTCGGCGCATACCGGCTGTTTCCGGGCGGCACTTACCTGAACGCCGTCCTGCTCTACCGCCGCAGCCTTTATGACGCCGCAAGCTTCGTCAGCGACAACAAACGGCGGCACGACAAACAATACATGCTGATAGCCGCCGCAGGCTTCCCGCAGTGGAACGTCAAAGGCGTGTACCCCGAACTGCGCTTCCGCCGCACCGTCGCCCGCAGCAACTCGGCATACTACCGCTACCGCCAAAACGAATGGCTGCTGAATTTCAAATACCGGTTTTGAGGAAAGTCCGTCTGAAAACGCAAAAGCAGCCTGCACTTCGGGAAATGAAGGTGCAGGCTGCTTTTTCTACGTTTCGCCCATTCGGGAGGAAAAGCCGGATATTTCAATCAATTTCAGGTAGCCTTTAATCTGCAATGAAATATAAACGGATACACTTTTTCAACTACAATACACGTTCATGCCGTCTAATTTTTCATTTGAACGGGCAATTCCCACCAGCATTTCAACAAAGAAATAAAACATGAAATACATCTCCCTGCTCGCTCTCGCCGCCTTATCCCTATCCGCCTGCACGGAAAAACCGGCCGTTTATCCGTTTCGGGTTGTCCTTTTACAGTCTGTGCCGTACACCAACACCGATATGCGGCGGGGTTCTTTTATACCTACTGAAATTAATCCAACCGATGAAACACGTATGCCAGCCATAGCCTTTGAAGGCAATGGAAATTTCACTTTGGAAAGCGAATGGGATGGAAACTTCAATCAGCACGATACCCTATCCCTAAACTCGTCTTCAGACAAAGTGCGCCTGAGACTGCATGTTGTCTATAAAGAAAAACCCTATATTCAAAGCTGCGATGTGGCGCTCACCGCCAATACCATGACCAGCATCAAAGTGGTGTTTGATGCCGCCGACAAACTGCGCTGCGAGATGGTTAAATAATATTCCGGTTACCTGAAAACCGCATGTGTGCGTTCCGCCTGCCCAATACAATAAACCCAACTAGGAATCAGATATGAACGAAACCGAACAAATCCCTTTTCATGAAAAACGCAGGCAGCATTTTTTAAGTGAGGAAAAATATCAGAAAGAGAAAAACGGATATTTATCCAATTTAAAATTTTGGGATAATAATTGGCAGAAAAGTATTTTAGAGTCAAAACATCTATTTCGCTATAAATTTTCCGAAATATTTGATTATTTGAGAATATGTTATACAGCAGGTGAGTCGATTTCCCTTTTGTCTCCTATGCTGGACAGGATTGTCTCTACATTAGAAATTTCCACCAAATTCTGGCAGCAAAATAAAGCCGAATTAAACGAAATCGGCTACTACACCAGCCCGATGCCGTGGTTTTATACTGAATATTATCTTAACACTCTGCACCTTATCGCGCTTTGCTACCTCCTGCAACGCGAAGACCTGCTTCCGCGCCTGCTTGAAGTCATCCTTGCTAATGCAGAAGATGGGCTTGAGCCTGATTCGACCATTGAGGATTTCTTCTACTACCGCTTCAAAGACCGTCCCGACCCCGATTATGTCCAAATGAACGACCATGCAGTTTTGATTTCGGACGCCATCCGCGAAAAAGATAAGACTGAAAAACTCGACATTCTCAGTGCCTACCTTAAAGACTGGTATCGCGAAATGGTCGGTATGAGTGACCTTGAATACCAGTCCCATCTTGACCCCGAGCAGAATGGCTATTGCGGCTACTGGGCATTCGAAGCCGCCGCCATCGCTTATCTTGACGATTTGGACGATACCGAATTGCGCCAATCCCCTTACTACCCAAAAGATATGGTTGACTGGGCGAGGGAGCAGAAGCGCAAGCGTGAACAGCCGTAAGTCGGATTTCAGAATCTGGATCCGCCCTTACTCGAAGGCTACCTGAAAAAGCAGCCTGCACTCTGGTCAATGAAGGTGCAGGCTGCTTTTTTAGGGCTTTGAAGCCGTCAAAAGGCAGCCTGCACATTTTAATTGCGGTTTAGCTTCGCAGAAACTCGGCTTCCTTCGGAAACTTCGTTTTCAGGTAGCCCGAAAGGGTGCGGGCTACCTGAAAATTGAAAATCACGTGCGTGCGGGACGCGCACACCCTACTCATGCGGGCTGCGTTTACTAGCCGCCCAAGTCCTGCGCCTGCTGCACTAAATACCGCCGCCCATCTTGCCTAGCCAGGCTTAAATATTGCGGCAGCAAAGGCGAGCCCATAGCGGCTAAGGCCTGCAATACGGCGATTTTCTGATATTCATCTGCATCCCAGCCGGCAATGTTACGGTAGATACTGCGCTGCCAAAAGTGTTCGGCATAGCGTTCGGTGTGCGGCGCATGCAGGCTGCCAGATACCATCAGGGCGCGGCGGCAAGTGTATTCGTCGGGGTCGTTGCAGAAAGATTCTGCCCATTGCCATGCAACGGCTTGGTTGGAGAGGCGCGGGAGCTGCACGGCAAGCTGCCAACCCGCATCGTACACAGGTTTCTGCCGATAGGTTTCACACAGCCGCAGCAGTGCTGATTCGGGCAGCATTCCGGCGATGTATTCGCTTTCGTTGTCGCGTGCGGTGAGATAAAGCAGCTGCCGAGCCTGTTCGGGCTGCCATTCGTGTGCAGGAATCTGCTGCGCGAAATCGAAACACGCCGCCCACACTTCAGGCATGGCGGCATAGTTACATTCCCATTCGCCACCAATGTCCTGCTCGGCTTGCTTACCGAACTCGGCGCTTTTCCAGGCAAGGAAATCGGTGTACACGCGATGCAGCTTTTCAATGACGGATGATTGGTTCATGGCAAATTCGCCTGGCTGTTTTTAGTTGCACAGAAGTTTACTGTATGTTTTTACTGCATTGGAGCTTTGCTTTCAGGTAGCCTGAAAGGGATGGGCTACCTGAAAACCGAAAACCGCGTGCGAGCATTCCGCATACACCCTACCCATGCGGGCTGCGCTTGCTTGATATTTGATTGGATCTGATCCGTACTTATAGCTACTACACCTGCTTCATTCAAGTCCATAATCAGGAATAGATAATTGAAATGGAGATAATATTAGGGGCTGACGTAGATTAGCAGCTATGCTAGGCTACAAAAATGAAGATAACCAATTGTAAATTAAGCAAGAGAGTTCAAAAGAAACTGCTTGAATTTTTTGTACTCCAAGTTACCGCCCGTTCCGCTGCCGATATTTTGGGCATTCAGCCCAACTCCGCCATTCTGTTCTACCGCAAAATCCGTATGGTCATCAGC
>ERZ773054.336-NODE-336-length-37776-cov-9.637337_pt1 | contig 37776 bp, 40 predicted proteins | sample MGYA00580630_ERZ773054 | MGnify/ENA primary metagenome ERZ773054 (study PRJEB29015, sample SAMEA2737994) | human oral metagenome | biome: human oral; feature: human-associated habitat; material: dental | place: China | collected 2115 ... | reverse complement strand
TTAACAGTACTGCGAGTATGATTGAAATAGGGAGTGTTTCTGTTAATTATTGCTGTTTAATTGTTTATGTTGCTAACTCCCCGCCATATTTTGGTGTTCTATAAATAATCCACCCGTACTGTAACTATAATAAGACTTGTTAGCAAGGCTTAATCGTGTTATATTTTATATTGCAGGGATATCAAAGTTATAGAAGCTAAAAATACAGTAAAAGAGGTGTCTTATGAGAGATTATAAAAAGATTTATGAAGAATGGTTACAAAGTCCGTATTTTGATGAGGATACAAAGTCCGAACTTAAGGCTATAGCCGCAGATGAGGCTGAGATCAAAGAAAGATTTTACACAGAGCTTGAGTTTGGAACGGCAGGTTTAAGAGGTATTATAGGTGCTGGAACCAACAGGATGAATATATATGTGGTAAGAAAGGCAACTCAAGGACTTGCCAATTATATAAAAAGCCTTAATATAGAAGGAGCCTGTGTAGCTATAGCTTATGACTCAAGAAATATGTCGGATGTATTTTCAAAGGAGGCTGCACTTACATTTGCTGCCAATGGAATAAAAGCATATCGTTTTACTTCTCTCAGACCGACACCCGAGCTTTCGTTTGCAGTAAGAGAGTTAAAGTGCATATCTGGAGTTAATATTACCGCAAGCCATAACCCGTCAAATTACAACGGTTATAAGGTGTATTGGGAAGACGGTGCACAATTTACACCTCCTCATGATAAGGGAGTACTTAAAGAAGTACTTGCTATAGAAGATTATTCCAAGGTTAAGACCATGCCGGAAGAAGAGGCAAGGGCTAGGGGACTTTATGAAGATATTTCAAGTGAAATAGATGATAAGTATATAGCAAAGGTAAAGGAGCAGGTACTTAGCCCGGAGGCTATAAAAGAACAGGCAAATAAGCTTGGCATAGTATATACTCCTCTCCACGGAACCGGCAATATTCCGGTAAGAAGGGTGCTTAGTGAGCTTGGTTTTAGCAAGGTATATGTGGTAAAAGAACAGGAGCTTCCTGACGGTAATTTCCCGACTGTAAAGTATCCTAATCCTGAGTCTAAAGCTGCCTTTGAGCTTGCGCTTAAACTGGCAAAGGAAAAGGATGCGGACATAGTGCTTGCTACCGATCCGGATGCGGACAGACTCGGTGTATATGTAAAGGATGAGGTAAGCAAAGACTATATTGCCTTGACCGGTAATATGTCAGGTTCTTTGCTTTGTGAGTATCTGCTCTCAAGAAGAAAAGAACTCGGGCTTTTACCTGCCAATGGAGAAGTAGTCAAGTCCATAGTAACCACCAATTTGGTAGATGCCATAGCAAAGGATTATTCTTGCACCCTAGTGGAAGTACTTACAGGCTTTAAGTGGATAGGTAAGGAGATACTTGAGAATGAGTCAAGCAAGAAGCTTGAGTACATGTTTGGCTTGGAAGAAAGTTACGGCTGCCTTATAGGCACTTATGCAAGAGATAAAGATGCAGTGTCAGCAAGTGTAGCCCTATGCGAGGCTATGGCTTACTATAAGTCTAAGGGTAAGAGCTTATGGGAAGTTATGAATGATATCTATAAAAAGTACGGATACTATAGGGACGGAGTAAATTCCATAGACCTTGCGGGTATAGAGGGTATACAAAGGATAGCAAGAATTATGGAGTACTTTAGAAAAAACACACCTGAAAAGCTCTCAGGTTATAAGGTACTTTTTGCAAGAGATTATCAGGAAGATACGGTAAAGAATATGGAGTCCGGAAGCGTTAAAGCAACAGGACTGCCAAAGTCCAATGTACTTTACTATGACTGCGAGGACAGCACATGGCTTTGCATACGCCCTTCAGGCACAGAGCCTAAGCTTAAACTTTATTACGGGGTTAAGGCGGGTTCTGTAGAAGAGGCTGATAAGAGAATTAAAAACTTATCGGAAGAACTTAACAATATAGTTAAAGATATAAAATAAAGGCATTTCAAATTATTAATAAAGTAAGAGTCAGTGTATTGTTTACAAAATAAGTATATTAAAACAAGGAACTGTTGATTTATTAAAGCATCTGAGAGTAGCTTATGAAAATTTTAGCCGGGCTAATATTTTTTAGAATGCTTAAATAAATATTTGGAATGAACTTAGGAAAAACAGAAAGACAGGCAATGTATTAATGAATGTAGAAGATATAAAATTTAAGCCTTTAGAGGCAAAAGACATAGAAGTGTATAAGCCTTTTTATGGTTTAAGAGACAATAAAACCTGCGACAGTGTACCTATAGAAAGTTTTATTTGGAAGGACTATTATAAGGTACAGGTGGCAGTTGTAGAAAAAGACGGTGTTGATGTAGGAATAATATGGCAAATGTGCGATGAAGGCAAGTATTACTCTGCCATGCCGATATGTGCTACAGAGCATCTTAAGTACTGCTTTGAACTTAGTGTGGAGTATTTTAATAAGATACTCAAAGTTCCTTACAGGATAAGTCTTGCTGATGAGGAGGCTGTTAAAGAACTTAAGCTTGAGTCTGATAAAAGGTTTAAGGTCAAGGAGCAGGAGGAGCTTAAAGACTATCTGTATGACGGAGATGCAATGAGAAGCTTGGCAGGAAAAAAGCTTCACAAAAAGAAAAATCATTATAATAAGTTTATAAAGGAATACGAGGGCAGGTATACTTATAGAGAGTTGGTGTGTTCCGACAGAGACGAAGTATTCCGTATGCTTGCAAAGTGGAGAGATGATAAGGGAGATGATGTGGAAGAACATCTTGATCCCGAGGTCATGGGTGTGCATGAGATACTTAAAAACTGTAGAGCACTTGATATAACCATGGGCGGTGTGTATGTAGATGATGTACTTGAGGCATTTACAGTAGGAAGTTATAACAAAAGAGAGGATATGGCTGTAATACATATAGAAAAAGCCAATGCAAATATAAACGGCATATATCAGTTTATCAATAAAACATTTCTTTGTGAGGAATTTCCAACTGCAAAGCTTATTAACAGAGAAGACGATCTTGGTATAGAGGGGCTTAGAAGAGCAAAAGAAAGTTATATGCCTATAGGATATGCAAGAAAGTATCTGGTGGAACAGAATTTATAAATAAAATATAATCAAACTAAATAAATAATAAAATATAAAAAGCTCTATTGACAAGTAGGGCTTTTTATATTAATCTTCTTTCTAAGACTTATAAAAATTCAGATAAATCATTCTTATTTCAAGAACAAATCACATTTTTAACTTAAAACAAAGGAGTTTTTAGTGAGGTACATTATTGCTATTGTCGATAAGGACTTAAGGTATGCTAAAAATTTGTCGGATTATATCAATAGGGGGAGCAAACTGCCTTTTAAGGCTATGGCTTACAGTTCATACAGCGCTTATCAGGAGGCTGTAAAACTATATAATACCGAGATTTTACTAATATCACAGGAGGAGTATCAAAAACAAAAAATTGACATTGATATAAAAAATCTTATTATACTTTCCTCGGAAGGCTATATAAGATATGCAAACCTCAAAGAGAGCGAGGGAAGGGTTTTTGCAGTGTTAAAATACATATCCGCTGACGAAATTATAGAAGAGATATTAAATATCTATCAGCCGGATAAAGAAGAGGCATGGATCAAGATAGCCGGAAAGCAAAGTAAGATAATAGGTCTTTATTCTCCCATACACAGATGCGGAAAGACCTATGCTTCAATAGCTCTAAGTGCTATAGGAGGTGAATATAAGAAGACACTTTTGATAAGTTTTGAAGAATATAAGGGAATATTATATGAGCTTTTAAAAAATACGGACTATGATATGTCGGATGTGCTTTATGCTTATAAACAGGGGAATTTCTCATGGGATAAGCTAAGTAGAATAGTATATACTGTAGGTAATTTAAGTCTGATAGCTCCGGCAAGATATCCTGAGGACATATCGGAATTAAGCTCAAAGGAGATATATGAGCTTATACAAAGTATAGCAAGAGAAAGCGAGTATGAACTTATAGTGATAGACTTCGGTATACTTGGGAAAAGAGGTATAGACATACTTGAAATGTGCCATAGTATATATATGCCTATATTGCAAGACCCTATATCAAAAAGGCGTATAGAAGAGTTTTATGATTACTTGAGCCTGCTTGAGAAAGAGCATATAAAAGACAAGATACTAAGCTGTGTACTGCCCTCATGTAACTATAGCGAGCTTGAGGTCGATAAAATTGCATACAGCGAGATAGGAGAGTATATGAGGACTATGGCACAGTCCGATATAGAACAGGAGATATGACGGTATTAAAAGAAGAAAACAGCATATACTTAATATTAATAATCTTTTTGACGGTAGCAAGTTATACGGACTTAAAATATTCAAAAGTGTATAATGTTTGGATATTGGCGGCATCCGTCCCTGCCATATATATAAATACATATAAGTTCTTTATATGGGCAGGTATAAGTATAGCCTGCGGTTTTATTCTATATGTATGCAGAATGGTAGCTGCTGGAGATATAAAACTTGTTGCCTACATATATGGGCTGCTTGGTCCCGTCTCTGCCGGTAAAGTACTTCTGATTTCTTTAAGCATAGCGGCAATATATGCATTATACTTCTTATTATCTAAAAAAATTCTCTGCACCCGTCTTATATATTTCAAAGAATATCTGTGTAAATGTATAAAAAGCAAAAGTATATATGAGTATTATAATAGCAAAAAAGATGACAGATCCTTAACAATGCCTTTGTCGCAGTGGTTTTTAATAGGCTGTATAGTTTGGAGGGTATGTAAGTTATGCATTATGATGTAGAACAGGATGTAGTATTATTTGAAAGCATAAGGAATGATTTATCAAACCGGCTTTCAGATCTTAGAGGGATTTCAGATGAAGAGCTGTATGAGATGATAGATGAGCTTATAGCTTCTAAAGAAAAAGAATATAGGCTTTCTTTAAGACCGAAGTTAAAGCTTAGAAATTCTCTTTTTGACTCTTTTAGAAGGCTCGATATACTGCAGGAGCTTTTGGATGATAAAGACATTACCGAAATAATGGTAAACGGCAAGGAAGATATATTTATAGAAAAAAAGGGCAGAAGTATAAGGTTAAATAAAAGGTTTAAAAGCAATGAGCAGCTTGAAGATATGATACAGCAGATAGTAAGCGAGGTAAACAGGGTTGTAAATGTATCATCCCCCATAGCCGATGCAAGGCTAAAAGACGGTTCAAGAGTGCATATCGTGCTGCCTCCGGTATCGCTTGTTGGACCGATTATTACCATAAGGAAGTTCCCGGAAGTTATAAGCATGGAAAGACTGATTTTACTGGAAGCTATAAATAAGGAAGCGTCTGATTTTCTAAAAAAGCTTGTGAGAGCCGGATATAATATATTCATATCAGGAGGAACCAACTCCGGAAAAACAACATTTCTTAACGCCCTGTCTGCATATATACCTGATGATGAAAGAGTCATAACCATAGAAGACTCCGCAGAGTTACAGCTAAAGCATATAAAGAATATAGTAAGGCTGGAAGCTAAACCGGCAAATATACAAGGAGAGAAAGCGGTGAGCATAGCGGATTTGATAAAAGCCTCCCTTCGTATGAATCCATCAAGAATAGTGGTAGGAGAGGTAAGAGGTGCAGAAGCTTTGGATATGCTTCAGGCTATGAATACCGGACATGACGGCTCGCTTTCTACCGGACATGGCAACAGTCCCAAGGATATGCTTTCAAGGCTTGAAACTATGGTTTTAAGTGCAGCCGACTTGCCGCTTGCAGCTATAAGAAGCCAGATCTCAAGTGCCGTAGATATAATGATACATCTTGGGAGACTTAGGGACAAAAGCAGAAAGGTACTCTCAATTGCAGAAGTAGGAGATTGTATAAATGGAGAGATTAAACTTAACCGGCTCTATGAATTTAGAGAACAAAAAGAAAGCCGTATGGACAAGGTTGTCGGAGAACTTAAAAAGCTTTCGGAACTTGAAAATAAGACAAAACTTAAACTTGCAGGTGAAAGACTATAATGTATATAATTATTCGTTACTTGAGTGGTGTAAGTATGCATGTATTGCATTTTTATATATAGCACTCATATCTTATGTATTCTACAGAAATATTTATGTGTTTTTATTCTTAAGTCCATTTTCCTTATTCTATCCCAGATTCAAGAAAAAATCCCTGATACAAAAAAGAAAGAAAACTTTGGAGGCGGAGTTTAAAGAGGCGATACTTGTTTTGGCTTCTTTGCTAAGTGCCGGATTTTCTATAGAGAATGCGGTAAAAGAAGCGGTAGTGGAGTTAAGGCTGCTTTATGACAAAGAGGTGCTTATAATAAAAGAATTTGAGTATATACAGCACAGAATATATATGAAGATACCTGTGGAGAAGGCATTTGAAGAACTTGGAGAAAAAAGTCATGTGGAGGATATAAAAAATTTTGCAAGAGTGCTTAAGCTGGCAAAAAGAAGCGGAGGAGAATTGGTTTCTATAATAAACCATACAGCCAATATCATACATGACAAAATAAGGATAAAAGAAGAGATAGTTACAATGACTACCGCTAAAAGATTTGAACAAAAAATCATGAATTTATTTCCCATATTTATAATTTTATATGTGGACCTGACCTCTCCGGGATTTTTTACAGTCATGTATACAACATTTATAGGAAAGGCGGCTATGAGTATATGCCTTTTACTATATATATTTGCAATGTATATATCAGACAGATTGCTTAATATAGAGGTGTAAGATGAAAAGTTTTGTTAACCCTAAGTGCATGGCAGTTTTAAGGAAGTATAAAATACAAATAATATGCATAAGTATGGGATTTATACTGTTTTTTATTGCAAAGAACTTTGCAAATACTTCGGACTCTTTTATAAATAATAACTTTGTAAAAAGAGAGGGCTATTCCGCCTACAATAAAAGCTACGAGGTATATGTAGACGGTCTTTTAGACAGGGAAGTCTTGGTCAAACTTCCGGTTTCCCACAGAAGTTACAGTGATGAGGAAATAGATGAGGTATTTGAAAAATGTGTGAAAGTTTTAGAGAGCGCAATACTGGGAAAAAACCCTTCACTACAGGAAGTTTCCGATGATCTTAACTTGATAAACAGTATTAAAGAATACGGTATATCGGTTGAATGGATATCTGAAACCCCCGAGCTTATAGATGCTATGGGTACGGTAAATAATGAGAATCTAAAAGAAGCCAAAGATGCAGTATTAAAAGTATTTTTAACAGACAGAAAAAGGGAGGCGCAGTATCTTATAAATGTAAGAGTTATACCAAAAAACTATACAAAAGAAGAACTCAGCATAAAAAAATTTATGTCAAAACTTGAGGCTATAGACAAAGAAAATATCAGCAAGGAGGGCTATACGCTTCCCGATAGTTTTGAGGGAAAAAAACTTTCTTACAGGCAGGAAGAAAGCAAGGATATACATATTATATGGATCATGGGTATAGTCATAGCAATTCTTTTATATGTAAAAGATATGATGGCTCTTAAAGACAAGAGGGAATACAAGGCAAGAGAAATGCTTCTGGACTACCCTGAAATAGTTTCAAAACTGATGGTATTTATCGGAGCCGGTTTATCAGTAAGAAGTGCATGGGAGAGAATAGTTATAGACTATGAAAACCTTGCAGGAGGAAAAAGGTTTGCATACGAGGAAATGTCAAGCTCTTTGACAAAGCTGAAAACAGGCGTACATGAGTCAAGGGTATATAAAGACTTTGGAAGAAACTGTGCCATAAAGCAATATATGAAACTGGCAAGTTTACTTGATCAAAACAGAAAGTCGGGAGTTAATAATCTCAGGCAGATACTTAGTGTGGAGATGGCAAGTGCATGGGAGGAAAGAATCAACATAGCCAGAAGGCAGGGAGAAGAGGCAAGTACAAAGCTGCTTTTACCGCTTCTGATGCTGCTTATCGTAGTACTTATTATTATAATGCTTCCGACAATGATGGCTTTTAAGTAAAGGAGGATTTATGATGACTGAATTAAAAAAACAATTTATATCTTTTATAAAAGAAGAGGAGGGTATAGGTGTTATTGAGGTGGTACTTATATTAGTAGTTTTAATAGGCTTGGTGATTTTATTTAAAAGGCAGATAAAGCAGCTTTTGGATAATATCTTTCAAGAAATCAACAGTCAGTCGGGAGAAGTATACTAATGAGGCAAAAAGGCTCTATAACGGTATTTTTAAGCCTGATACTTGTTTGTGTCAGCGCACTTATCTTCGCCTTGCTCGAGTCTGCCCGTACTGCCGGAGCAAGATACTACTTACAGACTGCAGCAGATGCAGCCATGGACTCTTTATACAGCAACTTTCATAAAGAATTATGGGAAAACTACAGACTTATACTTTATGAGGGAGTAGATGAGCAAACTGTGGGAAAGGACTATATGAGGTATGTAAAAGACTATATTTATAACTCCAATATATATAGGCTTGATGAGCCGAAAGCAGAGGTAATGGACTTAAGAAGAATTACTGATGATTCAGCCTTTTGGTTTGAAAAAGAGCTTACCGAGTATATGAAGTATAATTTAGTTGATTTTTCAGGCTCTGTAGAAAGCTTTGAAGAAGCGAAAAAGGATGTGGAGCAGGCAAATATCATAAGAAATATTACTGTAGCTTATGGAGGGCATACAAAAGAAGCAGTTAAAGTAGAAAAGTCCCTTATGCGAATTACAGAAAGCCTTAATAATATTTCAAGTGCCAAATCAGAACTTGAAGCCTACATAGCCGCACAAGATGAGGAAGGCTGTAGGGCAAGCCTTATGACTATAGAAAGCGAAGCTGATTCACTTTCCGATAAATTAAAGTTATATGAGGAGGCGGCAGATAATTTTGAGGAAAGCCTAAATAATACGGAAAGTGAGCTGAAGGAGGAGTGGGAAAAGCTTACATCAGAGAATAAAGAACTTTTTGAAGAGGGAACCGGTGATTATAGAAACTATAGCACTAAAGATAAAGAAAGAAGGACAGAGGTTATAACTAAGGTGGAAGCGGCAAAAGAAAATTCTCAGAACATGGCTGAAAGATATGAGCTTATAGATAGTATAGCTGAACTTGACGCAGATGAGGATGCGGACGAGATAGAGGATAAATGGGGGATTTTAGAACTAAGTTGCAACGATATAAGTACTCCTGTCATAGACTCTGCTCATGGAATTGCTGATGAAAGCAGGGAAGAGAGCTTGGAAAGCATGATGGATTTTTTATCAGGTGATATTATAAGTTTGGTGCTTCCAAGTGATAGATACTTATCACTTGGAAGTGTGGACAAGGCGTCTTTTCCATCAAGTCTTATTAATAATATATCTGCAAAAGAAAGCGATCCGGTAGATAATCTTTTACTCAATGAGTATTCTGCAAGGTTTTTTGCAGACTTTAGCGATAATGCTGACAAGGAGTTTGCCTATGAGCTTGAATACATATATGCAGGTTTTGATACGGATAAGGCAAATCTTTCTGCCACATTAACGGATATATTAGCCCTAAGAACAGGGCTAAATTACACACACATACTTAGCGACAGTGAGAAGATGGAGCAGGTAAGTAACCTTGCCCTTACTATAGCAGGCAGGGCAGGTTTTCCTAAGCTTAGTGTGCTTATAAGCTTTCTTATAATATCCGTCTGGTCTTTGGCAGAGTCCGTAGCCGATATAAAAGCCCTACTTAATAAAGAAAAAGTAGCCTTCTTTAAGACTAAAGAAGACTGGAGACTGGGACTTGACAGCCTGATGAGTTCACCAAAGAGTGTCTTAGATGATATGGATAAAAAAGAAAGCGGTCTTGACTATGAGTCCTATATAAAATATTTACTTTTAATGATAGAAAGTAACTCAAGAGATTATAGAATGATGGATATGATGCAAAACAATATATCAGGTAAGGAAGCGGACTTTAAGATGGAGTCAATGATATATGCAAGCAAAATAAAAGTATATGCAAAGTCTTACAGGGTATTCAGCAGTTTATCCATAGGCGGCGCAGAACTTATATCTCTTTCACCGAGTTATAAATTATATACGGAAGCAATAGGTGCTTACTGATTTTTGGAAAGGAGAATTTTTATATGCTCTCTTATAAGCATGAGTTTATCAAAAAAATAAAAAAGGCAACTCTCCAAGTACGCACTTATACAACAAAAAGCTTATCTAAGAGAGCATATAAAAAAGCTTCTTTAACAGTGGAGGCGGCATTTGCACTGAGTATTTTTATATTTGCACTTGTTATTATTATGCTTCCCTTTAAGATGCTTGATGCCAATAGAAAAATGCTTTCAATTGCGGAAAATATCAATAAGAAAGTCTGCCAATATGCTTACCTTAGTAACTACCTTGATAAAAAAGAGGGATTAAATAAAAAAGAGGAAGGTGAATTTGCTGAAGGTATTGATATCAGCCAAATAAGCGAAAGCAGTACTTTTGCCGCCTTAATAAATCCTTATGTAGTGCAGGATGTAAAAAGACTTATAAATGATAAGCATATCAGCGATGTAAGTACCTTGGATTCCGAGTTTCTTGTAAAAGATGATATAGTATCGCTTAGAATAAAATATAAATATAAGCTTCCCTTTGCCGTATTGGGGCTTGGCAGCATCAATCAGGAAGTGACAAGCAGCAGAAGACTTTGGATAGGCAGGGATGGCAGAAGCAAAGAAGGGGGCAATGAGTATGAAGAAGATAGTGAAATGGTTTATGTGGGTAGGACTTCTACAAGATATCACCTAAGCCCTACCTGCCACTATCTTTACAATAATGTAAGTCCCCTGCCTTTGTCGGATATAAAAAATGTAAGAAACAGCGAGGGAGCAAAGTACAGTGCCTGTGCAAGGTGCGGTAAGGCGGCGGCAGGTACCGTATACATACTGCCTTCCGGAAAAAACTATCATAGTACAAGAAATTGCAGTGCTATGAATGCCTATGTAAAAACAGTAAAAAAATCAACGGTAAAACACTTGGGGGCTTGTTCTTACTGTGGGGGAGGACATTAATGATAGCTGATTATATGTTGGGAAGAATAATATTATTTATTTTTGTAAGTGTGTGCGCCTATGAGGATTTTAAGTATAAAAGTATAGATGTAAGGGTTTATGTGCTTATGTATATCTGTGAGTTTTTGTTCTATATGTATCTGATAGCCTTATCAAAAAAGCTTGCACTTATGGACATAGCCTTGGGGGCTTCTATAGGTATAGCTCTTTTTGCGGCGTCAAAACTGGGACTTAATATAGGGGAAGGGGATGCACACTTTTTTATAATTATGGGGCTGGGTTTGGGCTTTATGGCAAATATTAAAATACTTATATGCACATTGCTCTTAATATCGGTAGTAGCCTTATATATAATAACCATTGATTTTATCAACAGAGTAAGCAGTAAAAACAAGGTTTTGCCTATGCTGGTATTTGCCTTTCCTGTGGCAGGCTTTATATTGTTCAGTTAAGGAGCGTATATGAAAAGATTAAAGGCAAGCTATACTATAGAAGTAAGCTATGTACTGGCAATTACTTTATTTGCACTGTCTGTTGTAATTATTACAGCTTACAGACAAGAGGCAAGAGTTTTACTGAATTTTGTCGCTCATACGGCGCAAGAGCAAATGCTTTATACAGACAGGGAATATGAAAAAGACAGCTATAACAAGGAAAGTATAATCACGGAAGGTATGAGCTATAAAAATATAAATTCAAGATTTTCAAAGGCTGTATTTAGTATAAATGAAGGCGATGATAAGGTGGATCTTACATTAAAGCATGATGAATACAGGATAGATATAAGTGCAAGCAAGTACAGACCGGAGAATTTTATGAGGCTTACTACAGTTATGGAGAGTATGTATGAATCAATTAAAGACTGAATACAAAAGGGATTTTAAAAATAATTATATGCTGATAAGTTTTGAGGATGAAGAAGAGGCGGATATAGAAAAGTATGAATTTAAAATGCTTGAGAATAACTATATTTCGGGTCTTATGAAGTTTAAGTTAGTTAAAGAGAACGAAAAAACTATATTTTGCTATGATATTACCTCAAAGCAATCACTTTCAAGAATACTTGAGTATAAACCGATAGGCTTGGAAGACATAAAAAAAATAGTATTGGGAATAATAAGAGCAATCACCAATATGGAAAGATTTTTACTCGAAACTTACGGACTTTTACTTAACACCGATTATATATATGCCGATCCTGAAAGCTTAGACTTAGCACTTTGTTACCTTCCCTGTATTAAAGAAGAAATGCAGAGTAAATTATCCGATTTATTTGCACAAATTCTTGCAAAAATTGACCAAAATGACCATGAAGGTGTGGTATTGGCTTATGGCCTTTATCAGGAAAGCTTAAAAGATAATTGCGTATTTAATGATTTGCTAAGTATTATGAATAAGCATAATAAGAATACAAAAAAAGAAATTCTACTAAAAATAGCGGATGCCGAACATAACAAAGAAGATGTATATGAAAGTGATAAGGCTAAGTCTATTGAAAGTAAAACAAAGGACAGGGCGGAGATTTTCAGCATAAAGTCTTTATTCTGCATGAAAAAGGAAAAAGCCAAAGTAAAAGGTTCCGTACAAGAAAGCGAAAATTCATATAAAACGAAAAAGCAAGAAGAAAGCCCGCCTGAAGAAGAGTTTTATGAAGAAAAGAAAGAGTGGTTAGAGTTATTTGAAAATTCAAAAAGTACGGAAAGAAGCAATACTTATGAAGAAAAGGAGTATACGCACACGGTACTGCTTAGTGAAGCATCGGAAGATAAAGCAGGCTATATACTGAAATCCTCAGATAAGACGGTAGAAGATATAAAAATTTCCTACTTCCCTTTTATCATAGGAAAGCAGGAAAGAATATGTGATTACATTATAAAAAGTGAAATGGTAAGCCGCCTACATCTTCGTATAGATAAGGACAGGGGAGAAAAATTCAGCATAAGAGATCTTAACTCGCTTAACGGAACCAAGCTTGAGGGAAGGCTTCTTGATAATGAGGAAGTAGCTGAACTTAGCTTAGGAAATGAGGTTGAAATAGCAGACTTAAGGTATGTGTTCGTAAAGGTGTAGTAATAGTTTGTCAAGGAGAAGCTGAGGGGAGGTGTCCGGCAACTTTTATTCCAAATTAAAAAAGTTGTTCATATAGGGAGTGTGGCGTTAGATGAAAGTGTTCCTACACCTTCTCCTCCGCCGGCATCTTAGGCACATAAACCGTTAAACTATCTTGCCAAAGGACAATCTGATACCGCCGGTACTTGCTTTATCAAGCCGTCAGGTGAAGATAAAGCTTAGTACCGCTGCGAGGCTTTAGTTAAGGAAGCGTGTCCAAGGCAAGATATGTTTGTAACGGTTTATGTGATAGACAAATTATTATTTAACTTGACATCTTCACTAAAATCATTTAACATATAAACATACCGATAAAATATGTTTTTATAAATCAGGAGGATTTAAAGTATGGCAAAGAAGACCAGAGACAAAAGACAATTAAAATTTGAAAGCTTGCAACTTCATGTAGGACAGGAAAGTCCGGATCCCGTATCTGACGCAAGGGCAGTCCCTATATATCAAAGCACCTCTTATGTTTTTAGGAACTGCGAGCATGCTAAGGCAAGGTTTAACCTAAGTGATCCCGGAAATATATACGGAAGACTTAATAACAGCACACAGGATGTATTTGAGAAAAGAATAGCAGCTTTGGAGGGCGGAGTTGCAGCGCTTGCACTTTCTTCAGGAGCGGCAGCGGTAAACTATGCCATACTTAACCTAGCCAGAGCAAATGACCATATAGTCTCCGCTAAGAATATCTATGGCGGAAGTTCTAATTTATTTGCGCATACACTTCCTGATTTTGGAATAGAAACCACATTTGTTGATATATTTAATTATGAGGAGGTTGAAGCGGCTATTAAGGATAATACCAAGGCTATATTTATAGAAAGCTTGGGAAATCCTCATTCTGAAGTAACAGATATAGAAAAAATAGCCAAGATAGCTCATAAGCACAATATACCTTTACTTGTTGATAATACATTTGCAACGCCTTATCTTATAAGACCTATAGAGTACGGTGCCGACATAGTGATACACTCCGCAACCAAATTTATCGGAGGACACGGTACTTCACTCGGAGGAGTTATAGTAGACTCAGGTAACTTTGACTGGGAAAAATCCGGAAAATTCCCTGCAATTACAGATCCTAACCCAAGTTATCACGGTGTAAGCTTTACCAAAGCAGTCGGAAAGGCTGCCTATGTAGTTAAGATAAGGGCTACGCTTTTAAGAGATACCGGCGCTTGCATAACACCTATCAATTCATTTCTTTTCTTGCAGGGGCTTGAGACCTTGTCTTTAAGAGTGGAAAGACATGTATCAAATGCACTTAAGGTAGTTGAGTATTTGAGCAAGCACCCACAGGTGGAAAGAGTCAATCATCCTGCGGTAGCTGATAATAAGGAGCAAAAAGAACTTTATAAAAAGTACCTTCCTAACGGCGGCGGCTCTATCTTCACCTTTGAAATAAAGGGAGATGAGAAAAAAGCAATGGATTTTATAGACAATCTTGAGCTTTTCTCACTTTTAGCTAATGTAGCAGATGTGAAGTCTCTTGTAGTACATCCGGCAACAACCACCCATAGTCAGTCAAGTAAGGAAGAACTTGAGTATCAGAGAATTAAACCTAATACAATAAGACTTTCTGTAGGTACCGAGCATATAGATGATATAATAGAAGACCTTGAAGAGGCATTTAAGGCTATACAGTAATAAAAGTAGGCTGATGGAATAGATAAGCCAAAAGCCCTACTTATACAGATATTTACTGAAGCTAACCACTAAAAGAAACGCTCCTTATCGGTTTTATTAAAATAAGGAGCGTTTTTAACTATTTTACGCCTTTTCATAAATAACAAACTCTGTTTCAAATCCGTTATCAACTTCCGTAAAACTTTCTTTTACCTTCCATGTATCGTCTATTTGCGGAAAGTATGTATCCGCCTCAAAACTTGCATTTACCTTGGTAAGCAAAAGCCTGTTCGCAAGATTATTTTCGATAAATTGTTTATAGATTTGACCTCCTCCCATGATAAATATTTCTTTTGCTCCCTCATTTTTATTAAGAAGTTCCTTTGCCAGCAAAACCGCACTTTCAGTATCATTTGCCACATAAGCACCCTCACAGGCAAAGCCCTTATCCCTGGTGATTACTATACTTATTCTTTTAGGCAGCGGTCTTACAGGCAGACTTTCAAAGGTTTTTCTTCCCATAATAACTACTTGATTTAATGTGGCTTCCTTAAATCTTTTAAGATCCTTTGGCAAATGGCATAAGAGCTTATTGTCCTTTCCAAGTGCATTGTTTTTATCTATTACAGCTATAATTGATATCATATTTTCCTAATCTCCTCCCTATATTGCAAGTTCAAATTCCAGTTTTTCCATCGGAGTATAGTCTATAAGTTCAAAATCCTCCGCTTCAAAATCATAAAAGTTATTTTTTGAAGTGTTTAATAAAAGTATAGGCTTAGTTTCTTTTTCAGGCAAGTTTTTATATCTTTCAAGTAAAATCTTTGCCTTATCAAAATGCCTGTCATATATATGCAAGTTTTGCACCAAATGTGAGAAATTCCCGACTTCATAGCCGCAGTGTCTTGCAACCATAAGCATAAGTGCCACATACTGCATTTTATTAATATGACCGGCTACAAGATAATCACTGCTTCTTTGTATAAGGGTCATATCAAGGTATAACTTGGCATTCTTTTTTCTTACAGACCATATAGTTTCAAAGGCACAGGGATCAAGTCCGTGCGGCTTTCCAAGGTCTGTATATTGCCATAGATTTATAATATGCCTTCTTCCGAAAGGATTGTCCTTTAGGTTCTTAAGCAGGTTTTCCATAAGGCTATATTCTCTTACCACAGCTCCGTATGCCTGACCTATACTTCTGTCTCCCATATCCCAATCATCCCACCAAGTTACATTGTATTTGTTTTTTAGAAGCTCGAGATCATTGGATGCATCCTTGTAAATCCACAAAATTTCTTTTATGCCCGATTTCCATGCTATAGGTCTAAGACTTGTTATTGGAAACTCATTATTTTCTATACTATACTTTTCAAAAACTTGGGTAATGTATTTGCTGTGTGCCTTAGTACCGTCTGCATAACTAGGTCTTACTTCCTCATTAAAATCATCACAGGAATTATATAAAATTTCTTTTATATTATCCGCAAATATTTTCTCAACCAATCAACCTTCCTCCATTGCAATATTTTTTGATTCGGCAGAGTCTATTACCTTGCCGCTCACTCACAGGGTATTTATAAAGGCGATTAATTCTTACGCCGACCTGTATTCCTATACAGCAATATATCCGAATAGCTTACTATCAGCATTTATAACGGCGATTAAATCTTATGCCGACCTGCTGTAATTTACAGTATTGATTTCCCTATTCCACTCCTGCTATAACAAAAAAAGACTGTTGCATTTTAAGATCATTACAAAGCTATATGATGGCACTTAGTACAAATACCGCTACAGCTTGTATACAACCTTTATTTTGCGACAGCCCCAAGACTTATCTTAGTTTATATTTCGTTTTGAAGCTCCAATATTATCTCCGTTACGAACTTATCTTTATTTTTAGTAGTCCAGTAATCCGTTACATATCTTTCTATAGAATATTCGTAACAACTATAACCCTTTTTATCTATCCATTCAAGCATTTTTTTATAAGTATCATTAATATTTTCATGAGCTCCCACATGATAACAGGATATAACAGTATTGCCTCCTAAGGTCAGTGTATTGTTAATACCCTGTCTTTCCACTGTTCTTTGAAAGATTTTTACACCCTTGCTCTTTCCCTTGATTTTATCAATATAAGAAGGAAAGTACATCATAACCGGTCCAAGTACCGCATTATTATTTTCTTCTATAAAATTTGTAAACTCTATATTGACTATGGACTTATTATAATTATAGTCAAAATCCTGATTCATATATGTGTACTCTCCTAAGTTAAGGTATTTGAGAGAAACATCAAGTATACCGTGCTCTATTACATTGCCGGCTTCCAATATAAGATCGTGCCACTCTTTTACGGAATTATATTTTACAAATAATGCCTTTTCTTCCGCCTTCAGTTCTTCAAGTTTATTATCAAATGCTTTAACCAAATTAGAGTAGGTACTTCCCTCTATAAGGCTCCTCATCTCATCAAGTTTAAAACCCATTTGCTTATAGTATTTGATTACGGGAACACAAAGAAGTGTAGACATATTGTAAAATCTATATTGATTATTCTCCACCTTATCCGGAGGCATAAGCCCTATCTCATCATAGTATCTAAGTGTCTTCTTGGAAAGTTTTGTAATTTTACTGACCTCTCCTATAGAATAATACTTATCCTTATTCATAAAACCTCCTTACAAAAACAGTCCATTCTCATCAACCTCTTTGTTTTAGAGCAGTTTCCGCTTCTTCCAAATTCTTATACCCATAAAAAACAGCTGTCTGAGTCTGAATCCTTTTTACTATGCTCATATCATTTTTTGCCTCAAGTACATCTTTTTTATATAAAAGCAAGGTCTCGTAAGAATAAGTTTTTAACTCTCCGAAACTGTATATGGATATGGTTGCCATAGACTCTTTTGACTTATTTTTTCTCATCCTGCCGGTAATGTAAGGAAATTCCAAGGCAAACTTATCATAGTCTTCTTCAAGCATTGTGAGTATCTGTTCTATTAATGTTAGCTTATCCTTACTGCACTCCGGTAAATTCCTTTTAAGCACTTCCTCATAGTATAGTTTATCCGTATATTCCATCATATAGGCATACTTATCTCTTACAAGGTTTCTCCCCTCTGATAAAGCCTTATTAAGATCCGAAAGGTAGCTTTCCAAGGTGCTTTTAGAAAATGCATTATGCTGGCTGCAGCGCATTATATAAAAGCTGTGCTTATCGTCCTGACAATCAGCCCTGCCGCCTAAGCCCTCAACCTTATCAAACATAGCGTATTCAATATCTATTATAGTATTTATTAATGTAAGTTTATCAACTTCGGACATAAGTCTCTCCTAATCAAAATCTGCCATAATATGCAAGGCGGCAATTCTTTCATCCTTTATTTGAGACATTAAAACCTTTGCATGGGTCTCAAGAAAATTATCTTCAAGTTTATATTCAAAATTTTGGGCACTTTCCTTTGCTATAAGTCTACATATAAATTCTATTTTGTCAAATTTAATAAATACCGTATCGGCATTATCCGGCATTAATATAAGTTCTTCCAATAATTCTATTACTTCTTTTAAGCTATCAAGCTCCCTAGCCCCTCTAAAAGCCCATTTATAAAAGGGCATATACTCTTTATTAAGTAAAAATACTGCTGATAAGCTCAGTTTAACAAATTCCGAAAAACAAAGATAGGCTGCCGCAAAGTCTCCTCTTCTTGCACATCTTAAATAATTATACTGTCCGGTCTGTGCCATATTGGCAAGCCTTGAGGCAAGTTTTTTCCTAAGTACATCATACGGATAAAAGCCCTTAAGCACTTCTCTTGCCCGAGTAAACTCCCCTCTTTCATCAAAAAATACCTTTCCGTTTACTGCGGTTGCCAAAAATCTTTCAGGTATTTTCATCCATTCTACTACATTCTTGGGAAATGCACCACAGTTAGTGTATTTATGATAAAAGCTTTCTATATCAAACACTCCTACACGCCTTTGTACTATCTTTTCATAGCTATTATAGCCCATAAAACTTGAAGGCAGCTCATTATAAGCTCTTTGCAAAGCCTCTCCTATACTCATATATAAGTTTCTCGGTAACCATATACAAAATCCCGGACCGAAATCATGATCTGTAGAATACTCATCATCAAAACCGAAACACTCCGAGCCTTCTCCTACCAAACCTACAGCCATTTCCCTCTTATATTGTGAAAACTTTTCTTCTATCATGGGTTTGCCGTATATTTCATAATAAAGTCCGGATAATTCAAGTCCTTTCACTTTGCCCTCCCTAAAGTTTATATTCTGCTTGTAATACTATTAAGGGAGCCAAAGCCACCTATTGCAGCTACAGCTCCCTTTAATAAAAACTTTGTTAAAACTTTTAGTTTACTTACTTTTCAAATGATGTGCTGACAAGTCGAATTTATACTTCTTCTTTTCTCTTTGGAAGTATGTCCTCTATCTCTACATGTGGTCTTGGGATTACATGAACTGAGATCAACTCTCCGACTCTTTCAGCTGCTGCCGCACCTGCATCTGTTGCAGCCTTAACCGCACCTACATCTCCTCTTACCATAACGGTTACCAAACCACCACCTACATGCTCCTTACCTATCAAATATACATTAGCTGCCTTAACCATTGCATCCGCTGCTTCTATTGATCCGATCAAACCCTTTGTCTCTATCATTCCTAATGCATCAAACTTTGCCATATTATAATCCTCCTTAAGATTAATTAAGTTTTATTATTTTTATCATCAACGATAAACCTTTGATTTATCGTAAGTTCTATAATTATTCACCTTTTATACTTGCAGCCAAGGCTTCAACCATTTCCATAAGCTGCTTGGTACTGATACCGTCATTTACAAAACCTGTACCCTGTCCGCATCTTGAACATCTGCCAAGAGGCTCACCTGAGCCGCAAGGGCATTTTGCATTTTCTGCAATAACATTCTGCACCGGAGTCTGTGCTTTATAATCTCCCGGTATAGCGTCCTTATTGATAGCGGTAAATGCATTGCTGTACTCTGCCGGGCTCTTATATCCGGTACTTGGTATATAGCTGCTTGTTACGCTTACAGCCGCTGTGCTGTCAGGCTTCCACGCTGCAGGTATAGGCAGTTCTTCTTTCTTACTCTCACAAGTGCAGCTACAAGTTTCTTTCTTAGCTGCAAGTACTTTTTCAAGCTCAGGATAATTAAAGCTCTTGTCATCTTCTGCAAGCCTTGTGGCATCTTTTATACCGTATGCTATCCTCTTTATATTAAGAAGGTGCATAGGTCCTACATTTTGTGAGGTCGCACTGCCTCCCCAAGTACCGCAGCCAAGTGTAAATGAGGTCAAAAGTCCTGTACTTGCTCCCGTTCCTCCCATAGAAGAACCGGTATTTACAAGTATTCTTGATGCCGGCTTTTGAGTAAATGCCATAGCTATATCTCTGTCTTCGGTATGTATACTCATGGTATGTCCTATACCGTTTTGTAAAAGCCTTATACTTAACTCACAAGCCTCATGCCAATCTTTTACAGTGTAAAATGCAAGCACTGTTGTAAGTTTCTCATAAGACAGAGGATAGTCGTTACCTACTCCCTGCTGCTCACCTATAAGCACCGTAGTACTCTCCGGTACATAAAAGCCTGCCGCATCTGCTATAACCTTTGCCGCTCTTCCTACAAACTTCGCATTCATAGCATGACCGTTTTTGAAAAGTATCTTGCATACCTTAGCTGTTTCTTCTTTATTCATAAAGTAGGCATTGTTTTTCTTAAACTCTTCAACTACCGCCTGCCTATTGCACTCTTCCACTATAATGGACTGCTCTGAAGCACATATAGTACCGTAATCAAAGGTCTTACTTGCGATTATATTTTTAACGGCTTTTTCTATATTGGCAGTTCTTTCTATATATGCAGGTGAATTGCCCGCTCCTACTCCAAGTGCCGGTTTTCCCGCAGAGTATGAAGCCTTTACCATACCCGGACCGCCGGTAGCTATTATCATCTTGACCTCTTCTGCTTTCATAAGCGTATTGGTCGCATCAATGGTCGGAGTCTTAATACACTGAATTACATTCTCCGGTGCTCCGGCTGCCACAGCCGCCTCATTCATAATTTCCACTGCCCTCAGTGTGCACTTAAGTGCTGAAGGGTGTGGTGAAAATACTATAGCGTTTCTTGACTTTATAGCTATCATAGACTTGAATATGGCAGTTGAGGTAGGGTTGGTAGAGGGTACTATACCCATCAAAAGTCCCATAGGTTCCGCTATATCCATAACCATATTTCTGCTGTCTTCATGAATGATGCCTATAGTCTTCATGTCCCTGATCTCATCATAAAGCAGTACGGATGCCATGTGATTCTTGTAAGTCTTATCTTCTATCTTACCGAATCCAGTCTCTTCTACTGCCATTTTTGCCAAACATACCGCATGTTCCTTGGCAATTTTTACCATATTGACCAGTATAGCATCTATCTGAGCTTTTGTATACTCTGCAAGCTTTTTAGTAGCCACTTCGCCAAGTCTTGCCAAATCTCTGGCTTCCTGTATGGATTGTAGATCCAAATCCATATTGCCCATTTAAACACCTCCTTATTTATCTTTTAGGTATACTCATTAATTTTTCAATGAGTTTTAGCTTGCTTAGTTTTGCTAAATTCTTAGCATCACAACTCTTATCCATATCTAAGATTATTTCTTTTAGTTTTGGATTGGTAAGTCTTTCTAAACTCCTTAAAAGCAAAGACTCATCCGCCTTAAGTCTTGCCTGCTCAAAGTCCGCCTTGGAGTTTATCTCTACATACTCTGTATCTTCAAGCTCTATCTTACTTTGCACAAAGTCTTTACCATCCTCTGTCAAAGCTTTATTTTCGGTACTATCAACAAATTTAATTTCTTCCTTAAGTTCTAAACTGCCTTCAACTTTGTCAGAAATTATAATCTCTTCTTTATCTTTTGATAAGTTTTTTTCTTCTTTAAGTTCTAAACCGTCTTCAACCTTGTCGGAAACTATAATCTCTTCTTTATCTTTTGATAAATTTTTTTCTTCTTTAAGTTCTTTTATATCAGCAAGCAACAAATCATGAACATCACTTACCGGTCTGGGGATCACATGCTTGGATACCAAAAGGCTCTTATCAAGGTTTTCAACTGCATAAGCTCCGGCTTCAACTGAAGCCTTTACCGCAGCCACATCACCTTCTACAATAACGGTTATAAGACCGCCGCCAACCTTTTCTTTGCTTACAAGCCTTACATTTGCCGTCTTAAGCATAACATCCGCACTTTCAATTGCTGCAAGTACGCCCCTTGTTTCAATCATACCGATAGCCTGCAAAACTCCCTCCTTTCCGCCTTATATATGCCCTCTAATATTTGTTAGTAAGTAGCATAAAATACCTTCACCTTACCCACAGAGCCGAATTTGACCTTTGCGCCCTTAGGTGCATACAGGCAGTCGCCTGCCGATGCCGTACATACCTTACCGTCTATAGTAATATTGATACTTCCTTCTATTACATAGTATATCTCATGTATGGTAACTTCCCAGTCAAAGCAACAATCTTCTATAGTCAAAAATCCTGCATTCATAGGTGAGGAGTCTGTGGCTGATATAAGTTCCTGATAGTATACCTTACCGTCATCGGCAGGGTTTCCCGTATCAAGTTTATCCATCTTTACTGTAGAGCCTCTTACTATCTTAAGTCCTTTAGTCGTCTCTGATAAATACTTTTGTTCACCTACAAACTTTTCTAAAAGACCGTTGAATTTATCGCTTCCGAACATTGCACTGAGTGCTTTGTATATAAGTTCACTGTCTATCCCGTTGTAAGATGACTTTTGGCATGAAGTTTCATTAGCCTCAGGTTTTGCACAGCTACATTCACCTATAACTATTTCCACTCCGGCATTCTTAAAAGCATCTTTAGCTGAAGGAGTACATAATGTGGACTTATCTGCATGAAAAACCTTGTTGCCTGTTTTTATAAATTCTTCAGCCTCTTTCAAACAAATCAACTTTTTCATTCAATATATCCTTTCTTGTAACACTTTTGGGCAATTATTTAATATAATTCCGCTTATTATTAAAGTAAGCTTGGTATAAGTATACTTGACGGTGAAGGTATGATCTCTGAATTTACCATAAGACACTGATCCGTAGCCGCCTTTTTGCCGGCTTCAACTCCTGCCTCCACGGCTGCGACATCTCCGGTAAATACAAATAACGCCTTTCCTCCCATACCGTTTCCAAGTCTTAGTTCTATAGCATAAAGCTCAGCCGCCTTTAGTACTACATCTGCCATTATGACCATGCTTGCCATGGAAAATGACTCCATAATACCCACTGCCGATATCTCGGCAGGTGCTGTAGTTCCGGTTATTGCCGGAAAAACTTCAGGATGCACATTAGGTATTATAATCGAATCTACATAGTACTCTTTGGCTGTACTTTCTCCGTGTCGAACTGATGTTTCTACTGCTGCAACATCACCATGCACTATGACAATATACTTACCGGGACAGGTTGGAGATGAGGTAACTATATCAACATCCGCTACTTTTACCATTGCATCGGCAATATATATACCTCTTGCCATGCTGTTTACTTCAAGCATTCCTATAGCCTTTGCCAATTTAATCCCTCCTTATCGTAATATAATTATCATCTATGGCGCTTACCACTCCATCTATACTTGAGTGTACATTCGCTCCAAGTGCGGCTTCTTTTATTGCAGCCACCTGTTGCCCCTTACTTACTCTGTCTCCCTGACTTACTATACTGATTGCAGGAGCACCTACATGCTGTCTTAGAGATAATTTTATCTCTTTTACATCAAAAGCTTTTTCTATATAGGGAGCCGGCTTATCAAAATCATGCAGTCCCAGCCTTGCTATAAGCCTTTTGCTCGGAACCATTCTAAACTCCCTGTTTGCTCTTGCTTCAAAAACCTCTTTTGTAGGTCTGTATCTTATGCCTTCTTTAAGCAGCTTTTCTCTGAAAAAATTATTGGCATACATAGGATTTATACCTGCCGGACAGGAAAACAGGTCGCATAAATTACATTGCACGCACAGTTGAGCAATTTTTTGACCTTCCGGATCATCTATGTCAAAAGCCTGTGTTCTAATCATTTTATGAGGCTGTATTGCATGTCCTAAAAGGTATCTTGGGCAAAGATCCGTACACATTCTGCACTGCTCACAGGAACCTCTGTTTTTCTTCTTAGCCTGCTCCTTTGTGGTAGACTTTTTTCTTATAAGATAATGCTCTTTGCTAAGCAATATATAGCCCTTGCTTTTTTTGGTAACCGAATCATCCAAGGAAGTAAGCAAAGGTCCCATCATAGGTCCTCCGTTTACTATACCGTAGTTTTCGGGATCCTTTATGCCAAGTTGCTCAAGCAGCTCCCTTATTCTAATACCTACCGGAACTTTTACCGTACAAGGAGCAGCTATATCTCCGCTTACCGTAAGATAGGTCATGGTAACAGGTATATCCGAGATTGCATTATATACATTAAGCGCCGTCTCCGTATTCATCACCACACAGCCTACATTTATAGGTATACCAAGTTCCGGAACCACTCTTTTTGTGATCTCATATACCAGAACCTGCTCATCACCTGCCGGATATACATCCTTTAGCTCATGCACGCTCATAAATTCTTCAAATGAAAGAGCCTTTATCCTGTCTCTAAGTCTTTCTATTACAGCCTTATGCTTGTACTTTATACCTATTACCGCCTGCTTTGCCTCTACAAGCTCTCTACAGGCTGCGAAACCCTTAAGTACCTCATCTGTATACATATACATAAGCTGCTGATCCACCCTGAGCAAGGGTTCACATTCCGCACCGTTCATCAGTAGGTACTCAGCTTTTGATGAAAGCTTTACATGTGTTGGAAAGCCTGCACCCCCTGCACCTACTATACCGGCAGCTTTAATCTTTTCCAACAGATCCATACTACGCCTCTCTTGTTTCAAAGCCTGTACAGTCTTCGTCTATAATTCCCACTATTGCCGCATCTACAGGTATCTCATCATTTCTTAACATCCTTCTTGCAGCAGAACCAAAAGTTACTATGACTCTGTCTCCTACACCGGCACTGATGATATCCGCCACTACCATTCTTTTGCCGGCATCCTTTCCACCCATGACCTCTACAAGCATAAACTTAAGTCCGTTAAGACTCTCCGCCTTTCTTGTCGACCATATGTGGCCTATGACCTTAGCTGTCAACATATGTCTTTCCTCTCTTCAAGCCTCACTTTGATCTGTGCCATGGCAGCCTCTACGGATGCCGTATCGCCGAAGATAGCAAGCATAATCATGTTCTGCGGACAGCTTCCTCTTATATCTTCAACCCATACACCTACCGCCTTTTCAGCCACATCGGAAGCCACAACCATATCAATAAGCTTCCCCTGAACCAATCCGATAGCCGACACATCTTCAGGATATACACTGTTTGGAGAGCCTTTCCTCCTCATCAGTATATCCAAAGTACCCTTAGATGGAGACTTTATAATTCTATAATCCATATAATTTACCTACATTTCTTCCTGTTTGCAAGAAAGCGCTATCCCCAGAGGGGTTACAAACATAGGATTTTTTGGCTTAGTTGTCTTTATCTTTGTATATTTTTCAACTATCTCTTCTATACCGCTAAGACAACTTGTTCCGCCTACCAAGGCTATTTCATCTATATCATGACCCTTGACGGCTCTTAGAATTATAGATGAAACCTTTTCAACTACCGGCTTTAGTACAACCAGCAGTTCTTTATGATTTTTTACATCTCTTTTGTACTTTTCCGCCTCTTCAAAACTCTTGGAATATGCACCTGCAACAACTAAAGAAAAATGTGTACCTCCGGTAGGCTCGTCCGTAACATAGACTACCTTTTTGTCTTTCAATACGGAAATACCCGTAGTACCTCCTCCTATGTCAACAACCGCACCGTTAGTCATCTTAAGCAGTTCATTGGCTGCTGTAGGTTCATCAAGCACATTGCTCAGCTCAAACCCGGCTGCCATTACTACATTTCTTATAGCCCCCGAATCCAGTTCATCAGTTCCCGGAGGAATTGCCGCTGCCGCATATATAAGCTCGGTTCCAAGCTGCTTTTCTATCTTTTCTTTAAGTTCTTTGACTATCTGTACCGCTCCTACATAGTCCACCACCATGCCGTCTCTTACCACATCCGCATACTTGTAAGCTCCGGCTACCGGTTTGAATTCCTCATCCAGCACGGCTATAACTACACAGGCGGTTCCAAGATCCACGCCGGTATAAAATACTTTTGATTTTGTTTTTATCGGATTCTTGACGACTTTTTCAAAATCATCTATCATCTTGTCGCAATACCTATAATCTAATGACATAATCAACTCCCGAATGAGGTATTTATAATAAGTGAAAGCTCATTAATTGTCTGTAATACCCATTTTTTTAATATTTCTTTATTTTCGTTGCTTATATCTTCACTTTCATCAACCTCTTCATAAAAGATATCAAAAAGTGAGATAAGTCTATGAAGCATAAGCAACTGCTTTGCACCCTTTGACTGTATATGAAACTCATTGATACTCATACATTCGACAATTTCTTGCTGCTTTATATCAACAACAGAAAAATTAAAGTTCGATATACATTCAAAACCTCTTATCAGAATAGACAGCTCATTGCTTATTTTTGCAAGCTTTCTTGCTATGTCAGGATAGGCTTCCAAAAGCTTTGCCGCAGCGTATAAGCTTTCTGAATATAAATACTTAAGTTTTCTTCTAAGCTTTCTTGCCTTAGTATTTTTACAAAGCTTATTTTCTGTGCATTTATCTTCCAAATGCTCTTTTGCATCTTCCTTAGCAGTCTTATTAGCTCTGGGGCTTTTCTTATCATAGAGCCTAAGCCCTCTGTCTAAAAGAAACTGCCTTGCTCCCGGGGTAAGTTTACAATCGGGCGGTACTTCAAACCCCTCAAAAGATTGCCCTCGATACTTTTGCCTTAATTCATTTTCAGTAATAAAATGCAATCTCCTACCCCCTTTCCTTTATAGTTTATATTTACTAAATAAGTATGATTTCAATTCCTCTATACCCTCACTTAAGTTTTGATCAATCCTAAAGTAAGGCTCGGCTGCACCTATGTATTTAAGTTTTGCTATTACTCCGGTCTCATCTTCTTCATAATCGGCATTTGTAATAACCCCATAGGTATGCTTATTAAAAACTTTGGCAAAGCCGAAGGAATATTCATCATTTTTTTGTTTTTTATCTACTACTACGAGTATACAGGCTGCATCCTGTGATACGGCTATAACTTGACTATACATCCATGTGTTTTCTATATAGGCACTAGGCACATATATCGTGTTTTTCCCATATATTATATCTGCGGTCTTTCTTAACCTGCCTTCACAATCATCTAATTTGGCAGCAATATATGACTTGCCCGATTTTTTAGGTCCTATAAGCATAATACGCTTTTTTTTCATGTTCTTGTAATTTTGACCACATCAAATTGCAATAGCTTTGCAAGTTTGTCTATAACTGTTCCCAGTGCGGTTTCCACACTTTGCACATCACCGTTAATAAGCACCGCACCTGTGAATCTGTCAAGAAAGCCTATCTCGACATCCGCCGCCTTTGTAGCTATATCAGCCGCAATTATGGCAGTCTCTCCCGGAGTAAGTGTAAGTATGCCTATAGCTCCGCTTTCTTCTATGCCGAGTCTATCATATATATCGGCTACCGGAGAGGCTATTATATGCGCCAAGGTTACCTGCTTTCCCGGAACGGACTCCTGTATGACTCTTTGAATATCTTTCTTATCTTCCATCATAGCAAAACTCCTAATGCCTTAATATATTTACCTCAAAGTCATGTTCATCAAAGTATGACTTTATCCTTGCCAGATCCTCCTCACTTAAAGGCTCCTGATCATTAAGCTCATAGTCCCAACCAAGCTGTGCATACTTATATACGCCGAGTTTATGATAGGGAAGTACATCCACTCCGAGGAAATTCTTATAATTCCTATAAGGGCTTAAAAACTCTATAACAGCTTCTATCTCTTCTTTATAGTCATTGATACCCTTTAACATAGGCATTCTTACTTTGACATTATATCTTCTTTCTAAAAGCTCTTTTATATTGTCTAAGATCCTCTCATTTCTTACTCCCGTATACTTCATATGCATCTCAGGATCCATGTGCTTTATATCTATAAGAAATGTGTCTGTAAACTCCGCTATCTTAAGTAAATTCTCAAGTTTTACATAGCCGCAGGTTTCTATGGCGGTATTGATGCCGCCTCTTTTGCAGGTCATCAAAAGACTTCTTGCACTCTCAGCCTGAGCCGTAACCTCTCCGCCTCCAAGTGTTACTCCGCCGCCGGATATATCGTAAAAGGTTCTGTCTTCTTCCACATAACTGTAAAGCTCCGATATCTTGACCTTCTCACCGGCAATCTTTAATGCCTTGTTACAGCAGGCTGCTTCGCATTTTCTGCATCCGTTACAATTTATACTTCTGTCAACTATATGTACGCCGTCTACCATTTTATGAATATTTACCGGACAGACCTTAGCACATTCTCCACAGTTCATGCACAAATCCTGTTTCAACATCACAGAATATCCGGTTTCCAAGCTCTCCGGATTGGAACACCACTTACATCTAAGCGGGCAGCCCTTAAAGAACACCAAAGTTCTTATGCCGGGTCCGTCATAGGTATTATATTTTTGTTTGTTAAATATAAGCGCCTGTCTTTCTATGCAGCCTTCCTTTTCATTATTCATATCATGTTCTTTCTATACAAAGATATCCGGTATAATTTTACTTTGTTAATATTGTATATAAGTTTTATTTTCAGTGTAGTGCTGCTTAAAATTATACAAACCATTTTTAGAACACTACACTGATTTTATGTAAGCAAACTATTACATACTAAGCGACATCTTTGTACTAATTATTTTTATATCTTCTTAGAATTTATCAAGTACAGTACGGCTTATGATCTCATCCTGTACATCCTTACATAACTCTACGAAGAAGGCACTGTATCCGGCAACACGCACTACCAAGTCTCTGTAAAGTTCAGGATGCTTTTGTGCATCTATAAGTGTCTTGTTGTCAAGGTAGTTAAACTGCATTTCTCCATTACCGAATATACTTGCGGAACGAAGCAAGGCTATAATTCCTTCCTCGCCCTGAGGTGTATCAAGAAGTCCTGCCATAAGCTTAAAGTTATGTACCATACCTATGTTCATGTTGTCGTTACTAAGCTTGGATACGGACTTAATAATAGCCGTAGGTCCCTTATAGTCTGCACCCTGAGTTGGGCTTATACCGTCTGAAAGCGGTGTCCAAGCCTTTCTTCCGTTTGCACTTGCACCGGTTAATTGCCCAAGCGGAGTGTTATTGGAAATTGAAAGTGTACCGTGGCTAAGTACTGAATAAAGTGTCTTAAACTTTCTGTGATACATCTCAGTAAAGTTGATAAGGTCTGCTGCTATATAGTCTGCATAATCATCATCATTACCGTACTTAGGAGCATCAAGACAGTCTTTTCTGATTTGATCAAAACCTTCAAAGTCAGCCTTAAGCGCCTCATTAAGCTGTGCAAGTGTATACTTCTTATCATCAAATACAAGTTTTTTAATTGCTGCCATTGCATCCGTATAAGTTGCAAGTCCTGACCATACAACACCCGGTCCGAAGTTATACATAGCTCCGCCTGCTGAAACATCCTTTCCATGCTCCATACAGCCTTCATACATAATGGACATAAGAGGCTTAGGTGCTATATCTCTGTGTACTCTTTGTGTTATTACGGTCGCTACTGAAGTCCACTTGGTTATGTACTTTATCTGCTCCTTTACTGCCGCTTCAAACTGCTCATAGGTCTTGTACTGTGATACATCTCCGAAGTCAGGTGTAACCTGCTTTCCGTACCAAAGAGGTATACCGTGGTTAAGTGTAAGCTCTATGGCTATAGGCCACTGTGTATATGCGGTAGAAGTCCACTGATAAAGTCTTCCCGCCTTCTGAGGCTCTACACAACCCATAAGGCAGTAGTCTCTCGCATCTTCTATAGAAACTCCCTTGGCAAGCATCATCTTGATATGTGTATCATCAAAGTGGCAAGCCGGGAAGCCCATTCCCGATCTTACTACATCAACTATCTTCTTAAGGTACTTTTGCGGTGATTTGTTGTGTATTCTTGCCGCCAATGAAGGCTGATAAATCTTTACATGTCTTACCGCATCCATCAAAAGATAGGTCAAATCATTTGTAGCATCTCTTCCTTCTCTTGTAACACCGCCTACGCACATATTTACAAAAGGTTGATAGCCTGCAAAGAACTTGGAGCCGCCCTCACTTGTAAGCCACATCATCTCCGACATCTTGATAAGCATACAACCTGCAAGTTCAAATGCCTCATAGTCATTCATTCTTCCGGACTCTATATCGGCTTTATAATACGGATACATATATTGATCCACTCTACCTATAGACATACCGGTCTGGTTCTCTTCAACTACCAACAATGACTCGACTGTCCATACTGACTGTACAGCCTCCCAGAAGGTAGTAGGCTTGTGTGCAGGAACCTTTGCATTAATTTGAGAAATCATTTGCAGTTCGGCTTTTCTCTTTGGATTGCTTTCTTTTCTTGCAAGCTCTGCCGCATACTCAGACATTCTTCTTGCATAAATCATTACACCCTCTGTGGTGTCTATAACTGATTTATAAAAATAAATTTTATCTATATCACAGGGATTTTCGTAATCAAGCTTTTCAAGATGAGCCTTGGCTTCATTTTGGATATCAAGCATACCTTTCTTCATAAGTATTACATCATAACCGGGGTTTGAGTCTCCTCCACCGTTTACCGCATGGTAGGAGCAGTCTGATACGAAGGACTCTCCTGAAAGCTCCCATACTCCGGCTTCCCTGAACTGATCCTCGCACATCTCATCTACACTCTTGCCTGCCCAGAACGGGAAAAGCTCTTCTCTCATTATCTTCTTGTCTTCTTCAGACACAAAGAAAGGATCCTGAGGTCTTGTAGCTATGGTATCCATCTCATCTCTCATCCATCTCCATGCGATATCGGGAGAGAATGCTCCGGCTCTCGGCTTGCCGCAAGGAGAGCCTACTATCAGCTCATCATCCTGAATTACCAAAGGTGCGGTCTCGCAACAATACTTAAAGCTCTTTGCTCTAAGAAGTATCTTGGGCATTCCCGGATTTTCCTTAGCTATCTTTGTTATAGCCCTTGCTCTGTGTGTTGTAATAGTAGGTACTTGCTTTAGGAAATTCTCTTTAAGTCTTTTAAGTCTCTCTGTCATGCCGTCAGGTATGCCTGTATTGGTTTGTGTACTTGAACTTGTGTTCACATTATTTGTATTCTTTTCTTCCACAGAAACACTTTCAAACATCTTCATAAGCGCTTGGCGTTCCGCTTCACTCATGTTCTTGGTAGCTTCTGCAAGTTTTTCGGAAAACTCTCTTATATCCACTATCTTACCTCTCTTTCTGCCGGTGCATCGTCTCTTAAATAAGAATACCAAATAACTTGCCTCTTTTCCTGATTACATACATCAAAACCTTTAGCGTAGCCAAACTGTGCCTATGTTTTTTGATGTACACGCTCAGAAAAATATTCATCATTTTTTCTATACTTATTTTGCGAACAATGCACTAGTTATTATCCATGTCCTTCATTATATCTAAAAATAATTGCTTAATAAGCGGCATATCTATAGGTTTATTGCCCTTATTAAGGCAAACATCCTTTTCCAACTCTGTATCAAGGTTACATTCTTTTTTTACTTTTTCTACTTCTTTTATTCCGTATCCTACCTTCCTTATGTAAATAAGGTTCATTGGAGATACATTATCTGCGCTTATACCCTTACCTGCCGATCCGCTTCCAAGTGTCATAGCCGGAAATAAATTCGTGGTAATTCCCATACTTCCATAGGTTGCTGAAGTATTTACAAGCATTCTTCCTACAGGCTTTTTAAGTGCAAACTGCTCTATAACATTAGGATCTTTGGAATGTATTACCAAAGTATGCCCCTGCCTTTCACTGAGTAAAAGCTCTATACACTTCTCACAGGCATCCATCCAATCATCTTCCACATAATAAGCCATAACCGGACAAAGCTTTTCCCTTGAATAGGGATTATTCTCCGATACATACTTTTGAAATGACAACAAAAGCTTTGTATCATCAGGCACCGAGAAATTTGCCTGTTGCGCAAGGAATTTTGCCGGCTTTCCTATCATGCGCCTGTTAAGACTTTTATCCTCGTGGTATATAAGCTTGGCAAGCCTTTCTTCTTCCTCTTCACTCATAAAATAAGCTCCGAATTTTTTGAAAGCCTCTCTTACCTTAGGCTCTATCATTTTATCAACAACCACACTTTGTTCGGATGCCGATATTATACCGTAGTCAAAAGTCCTGCTTTTTATAATATCCAAAACAGCCTTTTCAACATCGGCGGTTCTTTCTATAAATGCCGGTCCGTTTCCCATACTTCCGTATATAAGCGGCTTACCTGTTTTGTATGCTTCTTTTAGAAGTTTCGGTACTCCGGTATTGAGTATCATAGATACCGCAGGATGATTTATAAGTTCCATGGTTCCGGGCTTAGTTACGGTACTCATATAACTTATTACATCATCCGGCAGTCCTGCACTCTTGCCTGCCATGATCATTATGTCCAAAGTCTTTATGATAACATTCTTGGCTCTTGGGTGAGGGGAAAATATTATGCTGTTTCCGGACTTTATACTGATCAAGGTCTTATATATAGTCGTAGATACCGGACTTGTAGAAGGGCAAAGTGCAACTATTACTCCCATGGCTATGCCTATGTCAACTATAGACTTATCCTTATCGTAGCCTATTACACCTACGCACTTCATATCTTTTGTATTTTTAAGCACAAAATCAGCTATAAACTTATTCTTAAAACACTTATCATGCCAAGAACCGTAATCCGTCTCTTCTTTGGAAAGTTTTGCAAGCTCTTTTGCATGTTTTGAAATCTCTAAAGCCATGGCCTCAACTATTACATCAAGCCTATCCTGTGTATAACTTGCAAATACCTGCTGTGCTTCTTTAGATCTTTCTGCAAGGATTCTCGCTTCTTGAATAGAAAGTAAATCATTATCTATAATATTCATACCTTCCTACCCTTATTAAATACTTAGTCCTCCGCCAATGAAGGATTTAACTTCTCAAGTGAATATCTTCTTGTTATCTTTTCAAGATCCTCATGCGGTCTTGCGATTACTACAGAGCTGTATACTTCCGCTCCCATATCATTAACAGCCTTAACTCCCGCATCTACCGCTGTCTTACAAGCTGCCACATCTCCGCTTACAAGCACTGATATATATCCTGACGCTACATTCTCAAATCCGATAAGCTCTACATCCGCAGCCTTGCACATAGCGTCCGCAGCTTCCAGTACGAACACTATACCGAAGGTTTCTATCAAACCTATCGCTTCATATCTCTTCATATATTATTCCTCCAATCAGCTCTTACTCGGCATCTACATCATATATTGAGACTACATCGCCTACCGCTCTGATAGGTCTTGGCATAACATTCTTAGCTGTAAGCTTTCCTATGGCTGCCGCTGCCGCTGCACCTGCCTCTACGGAAGACTTGACTGCCGCCACATCTCCCTTTACCATAATCGTAACCAGTGTAGAACCTACATTTTCATAGGCTATAAGCTCTACATCCGCAGCTTTAAGCATCTTATCTGCCGCTTCTATAGCAGGAACCATGCCTACAGTCTCTATAAGACCAAGTGCTTCGCCGCCCTTATATCTCATACTAAAACCTCCTTTACCTAATCGGGTATATATTTATTGATAGTATCCGCACCGTCTTTTGGCGCATGATAAAATACTTTAAGTTCATTATTGTCGTCAAGTTCAAATCTTGTCTCAGCTAAAAGCCCGTTAGCTTCCGCCGTCATAAGCGCCTCTATTACAGCTTTTTTATTAAGAGCCTTGAAATTTCCGTACTCAGGCTTTAATGTACTTATAACATCTTCTGCCGAGGCTTCTTCAACCTTGGTAAAATACTTTAAAATCGCATAGTTTAAAGGTTTCATACTTTTAAGCCTCCTTTTTTTTGAAAAAATCTAACGGATTTACTGCTATTAACAAAATACCGAAGCTCATAACTATCGCACCTACCCAAACTATAGGATGAACATCCCAGCCCGGCTGCTTAAGCATTATACCAAGTACAATATAGCAAAAAAGAGGTCCCCAGAAAGAGTAAGCTCCGTTACAAGCCATACCGAGCGCCGCTCCGCACATTGAATTGCCCTTGTACCAAAGTGAGAAGGCAAAAAGTGCAAAGAAACCGCTTATTAAAAAGAATATCATTGACGGCATATCCGCAAGTGCTCTGAATGTAAGGCTTACACCGACAAGTGAATTACCTGACAGTAAGCTGAGCAAAGGAACAAGTATGATAAGGTTTACCAGTCCTGATACAGTTTGCCTTATCATAATACCGATCTCAACATCTATAAGAGAAGTTCCAAAACCTCCTACAACTCCCTCAAGTCCCCAGCCAAATGCCGCCACCAAAGCTACAAGCATACCGAAAAGCATAGTTGAGTCAATAGCTCCGCCTGTCATACTGGTACTTCCGATCAAAATACTTGCAAGTACACAGGTTGCCACACCAAGGCACATACGGGCATTAAGCTCCTGCTTAAAGATGATTCTTCCGAGTATAGCTCCTATAGCCGGACAAAGTGCCGTAATAGGTATGATGATTGAGCCTGCTGTCTGTAAGGCTACAATATAGGCAGTTCCTGCTATGGGTCCGCCTATAATGGCTGCCAATATCATAATGCGCCCCGGCTTACTGTTGATACATCTGAAAAAGTCACCTATTTTGCCGCTTCGTGCTGCAAAGATCCATGCCCATATAGCACTCATAGTATCATTAAGTGCACTTCCCAAGGCACCGAGTACATAGACGGTTATAAAGGTTGATAAAACCGTATTCTTTCCAAGCCAATCAGCCCATACCCCATTGCCCATTGCCGCATTGACAAAAGCGGAGTACATACCGTAGCTCATACCTGAAAGTATTGCAACAGTTATACCCTTCTTAAAGAAATCAGCAGTAAGTTTCTTTTTTGCTTCCAGTGCCAAAGCATTTTGTTGATTTGTAGCACCCATAAAATAACCCCCTTTATTTTTTATAATAAAACGGATCCATCCGCTTAATTTACTACGCCCTATCAGCTATAAACTATAATACTTTATTTTGAATTTTGACTGCTATACTCTTAGCGTAAACACGCATACAAATTACCCGCAAACTATCTTTTACTTTAAATTTATACCTTAAATGCAGTATTTTTTAATAATACTAAATCCCCTTACCTTTCACACTTACTTAGTTTTACAGCTAAAAGTTATTAATATATTCTGACGATTATCTTTTGAATAATGTACTAAGCTAATTAAAAAATTGTTACAAATGTATCTATATAAATACATAGCTATTAGGTAGATTTTAACACTCCCCCCTAAGGGAATGTCAATAAGTATTATGATAATTTTGCATTTTTTATTTAATTAAAGGTAAATATAATAATTGTTACTATTATTTTAATTGTTAAATATCTTTTATCAGCACAATATTTTTATTATTTTTTGAATATATTATAATTATTGCTTTATTAACATTTATTTTATAATAAAGCTGATTATTTATAGAATAGGGCAGAACAAGCTGTTGTTACATTTCAGGTAGTCGGATATATCTATGTATAATTTGCTAAATGAAAACTCGCTTTCAGGCACATATTATACATATATATATAACAGGCTACTGTCGACATTCATCTTCGTCTGATTTATAAATAAGGTTAAACATTTTTAGGTCGTCTTGACGAAGATGAATGAGCTACCTGAACTGTAACAATCCGTTACTTTATTTGCCTATAAACCTACAGTAATACTTGCTTATACATTTATAGTATTATATAATAATGAAAAATATAACAATATAAAATAATTAAAAGTAACACGGAGGAACTATGAAGATATCTACCAAAGGGCGCTATGCACTTAGAATAATGATAGATTTGGCAAAGCATCAAAGCGATGATTTTGTAACCTTAAAAGATATAGCCAATCGTCAGGAAATGTCGGAAAAATATCTGGAAAGTATCATCAAGGTTTTAGTTAAAAATCAAATTTTAGTAGGACTTAGGGGTAAGGGCGGCGGCTATAAACTCACAAAACCTGTAGAAGAATATACTGTATGGGATATACTTAATGTTTCAGAAGACAATCTTTTGATCGTAGATGACTCGCTTATGCATAACAAATCTGTATTAAATGATTCAGATAAGAAGATCTTAGCTATGTGGGATGACTTAAATGTCCTTATATCGGACTATTTTAAAGGCATCAGCATAAGCAGCCTTATCGCTGAAGAAAGCGGTAATGATTATATTATATAATATTCGGAGCGTGATATGAGTGAAAAAGCAAAAATAAATAAAGTTACTGAAGGACCTATATTTACTTCTATGCTGCTTTTCTTCCTGCCTATAATGGTAGGAAGTTTTTTTCAGCAGCTTTACAATACGGTTGATGCCATAGTAGTAGGACATTATGTCGGAAAAGAGGCATTGGCTGCGGTGGGCGGAACCACCGGTACTATTATCAACCTTTTTATAGGAGTCTTTATAGGACTTTCAACCGGATTTTCAGTAGTTATTTCCCAGTACATGGGCTCAAAATCTTATAAGAATGTGTATGAGTGTATACAGACAGCCGTAGGTTTTGCACTTATCAGCGGAACTGCGGTAGGAATACTGGGAGCTATACTTACTCCCTTTTTCCTGTCTTTTATGAATGTGCCTGCAGAGATGCTTAGTGAAGCAATTACTTATCTTAGGATTTATTTTATAGGTATGATAGCCAACATGATCTATAATATGTGTGCCGCCATACTTCGTGGTATAGGCGATTCCAAAAGACCGCTTTATTTTTTAATAGTTGCCTGCTTTATAAATATATTTTTGGATGTAGTATTTGTATTATATTTTAAAATGGGTGTCAGCGGTGTTGCCGTCGCTACGGTTATATCTCAAGCCATAAGTGCCCTGCTTATGATAATTACTTTAAGCCGGATAAAGGCGGACTATAATTTTAAGCCGCATGATATACATATCAATAAAAGAGAACTTAAAAAGATGCTTGGCATAGGAACTTCCGCCGCAGTCCAGTCTGTTGCATATACCGCTGCCAATATTTATGTGCAGTCCAGTGTCAATACTTTAGGTATAGATGTAATATCAGGTTATACTGTCTATGTTAAAACCGATACGGTATTCTGGATGACTATACAGGCTCTTGGTGTAAGTATAACGACCTTTGTAGGTCAAAACTTCGGTGCCGGCAACAGAGACAGGGTTAAGAAGGCAATGAAGGTAGGTGCTGTTATAAGCTTTTGTATATGTGTAACTGCCGCTCTTTCTTTTCTTATATACGGCGACTTTCTCCTCTCCCTCTTTACTAATGACAGAGCTGTTGTTGAGCAGGGATTGTATATAATAAAAACAGTAGTTCCCGCATTTATTTTTTACGGGGTAATAGAGGTCTATGCAAGTTCACTCAGAGGTGTGGGGGATACTCTTTTAACTATGATTTTATCCCTCGTAGGAGTATGCATTGTGAGAATAGTTTGGGTTCACTTTGCATTTGGTAAATATCATGAATTTTTCTATATCATAATCGCCTATCCGCTGTCTTGGTTTATAACAGCGGTACTATTTACAATATATACAAACTTCTTCAGCAAGTTCAGGCTGTGGCTTAGAGGGGATAATATTACGGATTTGACTTGGAGGTTCAGAAGGTGGTAGTTCATAAACAATAGTCAGATTAAACCGCAGTAATTAACAGAAACACTCCCTATTTCAATCATACTCGCAGTACTGTTAATAAAGT
>ERZ773054.334-NODE-334-length-37867-cov-20.483815_pt1 | contig 37867 bp, 27 predicted proteins | sample MGYA00580630_ERZ773054 | MGnify/ENA primary metagenome ERZ773054 (study PRJEB29015, sample SAMEA2737994) | human oral metagenome | biome: human oral; feature: human-associated habitat; material: dental | place: China | collected 2115 ... | reverse complement strand
GGTCCAGTCTGGGGAAGGTTCAAGGAAACAAGGTGATTCTTGAAGACCTTGACTTCCTCACCTATGGGGTGGAGATCACGGCCGAGAAGGAATCCGCAGGGTCGGCTTCATCGTCGTTGCCGGGGAAGAAAGCCGATGCGGCCTCGTCGTCGGCTAATGGATTTCCGGCCTGGGCCTGGGCCGCCGTCGGCGTCGGCGTGCTGGTCGTGATCGCGGGTTTTGCGTTCGTCGCGGGCAGGCGTCGGGCGCGCTGAGGTTGTGTTTTCAGACGAAGGCTCGTCTCTCGTCCTGGCGGTCCGTCTGTAGGTCGGGGATCTGCAAGTAGAGGCAGAGGAAAGTCCCCGTTTTCAGTTTTCCCGATGTTCTTGGTCTGTGATTTGACGACGGGGTGGTTGAGTTTCTCGTTATTTCTTCGATTAATGCATTGGATGTAGTGTAAGCGCTAGGCTGGAACCTACATGGTGGTTCGATCTGGCTTGCTGCCGACAACTCAAGGGGGCTAAATCAACCTATGAAAAAACAGACATTATTTTATCTGTTTTCTTGTGTCTTAGTAGTTCTGTTCATGGTATCGTGTCGCATTGAAGCGACAGTGGAGATGCGTGCGAATGGTACTGTCACAACAGTTGTAGAGTTTGAGGATAGCGACGGTATGATGCAAAAAGTCAACCAAACTTGTGAAGACCTTAGAGTGCATTTCAAACAAGCTGGAAAGTTTGCCGAGAACGCCAAAATGGAAGACGTTACCTCCCCCGGGGGACGCCTTAGGTGCAGGTCGACCTCGAATGAACAGTTGGGAGAGAACCTAAAACTTATCGACAATGGTAAGACATACTCTTTCATCTATCCAGATTCTAACAAGGGGAAGCAAGAATATAAAGGAATGAAAGCCTGTACGACTATCGTTATGCCGGGGAAGATAATTAAAACAAATAAGGGTGCCATAAAAGGGAATAAAGTGATCATAGATGGCCTTGACTATCTAACTAGCGGCTTCTCGATTGTGTCAGAGAAAAATGAAAAAGCTTCCAAGTCGACTGGCTTTTCATCGCCGATCAAAAAAAATGGTTCGTCTTCTTCTTCAGTCGGTTTTCCGGTCTGGGGGTGGGCCGCTGTTGGCGGCGGCGTGCTGGTCGTGATCGCCGGTTTGGCGTTCGTCGCGGGCAGGCGTCGAGGCGCGGTTAAAGCCACCGCTCGTCGTCGGCAGGGTGGGATGCCCGCCGGAAACAGCTATGTGCCGCCGTCCGGCGGGGGAGCCTCGCCTCAAGAGCAGGCTTTCGGGGACGGGACCGGGCTGGATCCCGACGGGTGGCACCGCCCCCTGTAAGAAACTTCTGTTCTTTTGATATGGAGACTATGGTTTGCCATCGGAGAGAAGCTCCAATAGGTGCCTCAAGTAAGGGGCGGATTGTGGGTTGCCTCCATCAGAAGTCGGTCGCTAACCAATTGAGGTTCCAGTGCAGGGGTTACCGGTGCCTATCTCTTTTTTCTTCCTGCTGATGCGTTGGATCTGTGGAGGCGCTACGCTGGGGTCTGTACGGTTTAGCGTGGTGCCTGGCAGCCTTTGCCGGGAGTGTCTGGAGGCTTGATATGTCTGTCCATGTGAAGAGGCGTTCGCGTCTTGTGGGGGTTGTGCTGGCCCTTGTCTCGTTTGTAGTTGCCGGGTGCAAGATTAATGGGGCAGTTGAGTTTCAAGCCAATGGCAATACGAAGTTTGACTTTACTTTCGAAGATTCGCGAGATTCCATGGCCAAGATTGAGCAGACATGCGAGGGCGTTCGAACTATCTTCGTAACGAAGATTAGGTTTGTTGATGATCCTAAGGTTGAGGATGTGACTCCTGCCGGCGGGCATCTGACGTGCAGGGTCACCTCTGACAAGCCTTTCAAAGGGAAAATTAAGATGTCCGAGCGGGACGGGAAGTACCATTTCAAGTACTATGGCGCGCACGATGATGACGACACGGACATGAGTGACTTTAAGACGAGGATTGTGGTGAGTATGCCGGGGAAGGTGACGCGGTCCAGTTTGGGGAAGATTCAAGGAAACAAAGTGATTCTTGAAGACCTTGACTTTCTCACCTACGGGGTGGAAATCACGGCCGAGAAGGAATCCACGAGGTCGGCTTCATCGTCGTTGCCGGGGAAGAAAGCTGACGCCGCCTCGTCGTCGGCCAGCGGATTTCCTGCCTGGGCGTGGGCCGCTGTTGGCGGCGGTGTGCTGGTCGTGATCGCTGGTCTTGCGTTTGTCGCGGGCAGGCGTCGGGGCGCGGTTAAGGCCGCCGCTCGTCGAAAGGGTGGGATTCCCTCCGAGAGTGGCGGATTTCCGCCTTCAGACGGAGGAGTCTCGCCTCACCAGCAGGCTTTCGGGGACGGGCTTGGGCAGGATCCGCAAAGGCGATTCCGTCCTTAGCCGGGCGCTCGACGTTGGCCACGCCAAGGCGTGGACCGTTGCCAGAGCGGAACCAACTATGCCGTGCCAGGCTTCTCTTTGGGTGCAGGCAGCCCTTCAAGTCTGTCACAGTGGTTTTTTAGGAGGCTTTTGAAAGGGCGTGGTCTTGTGGATCGCTCCTGGTTGCGCTGTACGGTGCCTGAGAGGGACGCGTTCCGAAGCAAGACGCGGGGGCCGGCATACCGCTTGGCGCGCCGACCCCCGTGTGTTTGTTGCGGCTGGGGTTTAGCGGGCGTTGTCCTCGTTGTCGGTTGTGCGGCGTCCGGCTTCGAGAAAGGTGACGGTCTTGTCGGTCTCGTAGGCCGTTACGTCCGTGCCCGTCTGGTCGCGGTTGCGTTTCTTCTTGTCTGCGTTGCGCGCGGGACGTCCGGTCAGGGAGGACATTGCTCGGGACGACGAACCGGTCCGATCCTGTGGGGCTTTGCCCGTCTGTGAGCGTGCAGTCAAGGAGGACGCCCCCGTTCCACGCGACCCGGCCCGTGCCGTCAAAGCCTCGCTTCGCGTCGTCAAGCCCGCAGTTTTCGTCCCGCGGGCGGCCGTTGTCTTCCCGTTTGCCGCGGCCCCGCGGCCGATTCCTTCCTTTGAGGCTCCTGCCCCGCGGCCGTTTCCTTTCGCGTCTGGTCGTGTTGTGCGGGTTGGCGAGGCGCTGCGCGAGGACGTTCCCGCCGTGCGGGAAGCGGTTGATTCTGTTCGGGCGCTGCCGGGCTTGCCGACAGGGGAAGACGAGCCGGTGGTTTTGCGCACGGCCGTGGTCGCCCCGCGCACGATTCCACGCGAGGTTGACGCCGAGCTGGTCGGAGTGCGGGCCGCTGTTGTGGCCCCGCGCAGGATTCCTCGCCCTCCGGAGGACGAGGTGGGCCGGGCGATGCCAGAGGCCCCGCCCCGCACGATTCCACGCGAAGCGGACGACGAGGATGTGGGGGTTCGTGCCGCTGTTGTCGCTCCGCGCAGGATTGAGCCAGACGAAGAGGGCGTTGTGCGCAGCGCCGCGCCCGAGCGCAGCGCCCCGGCCCGGGAGGCCGGTGCCTCAGCTGCTCGTGCGGTGCGTGCGGCCTGGTAGGCCCTGAACCCGGCTACACCGCCGAGAACAGCTCCGCCCCCTATCGCGAGAGGATCATGATGTGCCCCTGTTCCGCCGATCGGCGCAGCATGAGGGGTCGGCGAGCCGGGAACGAACACCCCCGAAGGCGCCGGCGAGTAATGCGACCCCTGCAACGACACGCCGCCGGCAGAAGCCCCGCCGCCTGTGGTTGGGACGTGGCCCGTGTGGCTGCCCGGAGAGCCCACCGAGAGGTCTGGACTGGCCCGCCAGTCCGTGGCCGAACGCGTCGGCGCCGACCCGGCCCTTGGCGACGCGTTGCCCGGCTCGACTTGCCGGCGAAAGTCCATATGCCGCGTCAGCCGCTCAACAAGCTCGGGATTGTCCTTGCCCAAAAACGCCCGGATCTGATCCTGAAACGGAAGCCCTCCAATAGCCGTCAACGTGCGCCCGTTCAACGTCGACAGCGTCTTCGTCGCCCGCTTCTCAATCTTCGCATGCGCAGTATCAAGCTGAGCCTTATAGTAAGCAGCCAGCTCAGGGGCGTTCTGCGTACTAGTGCCATTGTCTATCTTGTTTATGAGGGTGCTGTTGATTTTTGCTAAATCCGATTGGATTTGGGCGCTTTCGTGTTTGGCTTGGACTCCACCTGCTAGGGCGTCTTTTGATACGTCAATGATCTTTTGGAGATTGTCGGCGTCCTCGTACAAGCCCGTGGCGATCCCATCGAGGATCTTGCAAGCGGCGTTGGCTGTGCCTCCCTCCAAACCCAAATCCGAGGCGACCTCGCGATTGATGGCGGCGATCTCGGTCAAAGAGCTCTTGACCGAGGAAAACAAGCGAAACGAATCCTCGATCGCGCTCGTGCGCCAATCTTCAATCCCATGCAGCCGGTCCGCATTCGGCGTGGCCATAACAGGCTCCTTTCCGCAATAGATGAGCGTAGGTGTTGGTGAATACGTAAATGTGTGAATGTAAACTTGTCTGTCAGGCCGCGCGTCCGTCAGACGGTTTTGGAAAGCGCCTCAAAGGCGGATCGAGCCTGGTTGTAGCTCTTGATGATGTCGGCCATCTCCTCGGGGCGTCGGTAGGTGAACTTCGTATCCAGGGCCTGCAACCGCCCCAAGTACGCGCTCTTCTCGGACTCGTTCAATTCGAGGAAGCTGTGTAAGGCCCGGCGCATGCGTTCGATGGCGGCCTTCTGGTTGCGCGAGATGGACGAGAGCTTGCCGTCCAGCACGATCACCGAGGAGTGCAACGGGGAATGGAACTGGTCGAGCTCTCCGATGCCCGACCAATGCTCCCCGCCAGACGACCCCGACGAGCTAGAGCCGGACGAAGACCCCGACGAGCCGGAGCTAGACGGGGGCGGGCTCGATCGCCCGGAGGACCCGGCGCCCGTCGTCGCCCCGGCGATGGCCTGGGCTGCCACCGCGAACTGATGCTGGGCGGTGTCGAACTTCTGGCCGGCGCTCTCCAACTGACTCAGCCGCTGATTAAACTTATCGGGATCCAGGCGAAACACGGACACGGCCAAACTCCTTTCCACGTCGCTATGGACGTTGAGGCAGCGAAAATGCAACAGTGAAGAAAAATAGGTAGACAAATCGGATGCGGACATGAGGTCGGTATGCGGCTTTGACAGTCGCATACCGGGTTGGCGAGCAGCCGTGGATGTGGCCGTGCGCCTCGGGAGGCCTGTGGCGGCTGTAGGATCTACAGTGTTGCCACATGTATAGCCTACAGGGATTCGGCCGGTTGTCCACCCCAAAATGGGAAGACTCATGCAATAGTGTAATCAATGTCAGTGATGACGCGGAAAACTCCTTGAAACACGTCCCGGCGGAGGCAAGCCATCGGTGAAGAATCGCCTACGTATCAGCAGTTGTTTGGTCATCTATAGTGTTTGGCAAAGCCTATAGAAATGCTTTCTAGTGTGAAAAATATAGGAGCTTTCATTTTGTGTTTTGTGAGGAGTTTTCGTCGTTGTGTCGCCGTCGGTGCTTAGGTCGGCGCACTGCTCTGGAGTCTGGCACACTGCTGCTTGGACCGGCGTGCAGCGGAGGCCCGAGCACTGCTGCTTGGGCCGCGGCGCACTGCTGCGGAGCCTGCCGCACCGCCGCTTGGGCCGCGGCGTCGGTGCACAGCGGGGTCGGTGCGCTGCTGCAGTTCACAATGCGGCCGCCGTCGTCCCTGCTTCTGGCTCTTCAGCGGGCGCTTCGTCGTACTCGGAGCGGTCACGCGTGTAGCATCGTGTGCGGATCGTTTGCGACGCAATCGGATGACGGAGTCCTACCGCACATTCGAAATCGTTGGGGACGGCGAAGGACAGAGGCTGGTTGCCGCTGGCCGTCGAAAGACGACCGGTTGCCACCGGCTGTCGGAAGGCGGCTATCTGCCAGTGGCCGCCGAAAGCGACGAAGGGCGGCCGACATGCTCGGAATCAGCGGCGGGGAGTTCTTGGTGCTCCTCGTTGTCGGCGCGCTCGTTCTCGGCCCTAAAAACATAGCCGAAGCCCTGCGCGCAATGCGCAAAGGAATTGAAGCCTTGCGGCAGTGGAGCGCCGGCATGCGGGCGGGGGCCGACGGCGAATTGGGCGTCGCGGAGAAGGAGGTCGCAGCGCTCGCAAACCTGGACCTCCGCCAGCTTGACCCTCGCAGGATCGTGCGCGAAGCCGTGCGCGACGAGATGGAGGCGTGGATGGCGATGGCGGGCGCGGGCGGCGCGGGGCCCTCGAGCTCGGAGAAAGGCGCCGACCCGGCCGGGGACGGGGCGAACAGGGCGGCTAGAACGGCTGAAAGGGCAGCTTATAGCGCCGCGGCCTTCGCTCGCGCCGGTTCCGAGCGCGCCGTCTCAAGGCGCACCAGTTCGAAGCGCGCGGGCCCCAAAGGCGCCGACGCAGCGGCGACGAAAGGCGCGCACGCCACGCAAGAACCGGACGCGTGCCCCTTGCACGAACCGGCTGCGTGCGCCCCGCACAAGCCGGCCGCCCAAGCCGCACAAGGTCTGGATGGGCAAGGCCCGCACAAGCCGGCCGCCCAAGCCGCACAAGGTCGGGCCGCGCAAGCCGAACCCGAGCCAAACGAAAAGTCGCCGGGCGAGCTTTCCGCCGCGCGGGACTCGATTGAAGGAGACAAACTGTGAAACCCTCGCACATCATTGTTCTGGTCGTCGTTCTCGTGGTGGTCTTCGGCGCTTCGAAGCTGCCCGACGTCGCCAAATACTTTGGGCAGTCGCTCAAGGTGCTCCGGAAGGAGATGCGCGAATTCCACGACGAGGATTCGGCCTCCGCCGCCAAACCGTCCGGCTCCTCTGCGCACGAGGGGCGGGCGCCTGCGGGGCCGCCTTCGGGCGAGCAAAAGTCGCCCGAAGGGAACGGGCCGTCGTCCGACGACGGGCGAGCCTGACGCAAGATTCCCTGTTCACAAGCACAGCGGAAAACGCAACGTGAAAGCAGACCGAGGCCGCGCGGCAGGAAGCGTGACATGACGGCAGACGGAGCCCGCCCGAAAGAGCCGCGCACGAAAAAGCCGCGCACGAAAAGGCCGCGCACGAAAAGGCCGCGCGCAGCAAGGGCACGGCCGTTCGACGCGAGCGGCCGGCGGCGCGTCCTCGGCAGGCTGCGCTTTCTGGCAGATCGACGTCGCAATCCCGAGGGCAGGATGAGCCTCGCCAGCCACCTGGGCGAGCTTCGCTCGCGCTTCATCCGATCGCTGGCAGGGGTGTGCGTCGGCGCCGTCGTCGGCTGGTTCCTCTATGAACCGGTGCTCGATTTCATCCTCGAGCCGCTGACCGCGCTCGAGGATTCCCGCACACAGATCAACTTCCAGACGATCGGAGCGGGATTCGACCTGAAAATGCGCATGTCTCTGTGGATTGGCGCGATCGTTTCGAGCCCCTGGTGGATCTATCAGGTCGGCGCGTACATCGGCCCCGGCCTCAAGCGCAGCGAAAAGGCCTACGGCGCGGCTTTCGGGTGCGTGGGCGTCGCGCTCTTCGCCGCGGGGGCGTTCAGCGCCGTCCGGATGGCGCCCCACGCCGTCAGAATTCTCCAGAGCTTCGTCCCCGACGGGAGCTATTCGCTGCTCGAAGCCGGCTCCTACGTCACGTTTTACACCCGGCTCGTCCTCGCTTTCGGGATCTCTTTCCTCGTTCCCGAAGTGTTGACGGCGCTGAACTTCCTCGGACTTCTCAGCGCGCGGCGCATGCTCGGCGCGTGGCGTTGGGCGGTTGTCCTCGCCTTCGTCTTCGCGGCGATCGCCAACCCCCTGCCCAGCCCGTGGCCGATGACGGTCCAGGCCTTCGTACTGATCGGGCTCTACCTGGCCGCGGTCCTCATCGCTTGGGCCAACGAGAGAATTCGGGCGCGTCGTCGAAGCGGAGAGCGAACCGGCCTTACCGGCGAGCCGGCCCGCGAATAAAATGAAACGCAGACACAACGACTTCCAACGATACTGCGACGCAAGGACCGCGATGACCGTATACTCCCTCCTCGATCTGGCCTTCGTCGGACCGAGCGAAACGCCTTCGGACGCCTTCGCCCGGTCCGTTCTCTTGGCGCAGCGGGCGGAGCGCCTGGGCTTCGAACGCATCTGGTACGCCGAGCATCACAACATGCCGACTATCGCTTCCTCCGCGCCGGCCGTGCTCATTTCCCATGTGGCCGCGCGAACCTCGAAGATCAAGCTTGGCGCGGGCGGCGTGATGCTTCCCAACCACGCCCCGCTCATCGTTGCCGAGCAATTCGGCACCCTCGAAGCCCTCTATCCCGGCCGCATCGGCCTGGGCCTGGGAAGGGCGCCGGGCACCGACCCGCGAACGCTCCGCGCCCTGAGGAGGGATCCGAACGCAGCTGAAAATTTCCCCGACGACGTCGCAGAGCTGCGCGGCTACCTCGCCGACGCGACGGTCACGCCGGGCGTGAACGCCAACCCTGGGCGGGGGTCCAAGGTGCCGCTTTACATCCTCGGATCCTCGCTTTTCGGCGCGCAGCTGGCCGCCGCGCTCGGCTTGCCGTATGCCTTCGCGTCCCATTTCGCCCCGGAGATGCTGGAGCAGGCGATCAACGTCTACCGCGCCCGTTTCCGGCCCAGCGAGCAGTGCGCGCAACCCTACGTGATCGCCGCCGCGAATTTCATTGTGGCGGACGAGGAGGAGGCCGCGAAAGTCCAGCACGCCGAGGTCCTTCGGCGTCGCGTGAGGATGTTCGCCAAGGGCGCCGAGGAGATTTCCGACGCCGATCTAGACGCCTACATCGCGTCCGGCAGAGCCGACCAGATCGTCGGGATGCTGAAGTATACGGCTGTTGGCACGGGCGAGGACGCCAGGCGGTTCCTCGACGGATTCGAGGCGACGACGGGCGCCGACGAGGTCATGCTCGTCAACCTCTCTCCCGGAACCGCTCAGGCGGAGCGAGGCCTCGACCTCCTCGCCCAAGCGGTTGTCCGGTCGGCGCGCTGAGCCTCAAACGCCGAACTTCTCGGCTTGTTCGCGGATCTCGCGCAGAAACTTCTCGTGGCGGCCGCCGCCCTGCTTGTTGACCTGGCCGAAATGGGTCCAACGGACATTGCGCAATCCGAGTGACTTCATGACCGTGGAAATAAACGTTCCCTTGATCGGGTTGCCCGCGAACAGTCGCAGATACCACTTCGGCGCGATGGCGGTGGTGATGACCCACGATTTGCCGATGTGCTGGAGTTTGCCCTTGAGCCCGGTCTTGGTGTCGATGTAGGCCCACGGTTTTTTCATGACCTTGTCGAAGAACCCTTTGACATTGGGCATCAAATAGGACCACCAAATCGGGGACAGGACGATGAGGGAGTCCGCCTCGTCGACCAGCTTCTGGTATGCGGTGACAAGCGGATCGGCCGTTTCGCCCTTCTTGTAAAGGGACAGCTCTTCGGTCGAGTAGTTTGGATCGAAGCCGTCGGCGTGCAAGTCGATTACCTTGTAATTCTTGCCCGCCTTGCCTAGGCCGGCCGTGACTGCCTCGAGGATCGCGTGATTGAAGGATTTATTGTACGGGTGGCCGTAAACGACGAGGGTGTGAGACATTGTTCTTCCTTTCTTTGTCTCAGTGCGGAACGGCTTGCGGCGCATCGCTCCATGCGTTTTGCGCGTCGGCCCGTCCGCATCGGATTTGTTTGCCGGGTTGGCATTCGGTTGTCAGGTTGGCATTCAGCTGCCGGGTCGATTCGGGTTTTTCTGCGTTTGCTCATTTCTTGTCGACGCAATCTCCCCCTTCTTCATGGGCTGCTTGCGCCTCTTCCGCCGGGCTCCGGGGCTCTTCGGCGGAAGAAGTCCGCGCCGTCGCAATCGACAGCACGGACCTCAACGCCGCTTTGAGAAAAGCGCTCCGATGGCGAACGGTTCCGGACGTCACGAGCTTCGAGTAGCCCTGAATGAAAGACCATAGGCTCACGAACAGGTCGCGTCTGGCTTCGTCGGCGCGGCGCTGCGGGGGCAGAGACTGGGACTCGACGAGCCTCCCGATCTCACGGTGAACAAAGGCAAGCAGCTCCCAGCGGGCCCCCGCCCCGGCCTCGACGGCGGACGTGTTGTTGCTCGAGGGGCCGAAGAAAGCGAATTCGAGGAGGTTGGGGTGCTCTTCGGAATACGCGATGAGGCGTTCGCCGACGTCGAAGATCGAATCGACGGGGCTCTCGTGGGCCGCTGCGTCCGCGAGCGCGCCGAGCCTGCCGGACATCTCTTCCTGCGCGGCCTCGAAAAGAGCCGCCTTGTCTGGGAAGTGTTTGTACATCGCAGGAGTCGAGATTGAGCACGCTTTCGCCACGGCCCCCAGAGTCACCGAGGGCCAGCCCGAGGCGTCGATGATTTCGACGGTTGCCGCCGCCAGACGGGCTCGTGTGTCCGTCCGCCGTTTGTCGCCGCGCGCCTCGCCGCGTTTCGGCCGCGCGCTCGGTTCCGCGAGCCTTTTCTGTTTCTCCGACGCGGCCCGCGAATGGATTGAAATGGATGTATCCATGGCAATAGGTTAATCCTTTTAACCTAAATCGGCAAGTGCAGAGCGTGGCCGCGCGCCGGGCAGTGTTGCCCAAGCGAGCGCGGCGAACCGCCGAAACGGGGCGATGCCCGCCTAAGCGCGGCGCGATATGCGGCGAAGGCAAAATGCGGCGCCGAAACGGGACGGTGAGGGTCTGAGGGTGGCGCGATAGGCAGTGGAGGCGAATCGCGCGGACGAAAGATGCCCGTGCAAACGTGGCGCGATGCTCAATGTACGCGCTCGCGAAGTCTTGTGCGCCGCTCCCGCGTATCAGATAATGGACTCGGGACGTCCGGCTTTCTGGACGTCTTGGAGTGAGTCAACGGCGATGCGGCAACCGCGCGCCGATGGCAAGGATTGAGGCTTGGCACTGCGCGAAACTGACAGTTAGCGCGGTGTCCGAGCCCTTTTTATTGAACCGCCCCTACCTCTCGCCCAGCAGGCGTTCGCGCGCCTCGGCGTCGTCCTCGGCCCTAAGCCTGGGAACATTGCTGTATTGCGGCCGCTTGCCGAGCTTGCCCTCGTAGAAGGACCGGATTTTCTCCATGTCGGCTTTGACGTCGCCCGTCAAAACGATGCTGTGGCGCCAGCCGTATTCTTTCCGTTGCCTGTCCACGAAGCCCAGCTGAAGTGGAAGTCCCGTTTCAAGGCAGATGCGGTAAAAGCCGGACTTCCAATACTCGCGATTGGCGCGCGTTCCCTTCGGGGCGATGACGAGGGCGAATTCGTCGCTGTTCTTCGCTTCCTCGACGATCGAGCCGACGGTTCCGTTGCTTGACGAGCGATTGACCGCTATTCCGTGTGCGAGCTTGATCAAGGGGCGCGTGAAAGGATTTTTCACGAGCGATTCTTTCACCAGAAACTTGTAGTTCCGGTCGATCGACCAGAATGCCATGACCATGAAGAATCCGTCCCAATTCGACGTGTGCGGAGCGCCGATGAGAACAACCTTTTCCGGAAGCGGATCGGTGACGCACGTCCATCGCGAGAAGCGCATGTACGTTTTGGCGACGAATTTCTTCAGGCCCATGGGAGTCCTTCCTTTGTCCTTCTCGTCGTAGTTTACGTCGTTTTAGAGCGGCGCGCCGCCTTCGGAAAAGCCAAGCGGCGGCCGGGCGGGATCGGCGGGCGACGCCGAGGCGGACGCCTGTTCCGATCGGACAGTGCCCCGGGCCGGCGGGGCGTCGGCGCGACTGGGCGGCCTTGGCGGCGACCCTTCCGGCGCGGGGCGCGCTCTGCTTGCTGCCGCAGATTCCCATTGCGCCGAAGGTGACTCGTCCGGCGCGGGGCGCACCGGACGAGGAGGCGAGGGCGCGTTAGAGGAGGAACGAAAACACCGGGGAGTCCGGCTCGAGCTTTTCGATGCTCAGAGGGGATTCCTCCATGCGGGCCAAGAGTTCGCCGATCCGCTCCGGCTCCTGGATTTCAATGCCGACAAGTGCGGGCGCAGTCTCGCGGTTGTTCTTCTTCGTGAACTCGAAAAGCACGATGTCCTCGCCGTCGGTCAGCACGCCGTCGAGGAAATGGCGGAGCGCCCCGGGCTTTTGGGGAAAGGTGACGAGGAAATAGTGGCGCAGCCCCTCGTAGACGCTCGAGCGTTCCACGATGTCGGCGTAGCGCGAGACGTCGTTGTTTCCGCCCGAGACCACGCAGGCGACCGGGCCGTCGGGAAGGTCGGGGAGGAAACGGGCGACGGCGGCGCTTGCCAATGCCCCGGACGGCTCGGCGATGATGCCCTCGACCTGGTAGAGCTCGAGCATCTCGGTGCACAGGGCGCCTTCTGGGACGACGACGATCTCGTCGACGAACTGGCGCGCGATCTCGAAGGTGATGTCTCCGGCCCGCGCCACCGCCGTCCCGTCGGCGAAGCCGTCGATGCGGGGCAGGGTGACCGGATGCCCTGCGTCGAGGGCCGCGCGCATCGAAGGCGCGCCCTCCGGTTCGACGCCGATGACCTTCACCTCGGGGTGGAACGTGTGCAGCCAGATCGCGGTTCCCGCCAGGAGTCCGCCGCCGCCCACGGGGACGACCACGGCCGCCGGAGGCTCTGACGCCTGCTCGAAAATCTCCTTGACCACGGTTCCCTGGCCGGCGATTGTGCGCGGGTCGTCAAAGGGGTGGACGTAGGTCGCGCCGTGCTCGCGCGCATGCTCTTGCGCCGCCGCGGAGGCCTCGTCGAAAGTCGCGCCCACGATGACCTGTTCGATCCACCGCCCCCCGATGTCCGCGATGCGAGCCCGCTTCTGCCGCGGGGTCGTGGACGGCAGGAAGACCTTGGCATGGATTTTCAACTGCCTGCACGCGAAGGCCACGCCCTGGGCGTGGTTTCCGGCCGATGCGCACACAACGCCCGCCTCGCGCTCTTCGGCGCTCAGGCTCGAGATGAAGTTGTACGCGCCGCGGGCCTTGTAGGAGCGGCCCACCTGGATGTCCTCGCGTTTGAGCAGAATGTCCTGATTGCGAATGCCCGAAAGGCGAAGCGACATGTCGAGCGGAGTGCGGCGGATCGTCGAACCGAGGGTCTGGGCGGCGACCACCACATCGACTCCGGTGGGAAGCTGATTGTCCATAGGGGCAATTTTGCCACCCCCGGCGCGCCGGTGTGGATTCGTCCGCGGAGGATCCCGGCTTTCCCGCCGCTACCTGGAGCCTTCCGAACCTCTCGGTCTGCCTGATTCTTTCGGTCCCTTTAGCTCCTGTCGATCTGCTGATCTGGGTATTCCTGTTCGCGCGAGGCGGGTGGATTCGTGTTTTCGGGAGGAGGGGCGGACATAGCCCGTTGGACTCTTGTGACTCAGCGCGTGCTGGGCGCTACGGGCGTTTTTGGGTCTCAGCGTCCTCGTTGTGCTCTGTATGCTCTGGCCACCGCCCCTGGCCGGGAGGCAGCCCCACGGACTCGAGAAGGCCGGGGAAAAGGGCTTCGATGGCCTCGTCGCGGCGTGTGAGTTGACGGTGCTTGCCGATCGCCTCGGTGTGCACGAGCCCCGACTCTCGGAGCACTTTGCAGTGGTAGGACATGGTCGACGGTGCGACGTCGTAGTCGAAATCGCCGCAAACCTGAGGGCCGTTGGATGCGATCTTCCGAAGGATGTCGCGGCGGATCGGGTCGGACAGCGCGCTCAGGACGCCGTCAAGCTCGATGGCGTCCCGAGCCGGATGATGCAGCTTCTCTTTCCCCACTGCTGGACCTTTCGTCGACTTCGACTCGAGTCTACCGTCGCAGATGCAGTGCTCCTTCACCTCAATGACGGGCGGGCCTGCCTGAGTGCATCGACGCGAACGGCCCGGCGGGGCGGCCTTCCCTCAATGACGGGGCCTGCCAAAGGCGACTGACGTGAGTTAGCCCTTGACAGCTGTAAAAGCGCGGATGGATCATTATTTCGAGAAATTTCGAAATGAGGATGGGGGCGCCGTCGTCGGCACGCGTTGGCGACTCCGATCTCCCGATCCGCAAGTTTGGCTCGCCCTTTGGAGTGTGTCCGGCCGTCTAGTCACGGCTTGTGGGGCAGCCTGAAAGGTGCAATTATGACTGTCCCTTCGCAGTTCACGCCCGCGTCCGAACCCACGATGCGCCTGCTCTCCTTCTCCACCTTATTCGTCATCGGCACGGATACGTTCCTCACGGCTCCGCTGCTTCCCCTGCTTCAACGGGAATTCGGGGTGAGCGTGTCTCGTTCCGGTTGGCTCGTTTCAGCCTATGCTCTCGGTTACGCTTTATTTGCTCTCATTGCGGGTCCCATCTCCGATCGTCTGGACCGCCGCAAGGTTTTGCTTGCCGGGCTGGTCGGATTCGGCGTTTTCACTGCGGCTTGCGGTTGCACGTGGGGTTTCTGGTCGCTTTTCACCGCACGCTCGCTTGCGGGCGTTGCCGCCGCCTTCGTCGCACCGCAGATATGGGCGTCGATCCCGGTGACCGTGCCGCCAAAAGCAATTGTCAAAACCATGGGGTATGCAACTGCGGGGCTTGCGATCGCCCAAGTGGCGGGCATCCCGATCGCTTCCTTCTTGTCCTCAATGGGATGGCGCATTCCATTCTTCGCGATTGCCGCGTCCAGCGCCGTGCTGTGGACAATTCTTTATAAGGGTTTCCCGAATGTGGCGCCCGCGGCCTCCGGCGGCAGACTATTCGCGCCATACGCACACGTCGCCCGTTCGCACCCTCTCCTGATGTCGCTGATTGCATACTTGCTCTTCCAGACCGGTAACTTCACCGCCCTGTCTTTCATTGGATCGTGGCTGGCAAAAGACTTTGGCGCCGATCAGAACGCGATCGGCACGGCGATGATCATCATCGGCCTTGGCAACGCCATCGGCTCCTTGACGGGCTCGCGGCTCGTTGCACGCCTTGGGGAAAGGCGTTCGCTTCTGTTCGGGATCATCGCCCTCGGCGCCATTTACCTCGGCACTGCTTTCGTGTCCAATATGTGGGTGGCCGTAATCGTCCTGGCCGTGGCGATGCTCGTCGGCGGTTTTCTGTTCCCTGTGCTGATGAGCGAGCTTCAGAGTCACACCGATCTGGCCCGAGGCACCGTGTCGTCGCTAGCGAGCGCCGCCATGTATGCGGGCGCCACCATCGGCGGAGCCATTGGCGGCTACTTGCTGTCCAGGTTCACCGGATACAGCGGAGTCGCAGTGTTCACCGTCGTTGCCTACGCCGTTTCGCTCGGTGTGTATGCGTTCGGCGGAGCTTTTAAACGAGACTCGGAGTAGGGCAAGTGCGCTGTCTCGGACGGAGTTCGCCGTCGTCCGCGGATGCCTGTGGGCGTACAGCGGCTCTGCGGGACCTGTGGCGCAACGATCCGCGGCATCTTGTCGAAATCTTTCGTGGACTGCGGGCGGACGGCTTCGCCGGGCGACGCGCCGTCGGAGCGTGAATTGTCCGTGAGGCCTTCGCCCGACTTCCGTATCCTTGAGACATGAGCGATTCCGACGACGTCGACCTTCAATTCGAGTTCGAGCGCAAGTTCTTGGTGCGCGCGCTGCCGAAGGACGTGGTTCGGCACGGCTCGAAGCAGGTGATCGTTCAGGCGTACGTATTCGCCGAGGACGGGTACGCCGTGCGCGTGAGGATCGCCTTTCCTGGAAGGTCCGTCGAGTGCCCGGCCTTCGACGAGGCGACGGACTATTTGGGCGCTTACGAACGCCGGCTTCTCACCGGGCTTCTGGCCGACGCCGAAGACGAGGCCTCCGCCTCGATGGCGGTGAAGTCGCCGGCGGTCCAAGGCGAGCGCTACGAAATGGAATCCAGTATGGACCTCGCAGTGGCAACTCAGATCATCCGGCGCTGCCCCACCGTTATCTTGAAGAATCGCTACTCGCTCTGGTACGACGAGGACGGCTGGGAGTTCGACGTGTTCGCCGGCCAGAACGAGGGGCTCATCGTGGCCGAATGCGAGAGGCTCGCGCCCGTCGTCGACCTGAAAATCCCCGAGTTCTGCGTCACGGAGGTCTCCGACGACATGCGCTTCACCAACGACTACCTGTCGAAGGAACCTTGGAGGCATTGGGGGCCGATGTACGCCCTCGAACTCGCTGCGCGCGGCCCGCACTTCATGAACTTGGACGGCGACGGCGGCGGACCTGGGAAGGGCGCGGGCTGAGCGGGGGCGTGCATTGCGTCAAAGTTGACAAGCCCATATACCCGCGGCCTTCGCAATGGGATACCGTAGACACGGTACAAGCAATGCGGCGGGCGCCGGCTCCGCCGGAAAAGCGAAAGCGAGGAAGCGATGAGCGAATCCGACATCCCACACTTGCCAGCGCCGCCGCGGGCGAAAGGGCCCGTCAACATCGTTGTCATGGGCGTTGCGGGCTCCGGAAAGACAACGATCGGCATGATGCTCGGAGGCAAGCTCGGTTACGTATACGCCGAGGGCGACGAGTTCCACACGCAGGCGAACCGCGACAAGCAGGCGTCCGGACTTCCCCTCGACGACGCCGACCGCCAGCCATGGCTCGAGGCAATTCGAGACTGGATGCGGGCGGAGAACGCCGTCGGCCATTCGACCGTCGTCTCCTGCTCCGCGCTCAAGCGCAAGTATCGCGACACGTTGCGGGACAACGGCGCTCGAACCGTCTTCGCGCACGTTGCGCCGCCCGAGGACCTCAACGCGGAGAGGATGGAAAAGAGGCGAGGGCACTTCATGAACCCCTCGCTGCTGTCCAACCAGTACGCCACTTTGGAGAGGCTTGAGGACGACGAGCTCGGCTTCGTGGTCGACAACCCCGGAACTCCCGAAGAAGTCTTCGTCGAGGTCTACACGCGCCTGGCAGACCTCTGATGAATTTCACTGTCGGCTAAGTCGATTTGTGATGTCGGTCGAAAGTGCCTAAACTTTTAGACCTACGGTTGCTGCGGATCGCGTGTCTGCGGTATACCATTAGAACAGCACAACTTCATAGAGCTTGCGCCCCCATCGGGTGCGCGCAATGGCAAGACGCATCCGTCCCAAATGAGGTGAGCGTGTGGGAATCCCGGATTCCTTGCCAATTGGCTGGGTGGTTCGTTTCCGCTGCTGTCGATTCGAACCACCCAGCCTTATCTATGTCTTTGCTTTTGTCTTCGTCCAAGCCTTTTCGGCGTTTTCGTTGCCCGGCATTGGCTGGAAGCCGCCCTGCTCGACGCCGTCGGCATGTCAAGGCGTTGGCGGTCTGTCGAAGCGCCGTCGGCTTAGACGGCCGAATCCCGACTCATTCCGGCGCTTTCGACCCGTTGCGGCGGTTTCGACTTGTTCCGGCGGTTTCCCTTTGTTCCCGTGGTTCCCGTGGTTTCGACCCGTTTCGGCATAGGAGAGCGGCATGACCGAGTTCCCCGTTTCGATGATCCATCCCGACGCCTCGGAGATTCTCTCCGCGACTGCTCTGTTCACCGCCCCCATCGACCTTGAGGCGGCTGCGGCGCGCGTGGGGACGCTGTGGAATGAGAGCGTCGCCTTCGAATGGGAGGAGGGCGGCAGCATTCTGCGATTTGCGCTGCGCGACGTCGTCGTGCTGCTGAGCCCCGTTCCGGGGGAAGCCGTGCCGGAAAGGGGGCGGCTTCCCGCGCACAGTTTTCATGTCGCCTTGACCTGCTTCGCGCCGATGGAGGACATCGGCGGTTTTGGGGCTGGAGCGGGAGGTTCTGGGGCTGGAGCGGGAGGCTTTGGGCGAGAAGCCGGCGGTTCGGGAGGCGAAGTCGGCGATCGGGCGGCGGATGCGGGCGGATCGGGGATTCCGGGTTTCACAGGCAAGGAGATCGCGGAACTGAAGGGGCTTCCTCGCGAGGTCGGATTGAGGCGGCGCGCGCTGACCGCGCACGTCGTTCTCGCGGAGGTGGCCGACGCGCTCATGCGCGAGGAGTCTGCGGTGGGGCTCTTCCGGCCGGAGCTCGGCGTCGTGCAGCCTCCGCGGATGGTTGTCGAACTTGCGGACCTTTTGAGCAAGGGGCAGGCCCCGATCCCGCTGTGGGTGGGAATCCGGGTGTCCAAGCCGGACCTCGTTTACGGCCGGACATTGGGACTGCCGTTGTTCGGGCATCTCGACCTTGAGGTGGTCGGGTCCCTGCGCAGCGAAGAAGAGGTCTATGCGATGCTCTCAAACGTGGTCGACTACCTGCTTTCCGCCGACGCCTTCCTGCTTCCCGGGCAGAGCGTCGGGTATCGCGACGGCAAGGATCTGGCGATTTCGCAGGCTGTGAGCCCGGCCGACCGTGCGGCGGTTTTGCACATCGGGTTCTAGGGTTCGTTCCAGGGCTGTTCGGGCCTTTGGCCTCTGTGTGCGGGTGGCCTCTGTGCGCGGGGTCTGGCGGTGGGGGCTGCGCGGTGTGTGATGCGCGGCTGGTGCGGGTGGAGGTCGCGCGGCTGGTGCGGAGGCGTCGTCGTCGGACGTCCTGCAAAGGTCGACTTTGCGAATAAGCAATAGAAAATATCGAACAAAAAATTGAAACCATATCAAATTCCGTGTACAATGGAAGAAGAGGGTGACGCCGGGGATCTCGCGGAAGGAGGCGGGCACAATGGCTCTCGACAACGTCGATGTGGCGGGCGTTCTTTGCCCAGCCAGGGTGGCGCTTCCTCAAGGCTTTGCCTGCGCCGGAGGCGGCGGAAAAGTGTTCGATCGGGGTCGAAAATCCGGTGTGGGTGAGTCTGTGAACGGATTGAAAGCCGATATTTCGGTTTTGGCCGGTCTGGACGTGTCAAAGGCTTCTGACGAGGAGCTTCTTGCCGGTGCTGAGGCGTTGGCAGGACTGGCCTCGCGCCTGGGAGCGGTGCGAGGCCGCTGGCTCGTTGCGATTGGAGAAAGGGGCAGTTGGCGCGCTTCGGGCGAGCGGACGCTGGTCCGTTGGAACGAGAAGGCCTCGGGGCAGTCGCCTGCTGCAGCCGCCCGTGAAATTGCCCGCGCTCAATCTTTGGGCGAGGAGTTGCCGGTCATGGCCGCCGCGCTGGAGTCGGGAGACGTGTTCGCCGAGCATATCGACGGCGTTCGACGAGTGTTTTCCACGCCCGCTCTGCGAGAGTCGCTTCGCCGCGAGGGGGTTCAAGAAGAGATAGTTCAGTGGGCGCGTCGGTCTGCTCCGCGTGAATTCGAGCGGCGGCTTAGAGCGCGCGCCCTGCGGGAGGACCCTGCCATGGGAGTGGCGGCGGAGAAAGACGAAGCTGCGCGGGAGAAGGTTGTTTTTTCCCCGTCGGGGTGGGGAATGCGCGTCAGCGGTTGGCTTTCCAGCGAGACTTCGGCTCTCGTGGATACGGCGTTGAGCGCGCTCATGGGGAGAAAGAGCGCCGACGACACGCGGACTCTGCCGGAACGGCGCGCCGGAGCCCTTGTCGAGCTTGCCAGCGTCCGCCTCGATGAGGGAACTCTGGCAGCCGGGGCTCGCATCCGCCCGCATTTGTCGGTTCATGTTCCCCTGGCGACTCTCATGCGCTTGGAAAACGCTGCCGACGGCTGTCCTGCCCTCGACGCAAACGATTCTCCGGGGGTGCTTTCAATGTTCAAAAGCGGCGTCGCAGCAACCGGAAGCGTCGACGCGCGCGGCGTCGGCGCCGTCGAAGCAGGTGGGGCCAATGACGGTGTGAACCGCGATGCTTCGGGGCGGTGCGTCGAGACGGGCGGTCAGGGGCGGGCCGGCGCGTGTCTGGAAAAGGTTCGCCGGCAACGGAAGAAGCTCGGCCCCCTCTTGGCGGTCATTCCCTCTGCAATCGATCTGAAGGCTTTGGCCGGAGCAGAGCCGGCCGCTTTTGACGATGGAACCGCACTGTCGATGACTCAGCTTGCCCGGCTGGCATGCGACTCTTCGATTGGCCGCATCGTGCTCTCTGCGACCGGGGAAGTTCTCGACGCGGGGCGAAGCAAACGTTTGTTCACACCTGGGCAGACTCGCGCTGTAATCGCCAGAGATCGAACCTGCCGGTACCCGGGGTGCTCGGAGACGATCCAGCACGGTCAGATCCACCATGCCTTGCCCTGGAAAAAGGGAGGCGCGACAGACCTGGCCAATGCCGTCCTCCTGTGTTGGCATCACCATGCCCTCGTCCATCGCGAGATGACGACCATCGCCCACCACGACGGCGGATTCGTCTTCACTCGGCCAGATGGAACAATCATTGGAACGCGAAGGCACGGGGTGTGAAGATGGGCCGCGAAAGACGATTGAACGCACGGCGATCGCGAGTTCAGGCTTCGCGTCGGGCGCGTGCGGCGCTACACTCTACGAGGACGGCGGAGCGATTCGACGTCTCGGTTTCAAACCGGCCCCCGTGGTGGCAGCGCGGGGCGAACCCCCGCATCCCGCACCGAATGCCCTGTTTAAAGGAGTTCTCCGTGAGCCACCGTCATGCCCGCCTAGGATACTTCGACATCGTCGCAGTATGCTTCGTCGCATTCCTTCTGCTGTCCAACATCGCCGCCACGAAACTCATCGGCGTAGACGTAGCCCTCGGAGGCTTTTCATGGCACCTGGTGTTCGACGGCGGAGCCATCCTCTTCCCGCTGACATACATACTCGGCGACGTCCTCTCCGAAGTCTACGGTTTTCGGCGGGCGCGCAGAGTCATCGTCACCGGATTCGTCGTTCAGATTCTGGCGTCTTTGACTTTCTGGCTCGTTCAGATCGCGCCGTCCGACCCCGACTACAAGAACCAGGAGGCTTTTGAAGCGGTTCTGGGCCAGGTGCCGCGCTTCGTCGCCGCCTCGCTGCTGGGATACCTCGCGGGCCAGCTCCTCAACTCCCTTGTGCTCGTCAAGATCAAAAAGGCGTTCGGAGAGAAACGCCTATGGGCGCGCCTGCTCGGATCGACCGTGGCGGGAGAGGCCGCCGACACCGCCGTCTTCTGCCTCATCGCGTGGACCGGGAACGCGGGATGGGCCACGATCTTCAACCTCATGCTCGTCGGTTTCGCCTACAAAGTCGGCGTCGAAGCCGTTTTCCTGCCGCTGACATACGCCGTCATCGGATTCGTCAAGAAGACGGACCCCGAGTATGCGGAATCCTCACCTGAAGAGAAGGCCTCGTGCGAAGAGCGGGTTTCCTGCGAAGAGCGGATTTCGAAGGCCGACGGCAAGGAGAATGCTAGATGACGTTTGAGATTCGAGCCCGCTTAGACGCCCACCCGCTTGCCCGCACCGGAGTGCTGGCCACCCCGCACGGCGAGATTGCCACACCCGCTTTCGTTCCGGTCGGAACCAAAGCCACCGTCAAGGCGGTGGCGCCCGAGGCGATTGCCGACGTCGGCGCGCAGGCCGTGCTCGCCAACGCCTATCATCTGTACCTGCAGCCGGGCTCCGAGATCGTCGACGAAGCCGGCGGGCTCGGAAAATTCATGAACTGGCCCGGCCCGACGTTCACCGACTCGGGCGGGTTTCAGGTCCTGTCTTTAGGGTCGGGCTTCAAAAAGGTCCTTTCCGAGGAGTTCTCGGGCTCCTCGCACGCTGACGGGACGGTGGCGCCGTCGAAGGAACGCCTGGCCGACGTCGACGACGACGGCGTATGGTTTCGCTCCCACCTCGACGGAAGTCGACACCGATTCACGCCCGAAGTCTCAATGCGCATTCAGCACGAGCTTGGGGCGGACGTGATCTTCGCCTTCGACGAGCTGACGACGCTGCTCAACTCCCGCGCCTACCAGGAGGAGGCCCTCGAACGCACGAGGCGATGGGCGCTGCGGTGTCTGGCGGCCCATCGCGCACTCACGGCCGAGCGCGAAGGCAAGCCCTACCAGCAGCTCTTCGGAGTTGTCCAAGGCGCCCAGTACGAGGATCTGCGGCGAAAGGCCGCCCGCGACCTCGGCGCGATGGAAGCGGACGGGCAGAGATTCGACGGCTTTGGCATCGGAGGGGCGCTGGAGAAGGAAAATCTGGGGACGATCGTCGGGTGGGCCTCGCAGGAACTGCCCGAAGATCGGGCGCGCCACCTCCTCGGGATCTCCGAGCCGGACGATTTCTTCGCGGCGGTGGAGGCCGGGGCCGACACGTTCGACTGCGTCAACCCTTCCCGCGTCGCCCGCAACGCCGCGATCTACTCGCCGGACGGGAGGTTCAATCTCACGCGCGCCCAGTTCAGACGCGATTTCAACCCGCTCGTGCCCGGATGCGGCTGTTACACGTGCACGCACTACTCGCGCGCCTACCTCCACCATCTGTACAAAGCCAAAGAGATGCTTTTTTCCACACTCGCGACGATCCACAACGAGCACTTCACCGTGCGGCTCGTCGACGGGATCCGCGCGGCGATCGAAGCGGGCGACTATGCGGACTTCAAAGAGGAGACCCTTGGCCGGTTCTACGCGGGGAAATGGGGGAGAAGCACAGACTAGCGGACTAGCGGGGACTAGCGGACCGCGGAGCCATGCGCTGCGCTCAGAACTCGCGGGTTGAGGCCTCCTTGAGGGCGGCCATCTGGGCGTCGTCGGGAAAGCCGGCGACGTTCCAGCGCGGGGGCCACACGTTGTGCATGGGGGACAGTCCCTCGTGCCAGACGTCGCGGGCCACCTGGGTTCGGAGCCGTACGTGGTCGGAGGTCTCAGCGTCCCACGGATGGGGAGACCTCTGGCGCACGAAATCGATGTACTCGGCGTCGGGAACGGATCCGAAGCCGTCGAGGGACGTCCAACGCGTCGCGGAGGAGGTGAGAGCGCCGTCGCGAATCACCTCGAAGGGCGCCAGCCTTCCGAAATCGTTCGGCCACGTGCGCATCTCGCGTTCCTGCACGCTGTAGATCGCCGCCCGCGAGCGCGCGCGGATTTTGGAAAGGATGCGGGCGGCGGGATGGTCGTTCATTGGAATCCACTCGCTCCACCCGTCGCCGGTCACAACGTGCGGAAGGGGGTAGATCGATTCGGCGTCGGCCGCGGCCCGCGAAAGATACTGGAACAGCGGGGCGAGATGCGGATCGTCGGCCATCACCACGAACGCCAGGTCGCGCGAGGCGGGAACGAATAAGGCGAGGCCGTCGTCGTGGACGGAACTGAGCGACTCGGCCACAGTGAGCGCCATTTCGACGTCCATGAACCACGAGCTTTGATAGCTGGGAGGGCCGGCGAACTCGAAAATCTGCGCTCCCGCGAGAGTCCCCGGCTGAACCTGCACGGAAGGCTGGCCGTTGGTCAAGTCGGAGGTCCGCAGATGCATGAGCGCCTGCTGGAAGAAACCGACGATGTCGGTGGGAAGCCCCAGCCGTTCGGCGTCGGAGAAGTACATGGGCGTGATGAGGTCGCGGCCGTCGATCGCGATGCCTGCGCCAACGAAAGGCGTGAGGGGGACGTAGATCATGGAGTCGTCGCGCGCGTGGTCGTGGGAGGCGACGAAGTAGTCGGCGCTGCGCACGATCGGCATGATGTGGGCCAGCACAGACTCTCCGCTGCTTGCGTCCAACGGCTCGAGGCGTTCGGCTGCGACGGCGGAAGGCTCGTCCTCCGGCGGGGCCTCGTCGAACGACTCGGAGCTCGAAGGCCGGTCGAAGGCCGCGTCGTCCTCTGGCTCGCCCGCATCGGACGCGTCGGATTCAAAGCGCGCAGAGGCGGAGGGCCCGGATTCGGAGGGCCCGGATTCGGAGGGGGCGGACTCGGCGCGGGCGACGCCGATGGAAATGAGGCGGTCGAGGAGCTTGCGGCGGACGGGTTCGGGCTTCGACTCGTCGATCATTTGGCCGGGGCGAAAGCGGAACGTGCGGCCGTCGGGCAGCAGAATGTCAAGCCATTCGCCGTCGACGTCAATGAGCGCGCCCGTCAAGTCGGGGTGCGCCGCCGCGACGTCGAATGCCCAGTCGATGAAACCCATGCGGTCATTCTCTCCCGAAATGGCGGCAAAAGCCCACCTGTTCGTTCCGCGCGATCGGGGGAAGAGGCCGGATCGAGCGAGGCGGAGGTCGGGACGAAGGTCGTGTTTCCTTGTGTTTAAGCCGAATCATTCCACTTGAGCTCGTTTTGGTGTGCAAGCGCGCGAAGCCTCACGTCGGCTGAACGCGCGTCCGCTGCGGTTGGCCGGCTGGCGGGGCGGCGCGGGCGACGAGACCGATGCCGCGGCGGAACCGATGCCGGGCGACGGGACCGATGCCGGGCGACGGGGCGCGGAGTGAGAAGGGCGGGGCGACGAGGCGGGCAGGCGCCTTCGGTTGGGGGCGGCGGCGTGATGCGATGCTCGATCGGGGCCGCGAGCGCTGCGCTCGCCAAAGCGGGGGAAGGCGTCTTGGAAGCTAGGGCAAAAGGCAATATATTTTGAACAGCGGGGTCCTTCGCGCTGTTCGAATAGTCGAAGAGGGCGGGGTGCCTCAGCCGTGCGCGGGTTCCTCCCACACGCCACCCGCGTGCGGAACATCCAATAGGAGGTAAAAGGATGTCTTTGCCGCGTTCGCGCGACCTGGCGCGCGACCTGACACGCGATGCCCCGAGGCCCCGCCGTCGCGGGCTTTCGAGGCGCACCCAGCGTCTGGTCTCAACCGGGGCGACTGCGGCGATCCTCCTCGCATACGGAGCGGCCATCGCCGCGTCCCAGGGCATCGACAGGGCCGAACTCTCTTTGAACGACGGCGGCGTGTGGGTCACGAACCAGAGTTCGCGCATGCTAGGCCATGTGAATTACCCCTCACAATCGATCGACGCCTCCGACAGGACGAAGACCGACAAATTCGACGTGCTCCAGGAAGAGGACACAGTTCTCTACCGCAACATGGAGGCCGGGACGCTTGCGGCGGTCGATCCGGCCAAGTCCCTCATCGGCACGGAGCAGCAACTCGGAACGGTCGACGGCGTCGGGCTGGGCGGCGGCACGATCGGGCTCATCGACTCCAAGGCGGGAAAGGTCTGGACGACGGGCCTCAAGTCGCTTCCCAGCTTCTCGCCCGAGGCCGCCGAGCCGACGACCGAAGGCGTCGAGGACGGGACGATGGCCGTGGGCAAGGACGGGTCCGTCCACGTCGTCTCGGCCAAGGAGAAGGTTCTGCGCACGATGCAGGCCGAGGGCTCGGCTTTCACGCGGATCGAGCACAAATTCCCAGATGAGCTCGCCTCGGTCAAGGGGCTCCAGATCAGCTCGGTCGGCGACAAGCCCGTGGTGCTCGACCCCGATTCGGGCAAGCTCCTGCTTCCCGACGGCAAGCTCGTCTCGCTCGGCGACAGCAACGGCTTGCGCCTCCAAGAGCCCGGGCCGAAGTCCTCGGACGCGCTCGTGGCCTCATCGACGTCGCTGTACCGCGTCTCCCTCGACGACGGCGCCGTCACGCAGAAAGCCGCCGACCCGGACAACCCGAACGCGCGGGGAAGCGCGGCCCCTCCGGTGCTCCACCAGGGGTGCGCCTACGCGGCGTGGGCCAACACCGGCCGTTTTGTGCGAGACTGCGACGGCAACGCCGACGACGTCTCGCGCCCCGCCGAGAAGCTCGAGGCGAGCAAGAGCGTGCGCTTCCGCACAAACAGGAAGATCATCGTCCTCAACGACGTGGCCAACGGCAACGTGTGGCTCCCCGACAAAGACATGGTTCTGGTCAACGACTGGAACAACATCAACCAAAGCGAAGACGTCGACGACGACAAGAAGGAAGACAGCTCCGACCTCAACACTCAGCAGCAAGACCCCAACAGGACGGACGAGAACCACCCGCCGAAGGCGGAGAACGACTCCTTCGGCGTCCGGCCCGGGCGTTCGACGACGCTGCCCGTGACCTTCAACGACAACGACGAGGACGGGGACATCCTGACGGTCAAGGCGCTCAGCCAGCCGTCCTTCGGCACGGTCCGGCCGGGGCGCAACGGTCAGGCTTTGCAGATCGACGTGCCCGAAGGGGCGACCGGATCGACGTCCTTCACGTATGAGGCCGACGACGGGCGCGGGGGCAAGGCGACCGCGACGGTGAACGTCTCCGTCCACCCGTTCAGCCAGAACTCCCCGCCCGTGCAAAGGATCAATACGAGCGCCAAGCTCTCCTCCGGCGGCACGACGACCCTCCAGGTGCTCGGGGATTGGATCGATCCCGACGGCGACCAGATCTACCTCAAGAGCGCCGCCGGAACGAAAGGGCTCAACGCCTCGTTCCGGGAGACCGGATCCGTCTCCATCTCCGACCTCGGCCAGGGGGCGGGCGTGCGCAACGTCAACCTCGTCGTCTCGGACGGACAGGCGGACACAAACGGCTCCGTCGTCGTCGAAGTGACCGACGGCGTCAATCAGCCTCCCAGGGCCAACGGCGACCTCGTACGCGTCGTGGCCGGCGAATCGACCACGGTGGACCCGCTGGCCAACGACACGGACGCCAACGGCGACTCGCTCAAGCTCGTGAGCCTCGGCCCGAGCCCCCAGGGCCTGACCGCCAAGGCCTCCTCGGATCAGAGCACCGTGACGGTCTCGGCGTCCAAGCCGGGCACCTACTACCAGACGTACTTCGTCTCGGACGGGCCGACGTCGTCGATGGGGATCATCCGCGTCGAAGCGGTCGAGCGCGACGCCAACTCGACGCCGATCGCCGAGAACGACATTGCGATGCTGCCAGCCGGAGGCCAGAACCTCGTCGACGTGCTGACCAACGACTCTGACCCCGGCGGCGGCGTGCTCACGCTCCAGTCCGTCCAGACTGAGCCGGGTTCCAAGCTCGTCGTCTCTCCGTACAACCACGAACATGCGAGGGTCAGCGCGCCGGCCGGGCTGGACGCCCCCGAAACCTTCACCTACACCGTCTCCAACGGAAGCCAGACCGCGACCGGCCGGGTCAAGGTCATTCCCGTGCCCGCGGCGGACGCGCAGGCGCCGCCCGTGCTCGCCGACGACCAGCTCGTCGTCCGGGCCGGAGACGTCGGGTCGGTGCGCGTGCTGGCGAACGACAGGTCCCCCGGCAACCTCAAGATGACCGTGCTGCCGAACCTGCAGTCGAACGCCCAGAAGGATCAGGGGGAGGTCTTCCTCTCCGACAACGTCGTTCGCTTCAGAGCGGGGAAGAAGCCCGGCTCCGTGAAGGTCGTGTACACCGTCCAAGACTCCCTTGGCCACACGGAGTCCGCCACCGTCAACATCACCGTCACGGCCGCCGACGCCGAGAAGGACAGCCCGCCCATACCGAAGAACATCACGGCCCGCGCCGTCGTCGGCGAGAAGCTGAATATAACGGTTCCGCTCGACGGGATCGACCCCGAGGGCGACTCGGTCGAGCTCGTCGGGCCGGGCGAATCGCCGAAGCTCGGCCTCGTGGAGGTCGGCGGCGACTCTCTGAAGTACACGGCCGGCAAGCCCGGAACCGACAGCTTCCAGTACATCGTGCGCGACACGTACGGGAAGACGGCGACGGCCAGAGTGCGCGTGGGCGTGGTTCCGGCGCCCAAGACCAACCAGCCGCCCAACGCGGTTTCCGACCAGGTTCGGGTGCGGCCCGGGACGAAGGTGTCGGTGCCCGTGACGCAGAACGACTCGGACCCCGACAGCGGCGACACGCCGAAGCTCGTGGCCGGTTCGGCCAAGAGCAAGGCCAAGGACCTCAAAGTCTCCGAGCGCCGCAACGAGGTCATCGTCAAAACGCCCAAAACGGCGGGGTCCTATCCCGTCTCCTACCGGATAACCGACGACAGGGGCGGATTCGCGGAGGGCCTGCTGACGGTCAACGTCTCGCCCGACGCCCCCGCGCTGGCGCCCATCGCCCGCGACGATTCCGTGAGTCGGGACAAGGCCTTCGGCAAAGACAAGGTGAGGGTCGACGTGCTCGCCAACGACACCGACCCCGACGGCGACGTCTACGACGAGAAAGTCGAATCCGACGACGAGGGCGTGACCGTCAACTCCGACAAGTCCTTGACCATCAAGACCTCCGACAAGGCGCGGATCGTCCTCTACAAGGTGAAGGACTCCACGGGGATGGAATCGGCCGCCGTCGTGCGCGTGCCCCCGGCCAGGCAGACCGAGCCCGTCGTCGACACGTCGAAGACGATCGTCGCCGAGGCCGGGAAGCCGAAGAAGATCAAAATCAACGATTACATCCTCACGCGCTCGGGCAGGTCCGTCATCATGACCGACCCCAGCAAGGTCGCCGCGTCGGTCGGATGGAACGGCGACCCCCTCTACACGGACGAGCGGACGATCACCTTCACCTCGCAGTCGGACTTTTCCGGCCCGACGATGATCACCCTCGAGGTCACGGACGGAAAGGACCGCAACGACGGCAGCGGCCTGGTGAGGACCTTGCAGCTTCCGGTCGAGGTCAAGCCCTCCGGCAACCGTCCGCCGGAGTTCACGCCGACGCCCGTGCAGGTCGAGGCCGGATCGACGAAGCCCGTTTCGGCGAACCTGGCGGCGATGACGACCGACCAGGACCGGGGCGACGATCCGAAGGACTTCACGTACAAGGTGGTCAAGGCTCCGAAGGGGATCGACGCCAAGGTCTCCGGGTCCGTGCTCTCCGTCAAGGCCGACGCCGAGTCGCAGCCCGGCTCCGCGGGGGCCGTGGAGGTGTCCATCGACGACGGGCACAATTCGGTCAAGGGCCAGGTTCCCGTGACGATCGTCAAGACGGACAGACCGCTCATCCAGGTCGCCTCCTACGAGGAGACCGTGAAGGCGGGGAGCACGGCGAAGGTCGACGTGTCCAAGTTCGCCGTCAACCCCTTCCCGGACAAGCCCTTGTCGATAGCCGGCCAACCCACGGTTTCGAGCAAGGTCGGGGGAGTCAAGGCCTCCTCCTCGGGAACCGTCGTCTCCGTGTCGATTCCGCCCGACGTTACGGGGGACATTTACGTCTCCTATCAGCTTATGGACGCCACGGGGCTGGCCGAAAGGTCGGTGCGCGGCCAGTTCAAGCTCTCGGTCTTGGGCAAGCCGTCTCCGGTGCAGATCCTCGGCGCGCGGGTGACGAACAAGAACTCTGCGACGGTCATGTGGAAGGTCATCGATTTCAACGGCTCGCCCGTGACCGACGTCGTGGTCCGCGACGTGACGCAGGGCGACGAAAAGCACTGCGGCGCGGTCACCCAATGCCAGCTGGACGGGCGGACTCTCGGCATCGACCACATATTCGAGGTCACGGCGTACAACGCGGTCGGCGCTTCGACGCCCACGCGGTCGGCGCCCGTGCTCATGGACATCGTGCCGAACCGGCCGGCGGGCCTGACGGCGACTCCCGGCGACGGCAGCGTGACCTTCTCGTGGAACCGCGTGTCTTCCGACGGCAGCCCGGTGACGGCGTTGACGCTCAACGTCACCCCCGGGCAGTCCGTCCAACTTGCTCCGGGCGCGACGTCGGCGACCGTCCGCGTCCCCAACGGGACTTCGGTTCAAGCGACCCTCGTGGCCACGAACAGGCAGGGGCAGTCCGAGCCGTCCGCGCCCTCGGCGCCCGTCACGCCCTTCGGCCGCCCAGGCGCCTTCTCTGCGAACGTCGAGAACACGTCGGTGAATAAGTCGGGCAGCGACGGCAAGGGCCAGGCGACCGTGCGCTGGACGAGCGCGCCGAGCAACGGCAGGACGATCGAGTCCTACACCGTGCAGGCCAGCACGGGCGAGAGCGTGACGGTCGCGGGCAACAAGAATTCCGTTGTCATGGACATCGCCTACTCGAGCCAGCCCGTGAGCTTCACCGTCACGGCCTACAACAGCAGGAACCCGAACTCGTCCACGGCCGCAAACGCCGGCTCCGTTCGGATCCTGGGGTCGCTCAGCGCCCCTGCGGGAGGCCGCATCGAGGCGACGGGAACCTCGGGCGAGGTGAGCATCACGAATGCGCCTCGCGGATCGGCGACCAACGGCTGGCGCGAATCGGAGCTCGTCTACGAGTATTCGACCAACGGCGGAGGCTCCTGGAACCGGATCGACGGCGGGGGCCAGATCGTTCGCGGCCTGCCCAACGGACAGAGCGTCAAGCTTCAGTTCCGGGCCCGCACCGTCTCGGAGAACCGCACGAGCCTCGTCTCCTCGTCCAACGCCGTCGTCCCCTACGGCAAGCCGACGCCGCCGGACGCGTTCTCCTGCGGCTGGGAGGAGCCCGGCGACGACGACGTCATCTGCACGTGGAGCGGAGGCTCGCACAACGGGTCCTCCGGCGAATACACCATAACGGGAAGCGGCATCAAGAAGTCGAAGTCCGTCGATTTCTCGAAGAACTCGGTGAAGATCGACGACGTCGGACTGGGGCCGGTCAGGTATTGCATCAGGGTCAGGCAGACCTCCCCGCAAGAGATTGACAGCGACCAGCGCTGCAACGACCTCATGCCGGGCGAGCGCGTGGGCATGTACTCCGTTGCCTGGCGCTCCGATCCGGGAGGCGCGCTGGGCGGGCGCCTCCCCCAGGAGGCCCTCGCTCTGCCGCCCGAGGCCGCCGCGTTCCGCACGCCGCGGGCGTGAAAAAGCGCGAGAAAGATCGACAGGATGAACATGACTCAACAACAAGAACAGGTGACCGAGCAGAACGCCGCGTGGTTCGCGGAGACGTTCGGGAGGATCGTCAGCAACGTCGGCCGTGCGCTTCTGGGCAAGGACGACGTCATTCGCCTCGCCCTCACAGCGATGTTCGCCGGGGGCCACCTGCTTCTCGAAGACGCCCCGGGAACCGGAAAAACGGCTCTCGCCAGGTCGATCGCGGCAACCGTGCAAGGCACGCATTCGCGCATCCAGTTCACCCCGGACCTTCTTCCGTCCGACATCACGGGCGTGACGATCTACGACCAGAAAACCGGCGAATGGAACTTCCACAAGGGGCCGATCTTCGCCTCGATCGTCCTCGCCGACGAGATCAACCGCGCCTCGCCCAAAACCCAGTCCGCCCTGTTGGAGGTCATGGAGGAGTCCCGCGTGACGGTCGACGGCGTGGCCCACGAGACCGGGCGTCCCTTTATGGTGATTGCCACGCAGAATCCCGTGGAGCAGGCCGGAACATACCCGTTGCCCGAGGCGCAGCTCGATCGCTTCCTCGTCAAGACCTCCGTGGGATACCCCCAGAACGCCGCGGGAGTGGAGATCCTCAAGGGCGCGGCCTCGCCGGACCGTTCGAAGGACCTTCCTCCGGTGATTTCAACCAGCGCGGTCGATGAGATGTCGCGCAGGGCGGCGAACAACTTCGCCAGCGAAGCGGTGCTCGGTTACGTCCAGAATCTCGTCGAGGCGACCCGCGCGTCGAAGGACGTGCGGGTCGGAGTCTCCACGCGCGGCGCGATCTCGATGGTTCGCGCCGTCCGCGTGTGGGCCCTCTCGCAGGGCCGCAACTATGTCCTCCCCGACGACGTCAAGGCCCTGGCCCACGTCGTGTGGGACCACAGGCTCGTTCTCGATCCGGACGCGGAGTTCGCGGGAGCGACCAGAGAGGCGGTCGTCGAGCGCGCCCTGGAAGAGGTGCCGGCGCCGACGCTGCGCAAATAGAATGGCCTTTCTGCACGTGAAGGAATCGGGGGCCCGCCGTCCCCTCAGGGCGGGCCCTTCCCGTCTGCGGCGCGCCGCCGTTTCCGCCGCGGACGCCGCGCGCCGGCTGGGCGAGCGGGCGTCCGCGCTGCCCGGAGTCCGCCGCGCGATCCCCGTGCTCAGGGTCGTCACCGGTTTCGGCTGGGCCGTGCTCGTCTTGGCGATCCTCGCCTGGCACTACGGCCGCCAGCGCCACTGGATGGAGCTCGTCTGCCTGGCCGTGCTCTTGGGCGTCGCGTGGATAGTCGCCGTGGCGTGGACGATAGGAAAGGTCTCCTACAAGGTCGATCTGACGCTCGCCTCCAGCCGCGTCGTCTCGGGCGAAACCGCCGTCGGAGAGTTGACGGTCGCCAACACGGCGGCCAGGCCCTGTCCGTCGTCGGTCGTCGAGGTGCCCGTGGGCGCAACGGTCGCGCAATTCGGGGTTCCGATCCTCTCGGGAGACCGCGCGTTCAACGAGATCTTCACGATTCCGACGCATCGGCGGGGGGTGATCCCGGTCGGGCCGGTCAGATCCGTGCGCGGCGACGGGCTCGGCCTGCTGCGCCGCGAACAGGTGTGGGTGGAACGCCAAGACCTCTACGTCCACCCCAAAACCGTCAACGTGGGCTCGTCTTCCATAGGGTTCATCCGCGACATTGAGGGCGCCGCGACCCACGACCTTTCCTCCAACGACGTCGCCTTCCACGCCCTGCGCGACTACATTCCGGGCGACGATCGGCGCAACGTCCACTGGAAGACGACTGCGCGCACGGGCAGGCTCATGGTCCGCCAATTCGAGGAGACCCGGAGGGCCCACCTGCTCATCGTCTTCGACGACGACGCCCGCTCCTGGGCCTCGGAAAGCGAGTACGAGCTCGGCGTCAGCGTGGCCGCCTCGATCGGGGCGGCGGTCCTGCGCGAGCGCAGGGAGCTGAGCTTCGTCAGCCAGCTCGGCCCGCTTCCGACCAGTTCTCCCAGGCCCTTCCTCGACGGCCTGACCCTTCTGGACGCCCGCCCCGGCGTCGCCCGCCTGCGCGAGCTCGCCCGAGCCGCGACGGACAAGACCCCCAACGCCAGCGTCATCGCACTGGTCACGGGGTCCCTCGTCGACGTCGCCGAAATCCACAGCGGCTATGCGATCCTCCCCGTCAACGCCCGCACATTCGCGCTCCGGGCGGACGAGCAGGGCAAAACGGCGCGCTCGCTCATCGCGGGCCTGCCGCTGGTGACCGTCCCCAGGCTGGACGACCTGCCCCTGGCGCTGCGCAAGGCGGTGGCCTGATGCCCGCAAGCCGTCTGCGCTACATGGACCTCGGCGTCCTCGTCGTCATGCTCGTCGCCGCGAGCATGACGTGGGGGCCGGTTTTCGGCGACCTCAGCGGATACGTCGCCGCCGTCGGCGGCATCGCCGTGGGCGTGGCCGTCGCCTGGGCCGGCTACGCGGCCCGGCTCACGCCGTGGCTCACGGCCGTTTTCGGCGTCGCGTGCTACCTGCTGTTCGGCGGGGCGATCGCTTTGCGGCCCGTGGCCGCCGCGGGCTGGCTGCCGAACTCCGAGGTTCTGCAGATGCTCATGGTGCAGACCATCAAGGGGTGGAAGGACCTCCTCACCCTCACTCCGCCCGCGGCGGCCTTCGTGGGGCCGACCGTCTTGCCCTACTTCGCGTGCCTTGTTGCGGCGCTCATATGCGGCTCGCTGGCGCTGCGCGCCTCACGCCCAGAGTGGGGCGTCATTCCCGTCGGGCTGGTCGTGATTCTGGGAATCCTCTTCGGCTCGAGGCAGGCGCCTCTGGCCCGGTGGATCGGAGTGACCGTAGGCCTGATCGGCCTCGTCTGGTGTTCGCGCGTCATCGAAAGGCGCAGAGTTGTGGCGGTCTCCGCTGCGGAGGCGGGGGAGAAGGCGAGCCGACGCCGCCGGAACGGGGCCTTTGCGCTCGCGGGGGCGGGCGCTGTGGCGGCGCTTGTGCTCGCTCCCGCGCTCACGGACTCGCAGGCGCGGTATGCCGTGCGCGACCACGTCGTCCCGCCGCTCAATGTGCGCGAGTATCCGTCGCCTCTGTCTGATTTCCGCTCGTACAACGACCAGCATGCGAGCGAGACCCTTTTCTCCGTCGGCGGGCTGAAAAAGGACGAGCGAGTGCGCCTGGCCACACTCGACGTCTACGACGGGATCGTTTACAACGTCTCGACGGACCCGAAGAAGGGCTTCCGGCGGATCGGCCCGGAGGTCTCCCTCGAGAACCCGCCGGCCAAGTCCCGTCCCAGCAGGCTTTCGATTTCGGTGGGCAAGTACTCGGGCGTATGGGTTCCGGGGGGAGGCCTTCTCACCCACCTGAAGTTCGCGGGCGATCGGGCGAAGAAGCTCCAAGACGACCTCTACTACTCGCCCTCCGAGCAGACGGCGCTGACCGTCACTCCGCTGAGAGAGGGGGACTCGTACAGGATCGTAGACCTCGTCCGGCCCGCCCCGTCGGACAGGCAGCTCGAAGGCCACGCTTTCGGGGCGGTGCCGATGGAGGAGAATGCGAATGTGCCCAACGCCGTCGCCGCGAAGACCCAGAAGATCCTCAAGGGGACGATGAGCCCGATTCAGCAGGCCCGCGCAATCGAGCAGCACCTGAAGAACAACGGGTTCTACGCGGGCGGCGAGCAGTCTCCCTCGCGCCCGGGGCACAGGAATCAGAGGATCCAGGCTTTCTTGGAGGCCGAGTACATGCAGGGCGACGACGAGCAGTACGCCGTCGCCATGGCTCTCATGGCGAGGTCGGCGGGAATGCCCGCCCGCGTCGTCATGGGCTTCTATCCCGACTCTCACAAGGACGGAACGATCAACATCAAGGGCCGCGACGCCCACGTGTGGGTCGAGATCAACTTCGACGGGTACGGGTGGGTGATGTTCGACCCGACTCCGCCGCGAGACAAGAAGCTGCAGACTCAAGAGCCCAAACCGAAGCCGAACCCCCGGCCCATCGTGATCCAGCCGCCCGATCCGCTCGATCAGCCGGTCGAGCTGACCCCCACCAACCAAAACGACGACGACCGCAAGAAGGACGAGGACGCAGGGGCTTCCCGCTGGCTCGTCTACATCGCGGCGGGGCTGGGCGTCACGCTGCTCGTCGTCGGCCCCTTCGTCGCGGTTTTGGCCGCGAAGGCGCTGCGGACTCGCAGGAGGCGGACGAAGGGCCGTCCCGACGAGAGGGCCGCCGGAGCATGGGAGGACGTGCTCGACGTCGCCCGCGACGGGCGGATGACGGTCGACGCCCGGATGACCCGCAGCGAGCAGGCGTCCGCCGTGACGGACGCGGTCGCAAAGGCCCTTTCCGGGAAAAAGGCGCCCGCAGGGAAAACGGAGGCCGATTCGGCGCCCATCGTAGAAACGGCCCGCCGGGCCGACGCCTCGGTTTTCGGAAGCGGTGATATTGGCGATACTTCTTTGACTGCGATGTGGCGAAGCGCGGAGGAGGCGAAGTCTGTCATCCGTCGAGCCTCGGCCAGAAGGTCGCGTTTTTCGTTGAAATCCTTTGGAGCGCGCCGCAAGTCGAAGCCTCCGCGGGCGGGCGGGGGCCGTCGCTGGAAGCGAGCGAAATCGTTCAAGGCGAGCGGTCCCCATGAACAGGGTGAGCGCGGATCCGCCGGGTCGGTATATCCTCCCAAGAGACCTAATGAAAAAAGAGGGAACTCATGAGTAATGAGAGGGTGTTCTATCAGCCAGCGGGCAAGCGGCGTCGCACCACGTCGCGGATCCTCAGCCTTCTCATCGTTGTGGCCGAGCTAGGAGCCTCGGCTCTACCGATAGTGGACGCGGATTTCCCGCCGCCTGGCGAAAAGCCGATGCCCTACGTCGCGTGCGTGGGGCTGATCGTCGTTTTCATCGCGGGCAACTGTTACTACGTCGCCAAAAAGGGGACTCTTCCGGGATTGACGTCTCTCGGCGTGGTGGCCGTCCGAATGAGGGACGGAGGCAACGCCGGAGTGTTTGCAGTGCAGAAGTACGCCGTCGAGGCCGCCGTGACTTTGGCGACCCTCGTCGTCGGCCTCCCGTTCATCCTTCATTTCACGAGCGACCGCTTCGGGCGCACGTGGTTCGACAGGATCGGAGGCATCATCTACGTCGACACGCGGCGCCCCATCGAGGACGACGACGAATTCGGCGTCCCCTCGGCCGCGAGCGCCCAGCTGGCGCAGTCGGCCGGATCGCCGATGGCCGCCCCTTTGCAGGGGGCTCCGTCGGGAATGTCGGCTGCCGAGCCGCCGGCCGATCCCTACGCGCAGGCGCCGGGGCTGGTCGGCCCCGGCTTCTCCAGGGTCGTCGACCAGCGGCAGGCTCCGCCGGCGGCGTACGGGCAGTCCGCTTACAGCGCGCCGGAAGCGGCATATGGGCAGTCGGCCTACAGCGCGCCGGAAGCGGCGTACGGGCAGTCGGCCTACAGCGCGCCGGAGGCGGCGTACGATCCGCGGTACGGGGCGCCCGCTGAGAGTGCTCCTTCGGTAGCCGGCGCCGACTACTCGGCGCCCGGCTATCCGGAGCCCAGCTATCCTGCCCCCGGCTATCCGGCGCCGGAGACGTCCCAATTTGCGCCTCAGAACCAGCCGCCGGATCCTCAGGAGGGCCGGGCGTCCAGGCGCGCCCGCAGCAACCGGGCGCAAGCTCAGGCTCGTATCGCCGAGCAGCTCGACGAGTACGGAATCTCTCCTGCCGCTGAGGCTTCTCCGCCCGCCTTGGACTCCTCTTCGCGCCAGTCGCGTTCGGCGCGCTCGCCCCGCCACGCGGTCTCTCCGCCCGTCGTTGGCAGCGCCGCCGAGGCTCCGGGGCCTGCCGGGCAGGGAGGCCGCGACGAAACCCGAATCATAGAGAGGGTTACGGGCAGCCGAGAGCCCGCCACCGTGCGTCTGATGTTCGACGACGGCGTGACCCACGTCCTCAGGGGGACCGTGGTGCTTGGAAGGAACCCCGTCGTCGACCCGTCGTGGCCCTCGGCCGTGCCGATGCCCGTGGCCGACCTGCAGAAATCGGTCTCCAAGACCCACGTCGCGCTCACCCTCATGCCGGGGGGCGTCAGGGTCGACGATCTCAGATCGACCAACGGGACCATCGTCGTCTCGCCGGACGGCCAGCCGGTCCCCGTGCAGCCGAACCACCCGGTGCTCGCCACCGACGGCGCGAGCGTCGTCTTCGGCGGGCGCCGCGTGAGGGTGACGTTCCAGTGAGCCCTTACGCGTATGCACGCTGCGGATTCGCCACGGACATAGGGATGCGGGAGCTGAACGAGGACTCCCTCTTCGCCTCCTCCCCTGTGTTCGTGGTGGCCGACGGAATGGGCGGGCACAGCGCGGGGGAGGTCGCCTCCCGCACGGCGGTGGACGCGTTCGCCTCGCTCGACGGCAGGGACTTTGTAAGCGCCGGCGAGCTCGAGGAGCGAATCGCCCTGGCGGCGAGGGCGGTGCGCGGCCTCGCCAGCGAGTCGGGGATCCCCGGAACCACCCTGACGGGCCTCGTCCTCGGCATTGAAGGAGGATTCCCTTACGCCCGCGTCTTCAACATCGGAGACTCCCGCACCTATCACCTGTCGGGAATGGCGTTCATCCAGGTGACGAAAGACCATTCGGAGGTTCAAGAGCTCATTGACGCCGGAGTGGCCGAGGGGAACAACTGGGGCCGCAGGAACGTCATCACGCGCGCCCTCGGCGGACATTCGGGAAGCGACGTGGGCGCCGACGTCTTCCTTGTGCCCCTTTCGATGGGAGACCGTTTCGTCCTGTGCTCGGACGGCCTGAGCTCCGTCGTGTCGAACGAGAGGATCAGCGAGGTGGCGCGATACATGGAAGATCCGCAGGAGACCGCGCAAACGCTGGTCCAGAAGGCCTTGGGCGCCGGCGGCTCGGACAACGTCACGGTGGTCGTCGTCGACATCGTGGATTGTGGTCCGCAGTTGCCAAGCGGCAATATTGAGGAAGAGACCGTTACTGCCGCTCGCCGCATTGTCGGCGACGACACCGTTCCCCGGAGGGGTTAGGAATGTACATCACACGTGCGCAGGCAAAATCCGGCGACGTTCTGGCCGTCGTCGCGCCTCACGGAGCCATGATGGTTCAGGGCGCCACCCCAAGCCAGGCAGAGTGGCTGTGGGAGGCCATTCGTTCAGGATCGAGCTTCCAGCAGCTCGTGGAGGCCCTCGGTTTTGGCGTGCGCCCGTCGCGCCAGATCCCGGCCTTCGCCATCGCGGTGTCCGAAGGCGAGCACCTTCGAGTCGCGCTTCGCGGGGCCTTCCGCGCCTGCGACAGGGACGGAAACGTCCTGGGCACCGGAATGGAGACGCCGACCTGGAACGAGGCTTTCATCGACCGAATGGCCGACCTCGTTCTCGACGCCGGGCCCGGTGCCGGCGTCGGCCGAGCGGAAGGGCTGCCCTTCGCCGACGGCATCGCGGCGACCTCCGCCCTTCTTCTCGCATTCGTGCCCGGTCACCCCGAAATTCGCGGGGCCGCCGCGGATTCCCGTGCCAGGGAGGCGGCCGCATACGGCGCCGCGGGCTCTTCGCCGGCCCCCGGCGGCTACGGGGC
>ERZ773054.333-NODE-333-length-37893-cov-147.264919_pt1 | contig 37893 bp, 29 predicted proteins | sample MGYA00580630_ERZ773054 | MGnify/ENA primary metagenome ERZ773054 (study PRJEB29015, sample SAMEA2737994) | human oral metagenome | biome: human oral; feature: human-associated habitat; material: dental | place: China | collected 2115 ... | reverse complement strand
TTGGGCAGTTGTACCACCACGAAATCCCCCTGGCCAACACCATGTGCGGCCAGGACTCCGGCAGCCTGCGCGCTATAATCCGCCAGCTCACGGTAGGTCAGGCGATGCTCAACACCGGTATGGTCTGGTCCTACCACCGCCTCGGCGTCGGAAAACCGGTTCGCCGCATCGGCAAAAAATGTGGCAAACGTCTCGTCTAACCACAATCCTTCCCGCCGGTATAATTCCACAAAATCGGCCGGGTACAAACTCATTTGGTCACTCCCATTGCTATCCCTCATTGTCTTTCTGTGATCGCCACCAAGCGGCCCTACAGTATGCCCAGTGCGGAGCGGATTGGGCCCAACTTCGTGTGGGTTTCCTGCAGTTCGTCCGCCGCCACGGAGTCTGCGACAATCCCGCCGCCGGCATAGGCGGTTACGGTATCTCCGCTGATGAGCGCGCTGCGGATCCCCACCCGCCATTCGCCATCGCCCCGGCCATTGGCCCACCCCACTGCGCCGGAATAGAACCCACGATCCGGTTCCTGCTTAGCCAAAAGCTCCGCGGCAATCTGTGCCGGGTGCCCATTGACCGCGGCCGTGGGGTGGAGAAGCTGCGCCAAGTCCAGGGCCGACATGTCTACATCTGGCCGCAAAATACCCCTGATCGGGGTGCCCAAATGCCAGGTGTGGGCGGTGTGCATCACCAGCGGAATCGCTGGGATCTCCAGTTGCGTACACAAGGGTGCGAGTGCTTCCCTGATGCCCGCGGTCACAAACGAATGCTCGTGTAGGTCTTTTTCCGAGGCCTGCAAATTGGCGGCGATTGCGCGATCTAATTCCGGGTCTGCGCTACGCATGGCGGTTCCTGCCAGCGGAAATGATGAGATTTCCCGACCCTGCTTCTTTATCAACACCTCGGGGCTGGGACCGATAAAGAATTCGCCGCCTGCCAGCTCTACCAGGTATCCGAAACCCGTGCCAGCGCTCGCCATGTAGCCGGCCAGCACGGCCTCGGGGTTCACCAGACTGGTGAAATGAAACCGCTCCGCCCTGGAAAGCACCAGTTTGTCCAGGGTGCCGGCCTGAATTTCGGCGATGCACTGCTCAATGCGTTGCTGGTGCACAGACAGTGGCGGGAGGAAATCCACACTTGCAACCGCGGGCAGCGTGTCCGGTGATTCCAGCGCTACCGGTTCTGACGAGAATTTGTATTCCCGTGGGGCAAATAGTCGGGGCGCGTCGGCGCGATGAAATGGCAACGCCCCCACTATCAACGAAAGCCCATCATACAAATACTCGTTCGCATCAGAAATTCGGTCAAACTCTTGGGCCACCCCACACGCGGTCAGGGTTAAACCGGATTCGGTGAAGATAAAACTATGCACTGAGTACCTCCGCGGTGCTTATGACCATGCCGCTGCGTTTGGCCACCCACGACATGGCCTCGGCGTGTTCCGTGGCCGAGAAATCCGCAATGGCGTCGCCGACCATGAAGGGCTGAATGTCTTTCATGAAGGCATCCACCGCGGTTACTTGACATCCCATATGACCATACACTCCGGTGATAATAAGCTGGTTGCGTCGGGTGAATGCCAGTGCCTGTTCCAGGTCTGTTCGTTCGAATGCAGAATATCGCCATTTGGTAATTACCTGGTGATGTGCGGCTGCGGGCTCTAGCTCTGGGATAATGGCTGCCTGGGCATCCGTGACGATGCCGGTGCCCCACACGTCGTTAAGCAGGCCTCGACGTGACCAGTGCTGTGCTGGCGGTTGCGCGGAGAAAAACACCGGCATGCCGTGCGAGTCGGCGAATGAAATAATCGATTGAATATTCGATAAAACCGTGCTCATGGGATTCGCATTACGATCATATGCGGCAATGAAGTATTCCTGCATGTCATGGACTAATAATGCTGCACGCTTGGGGTCGAGCTGCCAGTGTGCGGCCTGGTTTGTGGGCAGTGGGGGAATCTCGTAGGGGGAGAGTTGGGGAATAGCCATTATGCTCCTTGAATGGTGAGTGAGTTATGAGTCGAGGGTGGCGCCGCCATCAACCCGCAGGTCGTGCATGGTGATGTGCCCGGCTGCTGGGGAGATCAGAAACGCGCAGGCTTCCGCAATATCCGCAGGTTGGGCGAGTTTCTGCAGCGGGATTCCTAACCGATATTCCTGTGGCGTACCGGCAATGACCTGCTCTGACTGGTCCGTGTCTGGCTGCCACATTCCCCGCAACATGGGGGTATCCGTCGATCCTGGCGAAACCACATTGCATCGCACCCCGAACTGCGCAGATTCCAACGCCAGTGTGCGCACCCATGCTGTTACCGCCGCTTTGGACGCTCCATAACTAGCCATGCCGATGCGAGGTGTCGTGGCGGCGTTTGACGACACAACGACAATCGCCCCAGCTCGTTGCTCCTGCATGTGCTTTGCGACGACAGAACATACGTTCACCACACCCCCATAATTGATGGTCATATTCCTGGTGTTTTGCGGATTAGTAGCAGAGTCTGGTTCCATGACACCAGCGCAATGTACCAATGCAGCTACTGGTCCATGCTTGTCGACGTCCTGTCGGAACTGCTCTGTGACCTGGTGGATATCGGTGACATCTACTTCGGGTATATCCCATGTGCTTACTACATGGTCGTGCGACCGAAATAGTTTAGTGCAGGCAGCGCCAATTCCGCCAGTAGCACCGGTGATGATAATGTGCTGGGGTGGGTTTTTCATGGTGATATGTCGATTGGTCATATTGTGTGTTGTCAAAATAAAGATGAGCTGACATGCAGCTTTTTGGGGGCACGGGACTTGTCGAAAGGTTGGATACCTAAGTAATCATGCCCCTACATAGGGTAAACAATCAAATCATAGGTGAGCCTAATAAAGAGCGAGTTTAGTAGGTTTGCTGCCCTGATTTATGGGGGTAATATCACGGATTTGATTTTGAACTTTTTAGCCCATAAAATTAAGGGCAGTTGCCGGCATTTTGGTAATTCCGCAGGAATATTCTTTTGATGCCCCCATAAATGGGGGCAATTTACAGCGGTATCAAACATAGAGTTTGGTCAACTGTCGGGTTTTTGACAGGAAAACGGGGGTAATTTCAAGATTTTTTCCAGCAATTTTCCAGCATTTTTCTTAAAGTTAGCTGAGACTCTATTTATGTAATTGCATAATGCTGTTTTTCAGGTGTTTACCATGCCAAACACATGTAAGTAGAAAGAATACTACTGATGAGTCTTTACGCTTGGCATGTCTGCTACCAGCGGTTTCTGAGAATTTGGCGCGCGGGGATGATTTCCAAAGGCTATTGCGCTCTGTGAAGAAGCCTGTTTATGGTCGGTGATGACAAGCCACCACGGGGGCTGAAAGCAAAAATCTCTCATGAGATTGTTATTTGGTTCCTCCCCCCGGCTTGAGATGTCACATTGAACAGCGAGGAAAGTGATATGAAGAAGAACTTACTTCCCAAGACTGCAAGCCAGCGAGCAATCGCCGGGTTGACCTCCCTGGCACTTGTTGCCGGTGGGCTGACCGTCATGCCCTATGCTGGTGCGCAAGATGAACCTGCTGAACCAGTAGTTGCTACAGCAGAACCCAACAACGACGCAGCAGCTGAAGAGGCCGCCCCGGCAGCAGCCGCTGCCCCTGAAGCCGCCGCAGAGGATGAAGCTTTGCCTGAAGGCGCCGCTGCTGTCGCACTCGCAAATGCACCACAGTTGCTGAAAGAAGCTGCTCCTAAACCAACGAATCCTGATGTCAAAGGTTTGATTACGGGTGGTACGGCAGCGGGATCAGAGGTGGATTTCGAAGCCAGTGGTTTGAAAGAGGGAGATAAGATTATCTCTGTTGGTACTGACAGCGCAAACTGGTTGCGGCACGACCAATCCGTCAACGCTCTTGCTAATGATAGGGGGGAAGTTGCTATTCGAGGCGTGCTGATTCCGGCCGATGCTAAGTCCGGCGACCCTATCTTCTTCACCTATTTGGCAAAAGAAGATGGCAAAGAATATGAAGTGCTGCTTGATTCTAAGGTGACTTCCAGTACTGAGACCAGCAACATTGATCGGTATGCTGTAGCTAAGCGGACTTTGCCTAGCTCTCTTTATCAATCGGCATTTGATTCCAGCTCTAACAACATCTTTGTGACCCGTCGTTCAGCTGAAGGCTTGTACTCCATCTACCGGCTTGACGCTACGACCTTGGATGTTAAGGCTAAGACCGATATCTATGAGGGTTATGCCGCTGATGGTATTGCCCTGGATAACAAGAATCAGGTTTGGGCAACCAACTTTGAGACTGGGACTGTTTCAGTCTATCGACAGAGTGATTTGACTCATGTTAAGACCTTCTCTAAGGCGCCAATTCGGGGTGCTACAAGCGTAGTTGTTGATGAAAAGGCAAATCTTGCTTACGTGGCAGGCGAAGGTAATGAAATTTCCATCCTTGATATGAATGCTGATGAGGATGGGACTGGAGTTATTGGTACAGTCAAGTTGGATGGTTTCGAGAAGGTTGCAAGCCTGTCTTTGGATAAGCAAACCAACCAGTTGATTGCTACCTCAGGTGATTCTGCTGACCCGCAGGTAGCAAAGGTCAATCTTGCTGATGGCAAGAAGGTTGAACGCTTCACTGTTAAGGGAGCGGAAACAGTCCTTGGCGCTACATATGATCCAGCAAGCAAAAACATCTTTGTGGGTACTGGTGGCGGCGAAGTTTCGGTCGTGAGTACTGAGACTAAGAAGGTTGTTGCTACCATCCCAACTGGTGCAGGTACGTTGGATGTACGGTATAATCCCACGGATAAGCGAGTCTATGTGGTGAACCATGATGCTGGCACGCTCACAGTAGTTGATCCAGTTACCAATAAGGTTGTTTCTAACCTAGCGGTTGGTGATGAACCAAGTCACTTGAGCATTGCGCCTAACGGCACTGTTGCAGTGGTCAACAACGCTTTCAAGGACAGTGGTGTAGATCAACATGTCGATGAAATCTACACCTTCAAGTACAATGCGCCGACTCCGCCTCCGCAGCCGAAGCCTTCCACCTCTGAGTCCACCACTCAGAAGCCAACCGAGAAGCCGAAGCCGAGCGAGGACCCGAAGCCGAAGCCGCCGACCGGCAGCCAGGATCTCAGCAGCAAGCTGGGCAAGTATCGGACTATCCTCATTGCGATCTTCTCCGTGCTTGGCCTGACCGGCATCATTGCTGGTGCAGTTGCTGCTATGGCACACGCCAACATGATCCCGAAGGAATGGCTCCCGCCGCAATTCCGGTAGGGGATCAGAAATCCAAATGAATTCATGAGCGTCATTTGGTAACTGAAGACAAGGTGCAGCAATGCCTAACCGCATTGCTGCACCTTTTTGTTATGGGTTCCTCGCGGAGATGCAACGTCGTAAAGCGTTGGTAGAGAAGTGAGTGTTGAAGGCGACAAACCAGCAAAAACTCAAACGCTCAGGATACCGAAGAATCCAAGGCCACCCCATTCGCCCAGTGAGCCCAACCAGCTGGATTCCAGTGCAACTCTGGTGCCTGAACCGAAGCATATCCCCAAACACAGTGGCAGTCCCCGAAAGACTCCGCTGTATTTTTGTCTGCGATGATAAAAATCTAGCCTTTCCATGGGTAAAACAGTCCCAGCCTGCGGATTATAGAGCTTTTCGACGGTGAACTCAGGGGTAGCCTTTCGTACATATTTATGTACTAATCCACACACGGCAATTGATCGCAATTGATTAACATATTGGGCGCCATGCACAAGTTAAAACAATGTTCAAGGTTGATTTTTAGGCCATAGGTTGATATCTGATCCTTCAATATGGCCTCTCTGATAGTTGCCCCTAAATCTATGGGCATCAAAAATGATATACGACATACTTTGTGGGTTTTGACAGGAATTTGGGGGTGAATTCGGAAAAATTTTTGATCTTTTTTCCATTTAACATTTAAGGAAACCATAAGTTTTTATAATCATCTAAATGTAGAGACTTTTATATAGGCTAGCTTGGTGAATGTAAGTATATACAAAGTGATCTTAGGGTTAGCTTTCTTTATCGCATGTTTGCTACCAGGGGTTTTATCAGATTTTGGCACGCAGCTCGCTATTGTGCTTCGTCGATAGTTCGTTTACATTCGTGGATGTCAAGCTGACAAGGTGCTGAAAACACAGCGATCTTTTCGATGTTTGTTATCAGTTTCCTTGTGCTTTTCTTGTCAAAATTGACCAAACTACAAGCGGTAACACGTGGTGATCCTGCTAGTTATCGCGCGTAGAGGAAGCGTGGATCATGAAAAATGTAGTTGCAAGAAACGCCACCCAGCGTGCCATTGCTGGGCTGACATCGCTGGCTCTTGTTGCAGGTACCCTCACCGTGATGCCCTATGCTAGTGCGCAGCAACAAACCAGTCAGTGTGTTGTTAATAAGGCTCGTGGCGAAAATGGGGCTGGTGCTTTTGGTGCAGACAAGTCCACCTACAAGCCCGGTGATGTTGTCAAGCTCAATGGTGCAGTTTTTGATGCACGTCAAAGCAATGGCCAGCTGATCGCTAATCCATATTTGGCACTGAAGTTGGATTCCAATTCCAACACGTGGCCAGTACAGGAAGACGGTAGCCTGCTGGAATTCAAGGATGGCAGTGATGCCACCACCTTGATTGTCCCCTCTCACCTGCTGACCGACGACGGTTTCGAAGCAGAAGTAGTGCTTCCGGCAGAGTTTGATAATAACTTCAAGCCTGGCAAACACATCATTACGGTTCTTGGTGGTGCCGATGGTGGCCCAACCGTTTCCAAGAGCACCGAGATTTGGGTGAATGAAACCGGGAATGATGATGATGCTTGTGGCGTGAACAACCAGAATTCACAGCCGCAACCCAACCCACAGCCGCACCCGCAACCCAACCCACAGCCGCAACTGCAGCCAAACCCACAGCCGCAACTGCAGCCAAACCCAAATCCGCAGCCAAATCCGAACCCTCAGCCGCAACCGAACCCTCAGCCGCAACCGAACCCTCAGCCGCAGCCGAACCCTCAGCCGCAGCCGAACCCTCAGCCGCAGCCGAATACCAATGCTTCGGCTTCGGCATCGGCTTCTGTCAGCGCAACCGACGGTCGGTGGAGCAAGAAGGGTGATATTTCCGTCAAGTTCTCCGTGGAGGGATTCCCCAAGGGAGAAAAAGTCAGCGTCAAATATGACGATAAGGAAATCCCACTGGACAAAGAAGTCACGGTTGACGAAACCGGTAAGGCCACGGGATCCGTTACCCTGAGGGATTTGCCCGCAGGTGAGTACGAAATCACAGTGACTGCCAAAGACACCAGTGCCAATGCGAAGTTCCAGGTCAACCCCGTTGCTACCCTGAGCGATAACGCTGCCGCAGGTTCCGCAGTCACCTTCAATGGTGCTGGTCTGCCCGCCGGTGCTAAAATCACCGCAGTCGGCACCGATGGTCAAAACTGGTTGACCAAGAAGCAGGTGTGGGATGCGGTTGTTCCAGAAAACGGCCAAATTTCCATTACCGACGTTCAGATCCCAGCCGATGCTAAATTTGGTGAGATCGTCTACTACACCTACACCACCAAGGATGGTAAAAAGGTCGAAGCAGAGACCACCAACAAGGTGAACGCCAGCACCGAACCGGTGAGCGTTGACCAGTACAGCGGCATTAAACGGGAATTGCCCTCTGGCCTGTACCAGTCGGCTGTCAATAATGACACCGGTCATGTGTTCGTTACTAGCGCGCAGCGCACCTCCAAGTCCACCATCTACAAGTTGGATCTGAAGACTTTAGATGTCGTCGCAAAGAACGATGCACTAGAAAAAGACGGTGCGGACAACGTTTATGCTGCTTACGGTGTTGCATTGGATAACACCCGCAACCTTGTTTGGGTGACCGATACCCGTCAAGGCACCGTGTCAGTATACCGGCAGAGCGATCTGACCCACGTGAAGACCTTCCCGAAGGATGTTGCACCGCACTCCCGCGACGTGGCCATTGACGAGAAGACCGGCCTAGCATATGTTTCGGTTGTCGGCGGTGATAACGCCAACAAGGTTGTGGTCTTCGACCTAAACCAAGACCAGCCGATTGGCACCATCCAGCTTGATGGTTTCGATGGGGTTATGAGCCTGGACCTAAATCAGGACACCGGTGAACTATTTACCGCATCTGGCGGTACCCCCAAGGCAGCCAAGATTGATCTGCGTAACGGCAACCAAGTGACCATCTATAACCTGCCGAAGAACTTTGCATCTGGTGCCGGTGTTGCCTATGATCCGGTAAGCAAGAACCTGTTTGTCACCTCGCAACGCTCCGGTGAAGCAGTCGTGCTGAGTACCGAAACTAAGAAGGTTGTTGCCACCATCCCCACTGGTGCTGGTGCCCTCAATGCCGTCTACAACAAGGACGATAAGCGAGTATATGTGACCAACCGTGGTGCTGGCACCGTGACCGTCATTGATCCCGCCACCAATAAGGTTGTTGCCAATCTTCCCGCAGGTAAGAACGCTAACCACACTAGTGTTGCTGCTGACGGCACCATTATCACGGTGAATAAGGCTGGCACTGTTAAGGGTGAGGGTCGTCAGCCTGTTGACGAGGTGTACACCTATAAGTTCAACGGGGTGAAACCACAGCCGAACCCGAACCCCCAGCCGAAGCCGGAACCTTCGAAGACCAGCGAAAAGCCTACGGAGAAGCCGAAGCCCACCGCGGATCCGAAGCCTACCGCGGATCCGAAGCCTACCGATAAGCCGGAGCCTAAGCCCACCCCGACTCCGCAAAACCCCTCTTCGAACCTGAAGGGGATTCGGAACCTGCTGATTACTGTGTTCTCGGTGCTGGGTCTGACCGGCCTGTTTGCTGGTGCCCTGGGTGCCATGGCTAAGTTCAATGTGATTCCGGCCAGCTGGGTTCCGGAACAACTTCGGTTCTAAAGTCTGGTCCCCAGACCTAGCTCCAGAAGATCATAATAACTGGTTGACCAGGTGAATTAGTCGATAGGGACTCACCTGGTGCAACAGTTGCGCAGGGACTGCGCAATACTCGTTCAACACTTGCTTGAAATACGGCGACACGCTCCCATGATAGAAGAGAAGGTGTCGCCGTATTTCGTCTGTGACGAAATAATGACGGTGTGCAGCGGGAGGCAGTCAGGCATCGTTCGGGAATGCGAAAATAATACAATAGTTGGGGGTAGAAGATCGCCGATCGTTACGATGAACTTTGGCATCATTCTTCCGGTAGAAGATAGATTTTTAGTTCAACACTTTGGTAATAATTGGTATTTTGCAGATTTAAGATTATTGCCTGATCCGATGCGGGGTAACCAATAGTTGTATCATTTGTGGGTTTTGTCTGCTTCTATCGTCTGGGGGTAGTGGGGAGGCAGCTTCCGCGATATGAGATTGCCAATGGGGCATGAATAGAATTCTGGGGGTAATTTGGAAAAATTTTTCACCCCCATGACGGGTCCCATTAAGGGAAAGCTAACCTTTTATCGTCATCGAAACGTGTGATGCTTTTTTGTGATTAACCATGGTGAATGCTATCCATAAAAATAGTGCCAAAAATATGTCCTACTATAATTAGCAAGTTTGTTACCAGGTATTTTATTAGGTTTAAGGCATGCCTTACTATTGATAATTGCGCCTAACTTGTTTACGCTCAGAACGGCAAGCCGATGAGGTAATAAACATGTGGTAGTTCTTTCGGAGATCACATGAGTTTCCTCCGTGCTTTTCTTACCGATTCAACCAAGCTGTCAACGTCTCCGGCATTATTTCTGCTGGATATGGTGGCAGAGGAAGTGCATGATATGAACAAGACCATAATTGCAAGAACTGCTACCCAGCGTGCTATTGCTGGGTTGACCTCGCTGGCGTTAGTCGCCGGTGGTTTGACAGTCTTGCCGCATGCCGCCGCGGAAGATAATACCGCAACCCAGTGCATTGCTCATGAGCAGCGGAAAGAACGAGGCCAGGGTGCTATTTCGGCGAACCAAAGCACCTACAAGCCCGGTGATGTTGTCGAAATCAGTGGTACCGGGTTTGCCAAGCGTGTTCACCGTGACACTGGCGAACAGCTAGAGGACACCTTCCTGGCAGTGAAGCTGGACAGCAATAAGGCTGATTGGCCGAAGGATCAAAGTGCCGGCGATGATTTTGCATACCAAGGTGGCGACACCCCGACTACGTTGATTGCTCCTGGTTCGGTTCTTGATGAGGATGGTAACTTCACCATTAAGGTGGTGCTTCCTGCAGAATTCACCGATAAATTCCAGGAAGGTAAGCATGTCATCACGGTTTTGGGTGGTGACGATAATGGCCCACAGGTTTCTACCAGCGTTGATATTTGGGTCAATGAGTCCGGTGATGCGACTCAGCCGTGTGGTGCAGAAGGTCCAACGGAAAAGCCCACCCAGCCCAAGCAAGATGACAACAAGGCTGACAATGCCAACAATGGCAATAACCAGGGCAACCAGGATAACAACGCCAATAATGGCAATAACAACCAGGATGGTAACAAGCCCGACAACGGCAATAAACCTGATAACAAGCCAGCGGACCAGGCCAATAACGGCAACAATCAGGCAAACCAAGCCAATCAAAACAACCAAGGGAACAACAAACCTGACAATAATAAACCCAATAACGACAACAAGCCGGCAGAGCAGCAGTCCAAGGCCACCGGTGAAGCCAAGGCCACGGTCACTGCGATTGATAACCGCCGCGGCAAGAAGGGCGATGTAGCACTCAACCTTTCTCTAACAAACTTCCCCAAGGGCGAAAAAGTCACCGTTACCTTCAACGGCCAGGAAACAAAAGCTGGTCGGGGTGGCGCCATCACCGTTGGCGAAGACGGCAAAGCTCAAGGTTCCGTCACTATTTCCGAGGGGCTTGCCGCCGGTAAATATGCGGTGAAGGCTACCGCCAAGGACACCAGCGTGGAGATCCCGTTCGAAGTCACCCCAGCTGGTGCCGTCAGCAATAATGCTGCTACCGGTTCGAAAGTGGAATTCCACGCTGCCGGCCTGCCCAAAGACGCCAAGGTGACTGCGGTCGGCACCGAGGGCGTGAACTGGTTGAAGAACCAGGAAGGCACCGCCGATGACAAGGGGCAAGTCACCATTAAGGACGTCCAGGTTCCGGTGGACGCCCCCTTCGGCAAGGTGATTTCCTTCACCTACACCGCCGGTGGTGAAACCAAGACCCTTGAGACCAACACCAAAGTAAATGCCAGCACCGAGTCCCTGAATGTTGACCAGTATTCGGGTGTGAAGAAGGAATTGCCGTCGGGCCTGTACCAGTCGGCAGTGAATGACAAGACCGGTCACGTGTTTGTGACGAGTGCACAAGGTACGAATAAGTCCACGATCTACAAGCTGGATGCTAAGACCTTGGATGTCGTCGCAAAGAATGATGCGCTAGAAAAAGACGGCGAGAAGTTCTATGCTGCTTTCGGCGTCGGCCTGGATAATAATAAGGGTTTGGTATGGGTGACGAACACTCAGCAAAATACCGTCTCTGTGTACAAGCAGGATGATTTGAGCCATGTAAAGACCTTCCCGAAGGGTTCCGTGGCACATTCGCGTGACGTGGTAGTCGACGAGCAGACCGGCTTGGCCTATGTTTCCGCTGCCTCTGGTGATGAGGTAGTGGTTTTTGATGCCAATAAGAATGAGCCGGTGCGGCGGATCAAGCTACCTGGCTTTGAACGGGTGATGAGCCTTGAGTTCAATCAGGAGACCGGGGAATTATTCGCCACTTCGTTGAATGCTCCTAAGGCGGCCAAGATTGATGTTCGCAACAACGATCAGGTGACCATTTACGATCTGCCTAAGGACCAGGTGGAATCCGCTTCAGGTATTGCCTACGATCCGGTAAGCAAGAACATCTTCGTTGCGTCGCAGGGCTCCGGCAATGTGGTTGTGGTGAACACCGAATCCAAGAAGGTGGTGGCAAGCATTCCGACCGGTGCCGGTTCGCTGAATGCACACTACAACAAGGCCGATAAGCGGGTGTATGTGACCAACCGTGGTGGTGGCACGATCACGGTTATTGACCCTGCTACCAATAAGGTGGTTGCTAACCTGCCGGCAGGCACGAATCCGAACCATGTGAGCGTTGCCGGTGACGGTACGATCATTGCGGTGAACAAGGCCGCCGCAGAGAAGAATGGTGAGCGCTTCGACGAAGTATATACCTATAAGTACAACGGTGCGGTGACGCAGGATCCGGGCAAACCAGGTAAGCCGGGTGACCGAAATTCGCTCGAAGATTTCAGCAGCAAACTGCGTGACCCTGCCAACCTGCCGTCTCTGCGGAATCTCCTTGCCACAGTGTTTGCGGTGCTTGGTTTGACCACTATCTTTGCCGGCGCCCTGAGTGCCATGGCACGGTTTAACGTGATCCCAAGCAGCTGGGTTCCGCAGCAGCTCCGGTTCTAAAATTACCACCCAATAGCGGCAGCGATGTATGGCATCGTTGCCGTTTTTGCTTGTCGACGCCCGTACGCCGCAACCACCCCATGATTCACCCCTGAATGACGGATTTCCTCGGTCATGACTGTACTGTTTTATTGGTATTTTTTCGCCATGTGGGGGTAATTCTGGGATTATTTTTTGGACTGTTGGGATATGTTTTATATATTGAAAACATCTACCGGTGTATGGTGTTTACATCGTCTAATGCGATAACTATGGGCCACAATACTGGACAATGTTCTTCGAGTATCTAATTTTTTACCGGGTTTTCGAAGGGTTTTTCCCTTGCGAACCGGGGGCAGCTTCGTTAAACTCAAGACCCATAAGCAAAATGGGTAGCGATAACACGCTATTATTTGTTTGTTGCTATTTTTCCTCGTTGTGCTTATCTCCTTCTTCTTTCCTCTGTTCAAATCCGTAAATCCTCCGCGACAATTTGTCGTGCAATCAGAAAGGTATGGCTATGAAACGTGCTATTGCTGGATTAATGTCGTTGGCTCTCATGACCGGTGGTATCTTGGCTGCTCCCACCGCTTTCGCCGCCGAGCGCGCCGGTACCTGCAATGTCGATGCCGGTGCACCCGCGCAAAGAGGTGCAGGTACGATGATCGCCGACAAGAGCACCTATAAGTCGGGCGACGTGGTGACCCTTACTGGCACCGGTTTCCGGCCGCTTATCGACGCTTACCTGTCGTTGGATTCCAACACCGTCAACTGGCCTAAAGACCAGAGCGCCGGCAGCTCCCTGAAGACCTATGACGACTACGATCAGGCCTTGTACCTGCGTGATTCCGATCTTGGCGGTTCTTTTACCGCCAAGGTGGTGTTGCCCAAGCTTGACGATGACTTCACTGCTGGTAAGCACACCATCACCCTTGTGGGTATCGACTACAGCGGTCGACCCACCATCATGAAAAATGTTGAGTTCTGGGTGAATGAATCTGGTGAAAGTACCGCCTTCTGTGGTGCTGACAACCACTAATACTGAATCAAAACCGTTATTTCTGACAGCGATGCGAATCTGCATCGCTGTTTTTGTTATGGGATAGTGCCCCTAAAAATAGGGGCCATTTGGGACTAATAGCAAAAAATCTATGGGTTTATTATTTCTGTTTGACAGGATAATGGGGGTAATTTTCGAAATATTTTTACGTGAATTGACAGGAGAATTTTAAGGAGATTCTTACCTTTCGTGAGCGGTTGTATGTATAGCCAATTCTTGTGTTCTAGCGCGATAAATGCCCGAGGGGTTCATGCCTAATAGATCATTTCCCCACGTTGTGCGCATATTTGCTATATGGGATTTTATTAGATTTGAACTAGGCTTACCCCTTGCGCATCATTGGTCGGTCTGCTTATGCTCATGACCATAAGCGAATGTAGCGCTGACTGCATATGATTATTCGTTATATGCTATCAGTTCTTCTGTGCTTTTCTTCAGTTTTATCTATTTTGTAACGGTAAATGGTGGTTACCCCCACTATTTACCTCTCTACGAGAGGACTGCTCATGAGCAAGAGCGTATTTGCCGGAAAGGCCACCCAACGGGCACTTGCCGGTCTCACATCATTGGCCCTGGTTGCTGGCGGTTTGACCGTGGTACCTTCGGTTGCCGGTGCTCAGGAAATCAAAGAATGCAACGGCAGCTTCGTCGGCCCAAAGAACCTGGGTCTCGAAGACTCCAACCTGGCCTTGAAGAAGAATACCTACTGGCCCGGTGACGTTTTGGAGATCTCTGCCGAGAATCTGAACCTTCTCAAGAATCCCTACCTGACCTTGAATGGGAATGCCATGACTGGTGTTGCCTGGCCTGAAGACCAGGATTATGGTGAAGGCCTAACCGTCGATGGCAACAAGCTGATTATCAAGGATGTGGATGACCAGGGCCACGCCAAGGAAGGCATCATTCGGGTCAAGGCTGTGCTTCCATCACTGGAAGATGGCCTTTTCACGGGCAAGAACGTCCTGACTCTTTCGGGCACCGATGATAATAATGACCAGGAAGTAACCCTCAGCCGTAGCGTTGACTTCTGGGTGAATAAGTCTGGTCATGAAGGTGATCCGTGTAGCTACACCCTCCAGCAGGAAGAAACGCCGACTCCGGAAGAGCCGGAGGATCCCGCCAATCCCTCCACCGAACCTTCGGTTAAGCCGAGTGAACCAACCGCTAAGCCGAGTGAGCCTACGACTAAGCCTACCGAGCCAGGTAAACCTACCACTAAGCCTTCCGAACCTGGCAAGCCCACCACTAAGCCTTCCGAGTCCACCAAACCGACCACCGAACCCAGCACCAAGCCCACTGAGCCGGGCAAGCCTGGTGACGGCAATGGCAAGTCCGACTTCAACAAGTTCTTCGGCAGCCTGAAGGACAACACCAAGGGCATCCTGTTCGCGGTTGCCGCAGCCATCGGCATCCCGGCCATTATTGCAGGTGTGGTTGGTCTCCTGGCACAGCAAGGCATGATCCCGAAGGAATGGCTTCAGGGCTTTAAGTTCTAAGTAATTCATTGTGGCGCACAATGTAGCAACGTGATTTTTCACGTTGCTACATTTTTGTGTTTACTAAACAGGCTTACGAGAAGAAGTTGGTGGAGGTCAACTCGCATTTCAATTTTGATGAATAAAAACATAGCTATGCCTTATTAAGGTAAAGTGATGCTAAAGAAAAGCCGTGTACGGCAAATGCCATGGTTTAGAGGTCAATTGTGTCGGAGTAGGTGGGGGGATCTCCTTTTCGGCAGGGCTTTCACGAAGGTCACTGGTGGTTTTTCCCGCAACGGTGCCCGGGGTGCGTCGTAAAGCCCACGATTTTACTTGGTTGCCTGGAGTATTTGCGGTGACGATATAGTGATGATGATTATAAAAACGGCCATATTTTGGGGCGATTCCGTTGTCGCCGATGAAAAACGGGGGAGCAGTATCGTATGAATTTAATATTTGCAACCTCAATATTTAGACATGTGGCTAATGGTTAATTTGGATAAATACTGACTGTTGGGTAGGAATTATTTATAGTCAGATTTAATCCGTTATTTGAAAAGTGACTGGATTCCATGCCGGTTTCACCCCCAAGAGAGCCTAGGAATCTAGTTACATTGGTCTCATTTAACGGGGGTAAAAACAGGGGTAAAATCCTGTTTTTATGACCGATTGTGTGGTATCCAACATTTAGATAGCTACCTAACTTTATGACCGCGAGAGATCGATAGATAATATGCCATCTAGCACTATAAATAGCGAATGAGCAACTAAATCAAAGGGTGGATTTGGGCGTAAAAATCGGCTTTTTTACCACCCCTCAGTGTGATCTGCGCCAATGGGTCTCTTGTTATTTTACAAAGGTTCACCTACCATCTTGATGGTGAGCCAAAGAGAAATTAGATTAGCCTTAATTCAAATATTGAGAGTATAATATTTTCCCTTTGCTCTCGCTCTTGAAAAGTCGATCACGCCCGTGCGCAATCCAAAATCTCCTCCATGTGCGTGCGGGGGAAAGTGCGTGAATATGCAAAAAAATAAGATCTCTGCTACCGCAACTCGCAGGTTTATGGCCGGTGCCTTGTCGGTTGCGCTCCTTGGTGGCGGCCTTGCTGTCGTTCCTGCTGTTGCAACCGCGCAGGATGCACAATGTGTTGTCAATGAACCGCGTAAAGGCAATGGGGTGGGTGAACTATCGTTTGACAAGCAGACCTACAAACCGGGTGATGTCGTAACTATGACCGGTACTGGTTTTGCTGCTCGTCCTAGTGACGGTTTCCTTGGCATGAAGTTGAATTCCAATAAGTCGGAGTGGCCAGCAGATCAAAGCGCCGGTGATAATTTGGAATACAACGAGGGTAACGCCACGACATTGGAAATCCCGGCGGCAACAGTTGGGAATGGCAATTTCACCGTGCGGGTAGTATTGCCGGCATTTGATGCCAAATTCCAGGCTGGTAAGCAGGTGATTACCCTTCTGGGTGGTAACGATGGCGGTCCGGTCGCATCCCGTAGCGCCGTCATTTGGGTCAATGAAACCGGTGATGATTCTGACGCCTGTGGTGCTACCCCAAGTGTGAAACCGCAACCAGATCCACAGCCACAACCAGAGCCCTCGCAACCGGAAAAGACTTCAGAAGCCCCAGCGCCAAAGCCAGATCCGCAGCCACAACCAAAGCCTTCGCAACCGGAAAAGACTTCAGAGGCTCCGGCACCGAAGCCGAGCAAGACCTCGGAGCCGGAAAAAACCTCCGAACCTGCAAAAACCTCGGAAAAACCGAAGCCTTCACAAGAACCGCAAAACAATCTTAACAAAGGCGTCGAGAACCTTCTGAACTACTTCAAGGACGGCACCAACGTACGCAAGGTCGTCATTGCCGTTGCCTCCGTTTTGGGCATCGCCGGTTTGGCTACCGCAGTCTTGGGGTCACTGGTCAAACTCAATTTGATTCCCCGTGATTGGTTCCCGCCACAATTCCGGTTCTAATCATTAAAAATGACAATAATCCCCGCTCATAGGCCTTGCTGGTCATGACGGGGGTTCTTGCATCATTAATTTATAGGCAATAGCTGTGGACTGCGCTTTTCGACGAGGCAAGGCGCTATAGATCTCGTCGAAAAGCACAGGAACAAAAATAGAAAGAAATATACTGTGATGAATAAAAAATTTAGCCGTCGTCACTTCCTAGGCCTCGCCGGACTTAGTGCCGCCGGGCTCGCATTATCCGGGTGTAATGGTGGTAAAAAAGCCAAAGTACAGGGTGGCAGCAGGACGGTAAAAGACCTCGACGGCAATGAGATTGAAGTGCCGGCAAGTCCGCAAAAAGTAGTTGCCATGTCCGAACCCACGCTTGATAATGCGTTGGCCTTAGGTGTGCCACTAGTGGGTGCTACCGCAGGTCGTGGCCAATCAACCATCCCCAACTACTTGAGTGATAAGGGCAAAGATATTCCCATCCTCGGTAACGTTGCGCAACCCAATTTTGAGGCCATTGGTGCTGCCAAACCGGACCTCATTCTGGTCGACGGCACCAGCGTGAATAATAACCAGCCAGTGCTCGACGCGTTAGCAAAAATCGCCCCAACCGTATACACCGGCTACCCGGGTGGTGATTGGCGGGAAAACCTGCGGCTCACCGCCGATGCCCTCAACATGGTGGACGAAGCCGAAGACCTCATGAAGGACTACGACAAAAAAGTCAAAGACGCCACCAAAAAACTAGAAAAATACCAGGATAAAACCTTCAGCATTATTCGCTGGCAAGGCAATAATGCTGCTCTGATCCTCAAAGAACTACCGGCCGGCCGGGCCCTCACTGACCTGGGCCTCAAACGCCCCCCGGCGCAAGACAGGGAAGGCAAAGGACACTCGGAACCAGTGTCGCAAGAAAACCTCAGCGATATCGATGCCGACTATATTTTCTTCGGCACCCTAGGCGGTTCCTCGGTGGGGAACACCCAGGCAGGCGGTTCCGTAGATACCGAAGGCGCCAAAGAAGCTATTGCCGAAGCCACCAAGGTCCCTGGTTTTGAAGACCTTTACGCCTACCAAGAGGATCACATCATTCCGGTCGACGGTTCCCTGTGGACCTCTACCGGTGGTGTGCTGCTCATGAACACAATCGTCGATCAGGTTGTCGAATTCCTGGTATAAAACTCGCCTCCACGTTAAGGATCGCACTATGGTTACTTCTCCCAAACCAGCTCGTCGAATACCCCGCCGAGTTCGGCGTACCGCTGCCGTCATCACAGCATCGTTGCTGGCATCCGGATTTTCAATGGCAAATGCTATTGCAGAAACCCCTCAGCCCGGTAATGACGCTACAGAAGTAACGGATAATGTGCCGCATCAAACAGCTGATAATTCAGGTGAATCAAAGCAGGCCACTGCTGATGCGGCTACCAGGCAACCGGATAATCCGGCTGGTATGACTTCGACTTCTGAGCCTACTTCCGAATCACCTGCTAGTGGGCAGAAACCTGATGCAGGACAAGCACAAGCAGGTACCGAGGGGGCAAAAGAACCCACTGCATCTGAAACGGCAGGTGAGACAAAGACGAATTCATCACCAGAATGTCTTCCTGACTCCGGGCGCACCCCAGTCCCCGAAATTGTTGGTGGTATTACCGCTGATAATACGATTCACATCAAGGGCAAGGATTATTGCAACGCGAAGGGCGGTGGCGCCAAGATTGCCATCAAAGTAGACGGGAAGAATACCCATCGCCTCCAGCCGCTTCCCATACCATGGGATCCCAACAGCGACAAAAAGGGGGACGATACCATTTGGTTCCTGGCTGCAGCCGAAAATAATGGTGACCTTGATATCAATATGCCGCTTCCTAATGGAACAACAACCGGTGTGAACGGGACAAAAGAAGGGGTTTTTGAAGACGGCAGGCATGTTATCCAAGTTCTTAGCGGTTCCTTGCAGGATGGAGATCCGGTATCTGGGGTAGAACTGACCTTTGTAAAGGGCAAATACCATCCGCTATGGGCTCCTGGCAAAGCCATTGCGAACAGTAAATTCACTCCTGAAAACCAGACTGTGGTCGCAGCCCAAGAAAGTAACAAGATAAAAGTCACTGTTTCCACTGGTCAACCCGGTGATTGGGTTTATGCCATCCCCTATGTTGAGAATAAGACCGGGTGGAAGAAACGCGAATGGTGGCCGACTGGGAAGGACGGTTGGCATCAGCTTGATGCCAATAAGCAATTCACCATTCAGGACACCAGCAAGGTGGAAGCTGGCACTTTTCGGTTAGCGGTTGTGAACGGTAACGAGAATAAATATGGGGAATTTATTGGGTGGACACCTTTTCGCTTCGAAGGTTCTTCGAGTGATAAAGCAGGTAATCAATCTTCCGGTAATTCACCACAAGATATTGATAAATCCCTCAAGGACGTCAACTCGCAGATAAAAAAGGTTGATACCGCGTTTGATGGGATGCTGAAATCCATGGGGCTTGGTGCTGCAGGTTCTGGTGGATCAAATAATGCCAAGAAATCCACAACCCCTACCACCACCCCGCCCAGCAATAACCCCGATGCCGGTAATAATACGACAGCAGGGGAATCGTCCAAGAAGAAAAAATCAAAAAAGAAAACCACCACAACCACCAGCGCATCTGGTGGTAATGCAACCGTGGGGCGAGCTACAACTACTGGTGGGGTCCGGACGGCAGCCACTACACGTAGTGGCGGAACTGTAGCGGGCGGCGCCAAACCTGTTACCGCTAGTTCTAACAGTGCTACACGTACCACATCTGGCAATTCCGCAGGTTCTCCTAACTCTACAGGCTCTAATAATTCTGGTGGTTCCACTAACACCAACAATGGGTCGTCGGCTAGTTCGAAACCGCAGCCGAAAAACACACCAAAACCACCGGTGAAGAGCCGCGACCAGCTCACCAAGAAAAACGTCTTCGGGGTCACAGGAAAACTGAAGAAGGAAGTCCTCACCATGAAGATTCCCAAACTGAAGGCAGGTGATTGGGCATACCTGTACGTGTACTCGGCCGACACGTCGCAGAAACCCGTGGGGGTTTCCTGGATCCAGGTTGATTCCACCGGTGCGGTCAAACTGGACACCAAGGATTTACCGGATGGTGAATACACTGTTGCCGCAGTCGACGAGAAAGGCGACCTGGTTGGCTGGGTTGATGTGAAGCTGGGCGACATTAAGAATGCCGCAGTTTCTGACGGCGACGAGGAATCAGACGATGAGATTGTGGCAGCCCAAGTAGGAATGATGGGTGCCGCCGACTGGTGGTTGATTGGCATCTCTGTGCTCATCCCCTTCGCAACTGCTGGTGTTATTTATGTGTTTCACCGATCACGCCGCAGCAACTAGTTTTAGAGGATTAGAATGACTTTTCGAATACATAATATCGCTCGGTTTGCGGCTACCATTGGTGTTTTGACTCTGTTTTGGGGTCTTTCCTATATGCCTCCTGCATCTGCATTACCCCCCGGAGGTGCGGCTACAGTCAACACCCCTGGTACATCTTCCAGTGTCTCACCCGATTCCGTAGAACAGTGCGGTTCTGTGAGCTACGAGGTGAGCGGCTTTCCCGCAGGTGAAACCGTGAACGTGAAGATTGATGACGGTAATGTTTCTGGCGGTGATAAAAGTGTTCAAGGCCAGGGTGTGGTTGATGAACAAGCAATTGGGAATGATGGTCGAGCCTCTGGCAGCGTCGAAATCTCTTGTGATTTTCCTACCGGCATGCATACGTTACGCTTTCTAGCCACCGGCGGACCACGGAATGAAGGATACACTAACCGCAGCCCCGAATTTGAGGTTACCGCAAAATCTGGTGGGGGAGGAGAATCAGGGGATTCGAATAACTCGGACAGTGGCGCCTCTGACTCTAATAGTGGGGATAGTACCTCTGGTACCACTTCGGCTGGTGGGGCTCATGGTAATAATTCCGCCTCGGGTGGCGGTACCACAAGTCGGGGGAACACTGCTAGCGGTAGTCGAGGTAATTCTGCCAGCAGTGATGATGACGATGATGATGACGAGGACGAATCTACCTCCTCCGGTGGTGGAGGTGGCGGTGCTTCGGGTGGGGCTGCCCGCGCCGGTGGCGGTGGTAGCGCGTCCTCCGGCGGCGGTTCTGGTGGTGCCAGTTCCGGCAGCACCAGTAATGGTTCCAGCCGTGGCTCCTCAGGTGGCGGCAGTGGCAGTAGTGGTGGAAGCAGCGGTGGATCCGGCTCTGGTGGCAAAAACTCGTCGTCAAGCAAAAATGGCGGCAGCGGCGGCTCCACGAAAGCATCCGGCGCCAAAGCCGCCGGATCCGCCAAGAACGCAACCGGTAATAAGGCCAAGGCCAGCGGTTTCTCCAATAAAAAGTCGAAGAAAAAATCCACCAACAGCGACGGGCCATCCAACGGCGGCCTCTTCGACAAGGCTGCACAAGATGAGGAAATCACCCCAACCGCAAATTCGGTACCATACATTGGGTTCTTCGTGGGGGGCGCAATCCTGCTTGTTGGCATGACTGCCATCAACGCGTGGCTCTACCTCCAACGCAACGCCGCCGCTACCGCAGCAGCCACAGCCGCGGCCGCAGTCAATGCAGCCAACCAGCGCAACCAGCAGGAGCAATCGCGCCAGGACGATAACCCCTTTGACGTCTTCGAGACCGGAAACTACCGTTCATGAGTCGAAGCAATCGGATAGTAGGATTCATAGGGATCCTCGTAATATTAGGCGCAGCATGCCTGGCATCAATGCTGTATGGGTCGAAGGCGATCTCCGCCAGCGACGTATTCCTGGCCATGCAGGGGCTGGGCGACCATGAAACCTATGTGGTGGTTGCCGAGCAGCGAGTACCCCGAACCTGGGTGGTCATCATTGTTGGCGCAGCTCTCGGCGTTGCCGGGGCCCTCATGCAGGCGCTCACCCGCAACCCGCTTGCCGACCCCGGAATCCTGGGTATCAACGCGGGGGCATCACTTGCCGTGGTTACCGCAGTCGCGTTCCTCGGCATACACGGCATCACCGCCTACGTGTGGTTTGCCCTGGTGGGGGCCACACTAGCGGCCATCGGCGTATACCTGCTAGGCGGCGCGGGCCGGGCGAACGTGACCCCCGCGAAACTCACGCTGGCCGGTGTGGCGATCTCCATGGCAATTTCCGCCATGGTGCAAACCGTGCTGTTGAGCAACCAGGAAGCCTTTAACGAATTCCGCTATTGGGCTTCCGGCTCGGTCGAAGGCCGCGGTTGGGACGTGTTCGCCACAGTCGCCCCATTCATCGTGATCGGCCTGATACTGGCGCTCATCACGGCACCAGCATTAAACGCGCTCGCCCTCGGCGACGACACCGGTAAAGCCCTGGGTGTGCAAGTAACCCGCACCCGCACCCTGGTCATCATTGGGGTGACACTACTCGCCGGCGCCGCAACCGCCGCGGTGGGCCCCATCATGTTCGTTGGACTTGCCGTCCCCTACCTGGCGCGCGCAATCTGCGGCACCGATCAGCGGCTAGTCATACCGACCTGCATGATCGCCGCGCCCGCGTTTCTGCTGCTTGCCGACGTTGCCGCCCGCGTCATCGTTATGCCCGCGGAGGTACAGACCGGCATTATGTCCGCCCTGGTGGGCGGCCCGATCTTCATAGCCATTGTGCGCCGCAAAAATTTGGAGACCTTCTCATGACTAACTTCGCAGTGGCCGCCACATCGGATACCGTGCCGCAGGCCACCACGAACACATCCCGATTCCGCACCATTGCTGGCATCCGCCTGGAACGCAACGCCGTTCTCCTCGGGGCCATATTGGTCGCAATTGTTTTCGTGGCCATGATTGGCGCGTTATCGCTGGGCGACTATCCCATGACCGCCTGGGAAACCATCGCAAACCTGTTCGGTTTCAGCGATGATTATTTGGGCCAATTCTTCGTCCAAAGCCAGCGGCTCCCCCGAGTCATGGCCACCATCGCAGTCGGCGCTGCCCTGGGGGTGTCCGGCTGCATCTTCCAGCAATTATCCGGGAATACGCTAGGCAGCCCGGACATCATCGGGTTCACTACCGGCTCCGCCACAGGCGCGGTGGTGACAATCATCGTCCTCGACGGTTCCCCCATCGCCACGGCCGTGGGCGCATTACTAGGTGGCGCAGGGTCAGCCCTGGCCGTGTACGCGCTCACCTTGAGCAACGGGAAACTGTCGGCGACCCGCCTGGTGCTGGTGGGCATCGGCATGGCATCAATCCTGTCAGCAGTAAACGCACTGCTCATGGTGAAAGCATCAATCAACGCCGCCCAAACCGCCGCCCAATGGTTGGCAGGCTCGTTCAACGCCACCACCTGGGGTGGAGTAGGGTTTGCCCTGTCCACAATCCTGGTGCTGGTACCGGTGGCTCTACTGTTGGCCCGACCGTTATCGGTCATGGTTACCGGCGATGACCTGGCGATCGGTTTGGGCGTGGATGTAGAGCGGCGGCGCCGGGAGCTCATGATCGTCGGTGTGGCCCTGACCGCGATCAGCGTGGCAGTGGCCGGCCCAATTGCGTTCGTGGCGTTGGCGGCACCGCAGCTTGCGCGGCGGATCAGCCGGGCCTCCGGGATTGGGATGGGAAATGCGGCACTCATGGGTGCAGCCCTGGTGGCCGTGAGCGATATTATCGCCCAACGGATTTTCGCGCCCACACAATTACCTGTCGGGGTGGTCACCGGCCTGCTTGGTGGCGTTTACCTTGTGTGGTTGTTGGGCCGACAATGGCGGAAATGAGAAATAAGGATACTATGACCACTGCGACAACAACTCCGGCCCTTCAGGCACGTAATCTCTCTGTTGGCTATGGTGGTGCCAACATTATTACCGACCTCAACGTTTCCATTCCCACCGGTGAATTCACGGTCATTGTGGGGCCCAATGCGTGCGGCAAATCCACGCTGCTCCGGTCGCTGGCCCGGGTGCTGCCGGCCCAGGGGACGGTGCTGCTCCAGGGGGAAGACATTCACTCTATGGGCACGAAGGAAATAGCCCGCATCATGGGGTTGCTCCCCCAAAGCCCTACTGCCCCGGACGGCATTGTGGTCTACGACCTGATTTCCCGAGGCCGCTACCCCCACCAGGGGATTTTGGGCCGGTGGACGCACGAGGATGAGGTGGCGGTAGAGCGCGCCATGGCGAAAGCCCGGGTGTCTGGGCTGCGCGACAAACGCATTGATGAGCTGTCCGGTGGGCAGCGGCAGCGGGTGTGGCTGGCCATGGTGTTGGCGCAGGACACGCCAGTGGTGCTGCTGGATGAACCCACCACATACCTGGACATCACCCATCAGGTGGAGGTGCTCAACCTTGCCCGCGACCTGCAGCAACAAGGGGTGACGGTGGTTGCGGTGCTGCACGAGCTCATGTTGGCGTTCCGCTACGCCACGAATCTCGTGGTGATGAAACAGGGCACAATCGTGGCGGAAGGCCAGGTGACGGAGGTAGTGACAGAATCGCTACTGAAAGAGGTATACGCGCTTGACTGTCGACTGGTCGATGATCCCGAAACCGGTCGTCCCATTGTGGTGCCCAAAGCGTAGCAGGCTGCGGCCGAGTTGTTGTATAAAAAACATGTACAAGAGTGCGCTTTTCGACGCTGCGTTAGGCGTCGAAAAGCACTAGTCATAGTGTAGGGAAAACATGTATAACAAACAGCTCGGCCGCCGTGCCTTTCTCAGCCTCGCCGGCCTCACCGCGGCGGGGCTGGTGCTATCGTCGTGCAAAAAACGCCAAAGCGGTACCCGAATCATAAAAAACGCTTTTGGCGACAATATTGTGGTGCCTGCCGGGCCGGAACGGGTCGCCGCCATGTCCGAACCCACCTTAGATAACGCCCTCGCGCTGGGGGCGACACTGATCGGTGGTACGGCGGGTCGTGGGCAATCCACCATTCCTAGCTATCTAGAAGATAAAGGACATGGTGTTCCCATACTTGGCAATGTGGCGCAGCCCAGCTATGGGGCTTTAAAAGAAGCCAAACCGGATCTCATTCTTATCGATGGCACCAGCATTGGCACCGACCAACAAGCAATCGAATCGCTGACGGCCATCGCACCCCTCGCATACACCGGTTACGCCGGGGGTGATTGGCGGGATAACCTTCGGATCACCGCGGATGCCCTCAATATGACGGGCGAAGCCGATGATCTCGTGTCCGACTACAACGGAAAGGTCAAGTCTGCCCAGCGGAAACTGGAAAAATATCGCAATAAAACCTTCAGCATTGTTCGATGGCAAGGCGATAATGCCTCCTTAATACTGAAGGAACTTCCCGCAGGTCGCGCCCTCACCGATTTAGGGCTGGATCGACCCCCAAACCAGGACCGGGATGGTGAAGGCCACTCCGAACCCGTACCTAGAGAGAACCTTGCCAATATCGACGCTGACTATATTTTTCTGGGCACCTTGGGGGGAGACGACGAGGTGGGAAGTGGGGGAGGCGCTGGTACAGTTGACGTTGAAAGAGCTAAGAAAGTGGTCGGAGAAGCCGCCAAAGTGCCGGGTTTTACCGGGCTGCGTGCCTACCAAGAGGATCACATCATTCCAGTGGACGGTTCGTTATGGACCTCGGCCGGTGGCGTGCTTCTGATGAATACAATTGTCGACCAAATCGTCGGACTTCTAGTATAATAATATCCCCACAATATTTAGGATTGCATCATGGTCTCCTCATCAAAGTCTCATTACCCATCGCGTCGGTCACGTCGGACTGCCGCGGTTATTACTGCTTCACTGCTGACTTCGAGTGTTTCCCCGGTAACCGCATTTGCACAGGACCCTGTCAAAGATGCTAACAATTTTGTTCAAGGACTGGCCGGGAACCTGCCGCAGGCACCTGCGATGCCGGGAATCCCCGCCGCTCCGCCACCGGCAAACGGGGGTACTGAAACGAAGCCCTCCGATACGGCTGCTGCACCTTCTGCGACGACGCCGGCATCGCCTAACATGGCAAATTTGGTGCCCACCGATGCAACCAAAGTCCCCCAAGATGTTGTTGATAAGGTTACACAGGGAGTGCAGGCGTTCAATGATACAGTCAAGGCTCCCGAAGAAACTTTCGAAGTTGAGGTGGATGGCGAAGGCACTCCCGACAAGGCCAAGGTGACCATCACTAAGAAGATTACTGACCCCGCCAACGGCAAAGTGCATTTGAAGGGCGAAAACTGGAAGAATAAGGATAATAAAGGCTCAACCATTCTGGTCAGGCTCAAGGGCTACGATGCCCAGACCGGCACCGAAACCATCTTTAAACAGGAAAACCCCGCAAGCCAACAACCGCCCGCCGATGGCAAGGCCGCTGATCCGGAAATTTATTGGAAGATCAAGGCTGAGGAAGATGGTACTTTTGAGGGGGACTATGACCTTCCCAAGAGCCTTACCCCCGGCCAAGGCCTCAAACTTGAGTTCGAAACAGGTGCTGCCGCTAATGACATCAAGCGGAACAAGACCACCGAATCCCTGGTCATTGGTGGCACAGAATACGTAGAAAATCAAGCGGCGTCCGCGCGAGCAGTGCCACGGGCCATGGCTGCGGCTGTCGCTCCGGTCCAAAAGCGTGTCGAGGAGCCAGTCGCCGAACTTACCGACAAAGTCACCGAAGCTGGATCCGCCGCCAAGGAAACTGTGGAATCCGCAAAGGCTGAGGCTTTGGCCACGGGTTCTGCTGTCGCTAATGCGATGGCCCCGCGGGCCCCTGGCGGATCGGCGGAACCCACCGATTCGGGCAAGGCGACCGCATCCACTACGCCGCCTGCCGCGCCCAGCACGCAGTCTTCTGCGCCCAGTACTGCACAAACGCCACCCTCCACCACCCCCTCCACCTCAGGGACGGCCTCGTCTAAAACTTCGACACCCCCCAATAATTCGGGAACCTCGCAGTCAACAACTACACCAACGCAACCCCCCAAGGATGATTCCAGCTCCACCGACACCATTAAAGACATCAACTACCTCTTGAAGGAAATCAAGAATTTTGACAAAGCATTCGAAAACCTCCTGGGTGCCGCGGCACTAGCTGCCCTCAGCTCATCTGGCGGCAGTAACATTCCCGGACTTCCCGGTGGGTCGAATAATTCGACAAAGACCACCGCACCCACCACCCCACGGGCTGGCGGGCAGGCTGGAAACGCCGGCGGCAACAAAACCGGCACCGGTACCAGCGGCAACGGCACGGCAGGGAAAGCACCTACCGGGGGTACCTCGGGAGGTAAGTCGACCATAGGCGGCGCCGCAGCAGGTACGAAAACCACCCAAAAAGGCACGTCAACCAATGCTTTGAGTGGCCTAGGAAGCCTCAGCAGTCTGCTCGGCGGTACTGGTCGGGGAACCAGTGTGGGCGGCACCCGGACCTCCGGCACGACAACTGGTGGCGCCACCCGTTCCACCAACGGGACCGGGGCCACCCGAACCACCACCGGCACTAATGGCACCAGCCCAGCCACCGGGGCCCGCGTTATCAATCCCAATACCAATGGGCGTGCTGCTGCCGGGGCTCGCGCGGCCGGCGCTGCCGGAGCCGGCTCCGCCAAGGCAACCACCAGCAACTCCGCGTCGGCAAGTTCGAAGCCGCAGCCGAAACACACCCCCAAACCACCGGTGAAAACCCGCGACCAACTTACCCAAAAGAACGCCCATGGTGTGACTGGGACTCTCAAAAACGAGACTCTCACCATGAAAATCCCGCGGCTGAAATCCGGTGACTGGGCCTACCTGTACATCTACTCTGCTGATACCACCCAGAAACCAGTCGGTGTCGCCTGGGCGCAACTCGACTCCACCGGCTCCGTCAAACTCGATACCAAAGACCTGCCCGACGGCGAATACACCGTTGCCGCAGTGGACGAAAAAGACCAACTCGTCGGCTGGGTCGACATGAAACTCGGCGAAATCAAGAACGCTGCTGTTGAGGGCGACAATAACGACAAGGTAGTCGCGGCACAGGCCGGGGTCATGAGTGCCACCGACTGGTGGATGATCGGCGCATCCATGCTCATCCCACTCCTTACGGCCAGCATGATCTATGCGTTCCGACGTCCTCGACGCAGCTGACCGAACCCCCAAGGAAAAGCATGACCTCCCGCACGCATAACGTCGCAGCCGTTGGCGCTATAGCCCTGTTCTGGGCTATATCCACCACACCGACGGCCTGGGCCACGCCCGCCGCCAACCCTAAACCAGACACGCCCAACACGTCGTCCTGGATTTCCAGCACGTCCGTGGAACAATGCAGCACGCTTGATTTCGAAGCGCACGGCTTCCCCAAAGGTCAAACCCTCAACATTGCGCTTGACGACGACCAAGAGGCTGACAAGCAGCCCATCGACGACACCGGTTCAGCGTCGGGAACAATCGAAATCCCATGCGATTTCCCCACCGGTACCCACCGCCTTCACTTCACCTCCACAGACGACTACACCAGCTACAGTCCCAACTTTGAAGTTACTGCAAAACCGGCAGCCACGAGCGAGGCCGCCAATAAGCCCAGCGCCACTCCCAGCCGCGATAGCGCCCACCTTGCCAGCGGAACCGGCCGAACCAACAGCAACACGGAACCGAACGCGGGTTCGAACGCCGGCAACCGGGGTGCGTCGCAAAACCGTAGCGGAACAGCGAAAAACACGACGGAAACTGCTGCACACAATAAAGTCAAAGCCACCGGCTTCACCGCCCAGCCCACCACCGTGCCTAACAACGGTGGACTTTTCGATAAAAACGCGGACGAAGCCATCCCCACCGCCATTTCGGCAGCCGGATCCATTCCTTATATTGGATTCTTCGTGGGTGGGGCAATCCTGCTCGTGGGCATGACCGCCATCAATGCTTGGCTCTACGTGCAACGCAACGATCCGCGTCGGGACCGGTACCGTGATCGTCGAGATCGTGATTGGGATCGGTGGGATCGAGACCGTGAGCGCCGAGACCGCTGGGATGATGAACCACTAGACTAGCGCAGGTTTACTGTGGGGGTTGCGGCGTGAAATGACACCGCCACCAATAATGATGGCGGGCTACTCATTTCTCGCACAGATCCCTTATGTGGCTATATCAACGGAATCGATACAGTTATACCTGAGTATTATTTTTTCGTAACCAGGGATAGAATGGTCGCTATGAAAGATTACTTTATCTCCGATCCACACTTTGGACACCGACTAGTTTCCCGGTTACGGGGCTTCGATGACCCTTATAAACACGACCGTTATCTTTATGAACAATGGATGGATAAGCTGCCATCTAATGAGCGAATTCGCCTATGGATGCTTGGCGACCTTTATTGCGGCAAACCTCCGGCGGAGGAAAAAGCCCTGCGATTTATTGCCCAATTCCGCGACGATCTTCTTTCCCGTAAAAACACCGACATGTGGATGGAAGCACTATTAGGCAACCATGACCAGGCTCATCCCATGAAGCGAAATAATTTACGCTCCTTACGCAACTTCAATCGAGTATTCGACAGCGTCCAAACCGTGGCGCGGTACTCGCTTAACGGCTCATTAGTAATGCTGCACCATTTCCCGTACTCCGGTGACTACGAGCCGGAAAAAACCATGCAATTCCGCCTGCATGATCTTGGGCAAACCCTTATCCACGGGCACACTCACTCCGGTGAACAAATCTCCTGGTCCGACAAGGGCACCCTCCAGGTGAACGTCGGGGTGGAGGCCTGCCCCGGTTTCGCACCGATGAGTAGCGAGGAAGTAGCCAAGGTCATTGCCGAGGCTAGCCGCCAAAAACCAAAATCCACGCAAAAACAGTAGGTTTAGTGGGGTAGTGCGATAGCGTCAGTATGATGCTCGTATGCTGATGACAATCGCACTCGTTTTTATCTCCCTTGCAGCCCTGCTGCACGTATACATCTTTTACCTAGAGGTATTCGCGTGGGAGAAGCCCGCCGCTCGAAAAGTGTTTGGTGAGGCCTCGGTCGAAGAGCTGGCTATAACTCGATTCTTCGCCTACAACCAAGGTGTGTATAACCTCTTGCTGGCAATCATTGCCGGCATTGGGGTGGCAATGCGCAATCCCGCCCTGATGCTGGCCGGGGCTGGTTCCATGATTGTGGCTGCTGCTGCGCTGGCGCTCAAGTCCCCGAAACATCGTGGGGCGGCCATGAAACAGTGCGTGTTCGCGGTCATCGGCGTGGTCTGCCTGGTGGTATCACTCCAATCCGCATAATGAACAAAACCATACAGGAACAGGTAAGTCGTGGAGACTATCAAAGGCATTGTGCTTGCCTGAATATCGCAATAAGCTTGAGTTAGTTTTTGTTTATATTGTGAATTGAGGTTGTGTGTTATGCGAAAATTAGTTTCTCTTATTGCCGCAGTGGTGGTGTCCGTTGGGGCACTCACACCGGTGGCACAGGCAGATGATATTTTCAACGGCGGTCGCTCCAGCGGTGGTTCTTCGCAGTTGATCCCACCTGGCATTACGGGATCTGAGCTGCCGGAGATTGACGGATCGGTGGACCTTACAAAGTATGTGGGCAAGTGGTACCAGGTTGCAGCTGTTCCGCAGCCATATACGCTTCAGTGCGCGAATAACACCACCGCTGAGTACAAGTTGGTGAACGATACAACCATTTCGGTGCGTAATTCGTGTGGTACCTCGTTAGGCCAGCAGTCCTTTATTGATGGCTCGGCAACCGTGCGGTCGAAGGCTTCGCTGCGGGTGAATTTCCCAGGTGTGCCGTTCCAAAAAGAAGATGGCGCAACGAACTACCGGGTGACGTATCTGGCTGATGACTACTCGCTGGCGATTGTTGGTTCACCGAATCGGTCGGCTGGTTTCGTGCTCTCCCGCACGCCGCAATTGTCGAAAGAGCAGTGGCAGATGGTTCGTTCCACCGTTGAATCGCGTGGCTGGTGGTCATGTGCATTCTTGACTGTGCCAATGGCAGGTGGCCGCGGTGACGCCGTGCCGGTGTGTAGCTTGTAGATTAAAGAGTACACGCTAGCGGTGCCGTTGATGCGGGTTACCCACACTGCACGGCCCAGGTGGCCCCAGTGTCCCACCTGGCTGCACATGTGCTGAGCTGGAGTTTGGCGAGGGGAGTAAACTCTAGCTCAGCATCTTTGCAGCCACACTTGAAGGTGGTGCGTTAATGGCGAAAGATATATTTCAGCGGGTTACTGACGAAGCCCGTCCGCCTGCAATATGGGGTCGGCCAGGGTGCGGCCCACCTGATTATGCTGTCCATGTGCTTTTGGATGATTTAGTGGAGTCTGGTGCGTGGCTTGACCTGGAACTCAAAAGGCCGTTTTTGGCGTTGTGGGTGAATGATCAGGATTTCGATAATCCTGATTTAGATGATCCTATCGTTGCGCTTGGGCAATCGGATCTGCGCAAATTCGCAGCAATGGATCCGGTAGTTGACTTGGAATCGCTACGAGGAATGAAGGTGAAACTCTGTTACGACGATGAAGTATAGCTTCGTCGCAAAACCCAAGCTGGACTTTCTCGATTCAGAAGGGGGTGCCGAGGCGTCGTAAAGCTAGAACTCCAGCTTCAGTCGATGTGCTCGCCCGCGGTGTGAGCCCAGGAGCCGCGAGTCCGCGTCGGGAATATTTGCGAATTTTACCCCCAATGTGGTTGAATAGCGGGGTTGTTCCCATGCTGCATCTTCGCGTAATGGGGGCGGCATGTACATAGACCGCGTGTGGCAGTCCAGAAATCTGTCACACATAAAATTGAGGTCAGGAGACCAAAGTGATTCAGCAGGAATCGCGTCTGAAGATCGCCGATAACACCGGTGCTCGGGAGATCCTGTGCATTCGCGTGTTGGGCGGTTCTACCCGACGCTTTGCTGGCATTGGCGACGTGATCGTCGCTACTGTCAAGGAAGCAACCCCTGGCGGCAACGTCAAAGCCGGTGAAGTTGTGAAGGCTGTTGTTGTTCGCGCCAAGAAGGAAACCCGTCGTCCCGATGGTTCCTACATTCGGTTCGATGAGAATGCTGCCGTGATTATTAAGAACGATAACGAGCCGCGCGGTACCCGCATCTTCGGCCCGGTTGCCCGTGAACTGCGTGACAAAAAGTTCATGAAGATCGTTTCGCTTGCCCCGGAGGTGATCTAACTTATGAAGGTGCATAAGGGCGATATGGTTTTGGTTATTTCCGGCCCCGACAAGGGTGCCAAGGGCAAGGTTATTCAGGCCTTCCCGCAGAAGGATAAAGTGCTGGTTGAAGGCGTGAATCGGGTGAAGAAGCATGTTGCTAACTCCGCCCCGGAACGTGGTGCTTCTTCCGGCGGCATTGTCACCCAAGAAGCCCCCATCCACGTGTCCAATGTGATGGTGCTGGACTCCGATGGCGTCCCCACCCGCGTTGGCTACCGGTTTGATGAGAACGGCAAGAAGGTCCGTGTCTCCCGTCGTACTGGGAAGGACATCTAAGCATGAGCGAGAATTACACTCCCCGGTTAAAGACCCGGTACCGTGAAGAAATCCGCACCAAACTCAATGACGAATTCAACTACGACAACATCATGCAGATTCCTGGTGTCGTCAAGGTTGTCGTGAACATGGGTGTCGGTGCTGCTGCCCGCGACTCCAAGCTCATCAATGGTGCTTTGGAAGACCTGGCCCTGATTACCGGTCAAAAGCCCGAACTGCGGCGCGCCAAGAAGTCCATTGCTAACTTCAAGCTTCGTGAAGGCATGCCCATCGGTGCCCGCGTGACCCTGCGCGGCGACCGCATGTGGGAATTCCTGGACCGGTTGCTGACCGTGGCCCTGCCCCGTATTCGTGACTTCCGGGGTCTGTCCGACCAGCAATTCGATGGCCACGGCAACTACACCTTCGGCCTGACTGAGCAGACCATGTTCTACGAAATTGACGTGGACAAGGTCGATCGGCCCCGCGGCATGGACATCACCGTCGTCACCTCTGCCACCAACAACGACGAAGGCCGGGCGCTGCTGCGCGAACTGGGCTTCCCGTTCAAGAAAGAGCAGTAAAACCCGCCGCGGCAGTCGCACTGCCGCGCGTTTAGCCACCTTTAGGGGTGGCTTTTGGTGTTTTTAGGATAAGGTGCCTACCTGCGGGTTTTGGTCCCAAGGTTGCTACCGTTCATGGGCTACGGTTGGTATGACCAATGGTATGTCGGTGGAAAACCCAAGGAGGACGCCATGAAACCCGCAGCTGTTATCACCACACTAATTTTGGTTGTGGGAGTGCTTATATCCCCAGGGGCCGCCGTGGCCCAGACTGCCCGTGGTACCAATCCCTACCAGGTGCGATACAAGAATGGGCACTGCATATTCAGTCTCGATGAGACAAACCCAGAGGCCAAAAAATACCTGGCTGACAGCGATCTTATAAATCGAAGCTATGTCATGGAGGCGGTGGCGCGGGAGGTACCCGACTTTGGCCCCTTGGTGGCGGATAATCCCCGGTTGGAAAATAAACCAGCCACCGATCCGACATACCAGAAACGGTGGGGCAAGGTTGTCGCAAAGCTCAAAAGTGCGGGATACACCAGTAACGACATCATGTGGCTGGATGCCATCATGCTGAAGCGGGGTGTGCGCGATCTTGATGAGGAGGTGGCTCATGCGATCACCCCACGGGAGGCGATGTTTGCGGTAAAGGCCCAGTCGCGGACTGCACGGATGTATTATGCACCATCGAAATTAGCAGCCGATGAGGTTGATGGGGAGCTGGCGCCACAGCACTATTGGCGTCGTGACGCCCCTTATCCCGAGTTGTCGCAGAAGATCACCGGCCCCGCCAACGCCGGCTATCAGCAGCTCGTCGAGCGGGCCCGTACCTTCGCTGGCTACCGTTACGATGCGCTGATGGAATGCAGCGGCAAGGGGGAGCCACCGGCGCCGAATCCGTCGCTTCGCAAGGATCCCATTGTGCAGTCGTATACGATTATTTCACAGGTTAGTCCGGTCCTGCTTCCTGCCTTTTAGCTTGCTTTTCGACGCTCGGGGCGTGCCTTTATACTAAGTATGGGAATTGAAGGAGAGGCATGAACACCACAACAACTAGGCTTATGGCGGCGCTTATCGCCATCACGGCATTAGCGCCTGCTCCGGCTCTCGCAGCAGATGGCACGAATCCGTATACGGTGAAGCTTGATAATGGCGTGTGTACCTTTGGAATCGACCTAAATAACCCGGAAGCACGGGCGTATTCCCAAGACAGAGGCTATATCAATCAAAGCTATGTTCTAGATAAAATCGCCAAGGAAGTACCCGAATTCGCCCCAGTGTGGGCTGCCAATCCTCGCCTGGAAAATAAACTCACTGACCCGGGATACCGCGTGAACTGGGATAAAGCCGTGGCCAAGCTCAAAGCCGCAGGTTATACGGATAACGACATCATGTGGATTGACCGGGTACTCCATAAGCGTGGCATGATAAGCCCATTGGCGGATGACACTGACCTCAGTAAGCCATTACCCCCGAAAGAGGCTAGGCGGCGAGCTGATATGGAACCTAAGGGCATTATGCAACACTATGCCTCCAAGATGTTGTATTACAACATTGATGAGAATGGCAAGATCGAGCTCTTCCAATATTGGTCACCGGCGGACAAACCATTGCCCGAGCTTTCCGAAAAAATCACCGACAAAGCCAGCGGTGAGGGGCACCTGCAATTAGTGAAACGCGCCAGGGATTTCGCTGGCTATCAACATGACATTCTAGAGGAGTGCGCGAAGCTCGGCGGGTTCGGTGCCGGCGCAGATACTTCATCACAATCAGCTGCCAAGTCGACTTCCGCATCTGGTGTGCCCACGGAATCCACTGTGACCAGCGGTTCTCGGGCGGCCAGCGACAGCATGTTTAGCAAACCTTCGCAGGATCGCAAGCCCGGTGGGGCGCTAGGCACGATTTACCGGATCATTAATTCGGTAATTGGGTTTTTCGTTCCGACATTATCCACCCCACTGTTGCCCGAATAGTCGGGTGCATCGGGTGCCAAGCTGGGGTTGTGGGGGAGGGGCGATTCGCGCAGCCGCCCAGAATACGGCGTGGCGGCCAACTCCAGCTCAGAAGATCTGAGGCCTCATTAGTTGCGGGCGTGACCCGCCCGCATGTTGGGCAAATCATGGGCATGATGGTCGGCGTGGGGCGGTGCCCTGGTTTGCCAAGCTGTACTTTCTCGATTCAGGGCGTGTTGGCGGGGCGGCCTCAAGTCAGAACTCCAGCTCAGAACTTGTGATACCGGTAGATGACGGGGTAAAAATCTGGTGCGGGGGCGGCTAGGAGGACGCCACCTAAGGGTATCGGGTGTTCTAAGCTGGAGTTCCGCGGTTCGGGGGTAATGGTGGTAGCACCAGTAATGCGTTTATGATTCGATATTTAGTAAAGTCCAATAACTTTGCCAAAGGATAATCATGAAAAATCGACTGGTGGCGCTCATCGCCGCCGTGGTTGTCGGAATGTCACTGATGCCACCGGTCGCCGGTGCCGAGGACGCCGAGGGCCCCAACCCGTTCACACTCACGTTCGCCAATGGGATGTGCAGCTTCGGCGTCGACGATCAGAACCCCGAAATGAAACTTTTCCGCCAAGACAGTTCCATCAACCGAAGCTACGTGTTTGACGAGGTCACCAAGGAGGTACCGGAATTTGCCGAGCTTCGGGCGATGAACCCCAAGCTGGAGGATAAAACCGACCCAGCCTACCAGGCGAAATGGAAGTCGGTGGCCGGCAAGCTGAAAACCGCCGGCTACACGGATGGGGACATCACCTGGCTGGACCGACAATTACGCAAAGGTCTGCTGCCCTATCCCTTGTCCGCCGCATACAAGCCCGGCAACAATCCCATCTCGCCCCAAAAAGCCAAGAAGTGGATCGACAGCGAAGACAAAGGGCGAACCCAGTTTTTCGTGTTTAAAAACTTCCGCTATCTGCTTGGTGACGGGCCACAGCTGCACGAGTATGTCTATTGGCTAGATGACGATCATGCGCCGCAGCCGGCCCCGAAGCTCTCGGCAAAAATCATGGATAAAGGCAATGCCGGGTTTGAATTGCAGCTGCATCGGTCAATACGCATGGCGGGCTATGGCCACGACAAGTTGGAAGAATGCGCCCACCTGGGCCAGTAGCGTTGGATTCTCCGAGCTCGTCGACGCTCAACCAGGGGAAACGTCGACAAGCATGAACCTATGACCTGTGATATGGGATGCATCTATCATGGCTGTATGAGTTCTGAAACATTTTTCCGCCCGCGGTATCACATCACACCGCCTCAGGGGCGCCTCAATGACCCCAATGGTGTGTTCGTCTCTCCACGCACCGGCCGGCTTCATGTTTTCTACCAACATGATCCGGCGTTTCCTTTTGGTAAGAAACGCACCGGCTGGGGGCATGTCTCCGCCGATCTCGACACTCTTCGGTGGTTGCATCATCCGGATACGCTCTACCCTGATGTCGCCTATGACCTTGATGGCTGCTACTCCGGTGGCGCAGTCGTTGATGGCGAGCAGGTTTACCTGTTCTATACCGGTAATCTGAAAGAACCCACTGCGGATGGTGGTTTTGCGCGTCGGGCCACTCAAAACCGGGTGAATGCGGTCGACCCTGATGACCTGATGGGCGGCGTGTATCGGCGGGATGCGGCGAACCCGCTTATCGACGGCCCCGCTGCTGGATACACCGCCCACTATCGGGACCCCATGATTACCCGTGACCCCCACGATTCCCACGATGGGTGGCGCATGGTCATTGGTGCCCAGCGGGAAGACGAAACCGGGACGGTGGTGCTCTATCACAGCGATGATCTGCACAACTGGAATTTCGTGGGGGAACTGGAGTTCGATACCACTCATGCGGCTCCGGGTACGGCCCCGGACCTGGTGCCGGGCGGCTACATGTGGGAATGTCCAAACCTGATTACTCTGCGCGATGCGGTGACCGGAGAAGACCTGGACATTCTGATTATCTGTCCGCAGGGCCTGGAACCGGTGACTACCGATACCGCTACTCACTATGCCAGCAGCGATCAATGTGGCTATATCGTTGGCAAGTTGGACGGCACCCGGTTCACAGTGCTTCGAGGATTTAGTGAATTAGATCACGGGCAGCAGTTCTATGCGCCACAGATCACCGGATTTAGCGAAACCTCAGGTTTATTACTTGGCTGGATGGGATTGCCGGGACAGGATGATACTCCGTCGGTGGCGGCGGAAGGATGGGTGCACTCACTCACTGTGCCACGGCGGGTGGAAGTACATAATCATGTGCTGCGGCAAACCCTGATTGTGCCCGAATCTGTCCGGAATGGTGAGATTAATCACATGGATTCTGGAATTTTGTGGCATTCGGAACGTCTGGACGGACACGAAACCACATTAGTGATTACTGGGTCACAGGGGACAATAGGGGCAACTATTCACTATCTTTCGGGGGCGGATCCGGTGCTAGAGATTGATGTAGCAGGTGACGTACGCCGAGTTCCGTGCCCGCCTGGTGAGTTGACTGTTTTTGTGGATCGTAGTGCGGTTGAGGTTACAGCTGCTGATGGAGCCATTGCTGCTAGTTTTGTTACCTTCCCAAATGTCAATGAGATTTGGAGCACAATCGCAAGAAACTGTGATTAGCTATTGTCTTTATGTTGCAATGATTGTTTAATAGAGGGGGTAGATAATCGGACTTCGCAAAATGTGAGTTTGTGTGGTTTTTGGGGAGTTTCGATCAACTAAACATAGGGAGAAGTTCTTATGCAACATAAAGAGGTTGCTGACCGCGTCCTTAAAGCGGTTGGCGGCGAAGACAATATCGTCGCCGCAGCCCACTGCGCAACCCGCCTGCGTATGGTGCTCAAAGATTCAAAAAAGGTTGACCAAAAGGCTTTGGATAACGACCCGGATCTGAAAGGCACCTTTGAAACTGGTGGGATGTTCCAAATTATCGTTGGTCCGGGTGACGTCAACACGGTGTTTAAGGAACTCGACAACGCCACCAGCAAGAGTATCGCCGTCAG
>ERZ773054.329-NODE-329-length-37972-cov-15.577234_pt1 | contig 37972 bp, 28 predicted proteins | sample MGYA00580630_ERZ773054 | MGnify/ENA primary metagenome ERZ773054 (study PRJEB29015, sample SAMEA2737994) | human oral metagenome | biome: human oral; feature: human-associated habitat; material: dental | place: China | collected 2115 ... | reverse complement strand
CCGATGCGCCGCGCCCAGTCGAGCCGCAGGAAGTAGTCGCCGGGGCGGCTGTAGGCAACGCCGATGCCCCATCCCTTTAGCGTCGTGCCGCCATCCACGCCGTCATGCGCATACTGCACATGTCCCGTGTCATAGTAGGTGCTGAGTTCGAGGTGTGGGATGCCCGTCCGATAGACGAGCTCCGCACTCGCGAGATAGCCGCTGTCGCCCGAACCCTCGCCCTGCGGGTAGGCGCGTACGCCATTCGCCCCACCGAGATAGATCTCCTCGGAGCTATCGAGGTTGTCCCCCGCTGCCTGCAGCTGCGTCCTCACGTTCAGATGAAAACGCCCGCCGAGTTCCTGCCGTACGCCGAGATTCAGCACGCCCTTGGTAAAGCTGCCCTCGGTCCTCGCACGCCGCATCTGCCGCTCTGCCATCCGCGAGTCTGCCGCAATCGTTCCATGATAGGCGGTGATGTCATAGGTGAGCCGTGTGCGCGGGCGGTTCATCTCGCCGCGCACGCCGATATGACCGGCGCTGCTGTGCTTTTCGAGGATCATGCCGACGTTCTTGTATTCGTCCTCAAGTTTTCGGTAGTCCCATCCGTAGGTGAGGCTGACGCTGTCCCGTGCGGTGCGCAGGAGCGGCGTCGTGCCGAAGAGGCTGACGGTGTCGGCGCGTCCCTGCGCACCGAGGCGGCGGAACTCTCCCGCAAGCTCGTAGTTCATGCGGCTGACACCGAGTCCGAACATCGTGCCGTCCACGCCGACGGGGCGGGTATAGGTGAGGCTGTAGTTCCTAAGATCTGCGTTCGAGAGCATCGCGGCGAGGTTCAGACGATCTCCGCTGCGGGTGAGGTTCGACAGCCCTACTTGCATGCCGTAGCGGTAGCGTCCCGAGGTCTTGTTCCCGTAGTTCTCGCTGTAGAGGACGAAGCTCTGCCGCTTGCCGTCCCGCACGCGAATGGTGAGGTCGCTTGTGCCGAAGTCCGCGCCCGGCGAGAGGAGCCCTGCCGCCTCCACGCCGCTGAGGGCGGCGATGTTATAGAGTGCCTTTTCGAGGCGCCGCCCCTCGATGGGTGCGCCCGTGTGGAGCGCGTGCGCAAGGCGGCGGATCTGCCCATCATCCACGGCGGCACTGTTCTCGATATTGATATTGCCATAGCGTCCTGCGAGAATACGGATCTCGAGCGTGCCGTCCGCATTCGACTGCGGCGGAAGATAGACGGCTGCGGCGGGGTAGCCGTGGCTGCGTGCGTACTGTGTGAGATCGCCGAGGAGTGCGTTCAGCTCCGCCTCGGAGATCGTGCGCTCCGCATAGCCTGCCGCGCGGCGGTTCAGCTCGTCCGCGCTCAGCTGCGTACCGTCCTGCGTGACGGTGATGCGTGCGAGACGGAATGTGGCACTCTCCGCACCGCCCTCCGTTACGGGCAGATGACTCTTGAGTGCATTCTGCTGCGCCGTCTCTCCCATCTGCCCCGCATCGGGCGGCGGCAGATTCGTCGCCGCCATCGCGGTGGACGGGAGGAGAAATGCGGCTGCGAGCGGCAGAGCGCAGCGTAGGCTGGCTCGGTGCATACGATGTAGGTTTCTTTTCATTTGAAAAACCTCCGAAACGTTTTTCCTTCAGAACCCGATGCGAACACCGAGATTCACCTTCCACTTCTCATTGATGGCATCCGCGCCTGCCGTGCGGCTGAGATCGCCGTAGATGTCCGCTCTGCCGATGCGCCCCATAAAGCCCAGTCCATACTCGAAATAGCTGTCCCGTGCCGAGTAGCTGCGGTCAATGGAGGTCGATCCATACTGCGCCCGCATGTGGAGATCTCCCTTGAACTCGTGCAGATAGGCGAGTTTCAGATAGACCGCACTGCGCTCGTCCTCATAGCCAATCTGTGTACCGATGCGTCCGACGAGTGTGGTGACGGCATCGTTCGCGATGTGTGCGCCCGGCAAAGAACCCGCACGCATCGTGTAGTCTGCCGTGCCAATGCGTCCATAGCTTAGCTCTGCCTGTGGTGTCCAATAGAAATGCGGGGTGATAGCTATGCGGCGTCCGTATTCGACGGAGATGTTCCAGCCGTTTGTGCTGTAGCTGCCCGTGTATGCTGTGCCGTCAAAAACGGCGGTTGCGTCGTTCGTTGTGCGTCCGTACTTCACGATGGCATCGAGGTAAGCACCGCTCGTGCCCATGTAGCTGGCATACACACCAAAGAAGTGTGCCCGATGGCTGCCGTCGAGGTCGCTGTTTCGCGCACTGCCGTTCATCATTGAGGCGGCAAATCCCGTAAAGAGCGTGCCGCCGCTGAGCGGGACGGTACGGTCAATACCGACCTGCACGCCGCTGTAGCGTCCCTCCGTGGGATAGCTGCCGAATTCCGTCCTGCTGCCGTAGCTGCGTATCCATGCGCCGGATTCCCCGCCCACACGCAGTGCACCCATGCGCCGATGGAGGTCATTGTTCTCGCTGCGCCATGCACTGAGTTGGGCGAGCGCCATATCCATGAGAAGGTCGGCGGTACGCAGTGCGGGGCCGGGGGGTGGATTCGGGTTTGGTTTGGTTTGGGATTCGGATTTGGGTTCGGGTTCGGATTGGGATTGGGATTCGGATTGGGATTGGGATTCGGGTTGGGGTTGGGGGTTGGATTTGGGTTCGGATTGGGATTCGGGTTGGGGTTTGGATTTGGATTCGGATTCGGATTTGGTTTGGGGTTCGGGTTTGGATTTGGGTTCGGATTGGGATTCGGATTTGGGTTGGGGTTCGGTGACGATGGTGTCATATCTGTAACCTCGATCTTTGTTACACGAACGACCTTTCTGCCGCTTTCCGTTGCTTCAACAAGTGTCGGTTTGATTTTGAAGTCCTTTATCAGAAGGCCTGCTGCAACCGCTTTCTTTGCGGTATACTCCGATGCCGTCACTGTGTCGCCCGTATTGTTGGAATCCAGTACGGGAACACCGCCCGCTATCGTGGGCGCAATTTCATAATTCGTCTTGTTTACGGCATCGTTCATCTTCGGGTCAAAGCCGATTTGCAGCTTGTATTGATTGCTCGCTCCTGTCACACCGTTCAGCGTGATTTTGTCTGCCTTATTCTGTGTGAGGTCAGTAGAGATACGAAAGGTCGCGCCGCTGAGCGCCGATTTTGTATTGTTGAGTGTTAGCGTGCGCTCTCCCACAGCTTTTATTGTACGTTTCTCGTTCGGCGCGGCATACGCGATGTCGATGATACCGCCGTCTGCCGAAAGATGGAATCCGATGGGCTTGTTCTGATCTTCAGTCCATGAAGCACCGCCGTCCGTACTCGTCTGACCGAAATTCTCTGAAGGATTGCTTGGGTTAAAGAGCGCGTACGAATCCACGCCCTCCCTTGGGTACCATGTCGCACCGTCTGAGAGTTCGAGCCGTACGCCGCCGCGTTCATGCAGCGGGATCACATTGTCCCACAAATCTTTTACCTCGGTAATCCCGCCCGCAAAGTAGGAGTCCGCGCCCTTAAGATAGAGATTGACATAGCCGCCTCTTCCATAGCTGACTGCATCGCTGTCATCACGTTTTGTGACGAGAATATCTCCGTGCAGCGCGACCTTTCCTGTGCGATCGGGATTGACCTTTAGAATCCCCGCAAAGTCTCCTGTTCCCTCACCGCGGCTGAGCGCAGTGAGGATGCTGCCCGTCGGATTCAGGATTTTGATATTGTTTCCTGTGAGTGCCGCCGTATGATCTGCATACTGTGGAATCACATCATTATTGACCCCCTCCACGGCAATCGTCCCATTCAAAATATTAATATCATCTGTCACCGTCGTATCTGCCGTATAAGTCTGCGACGTAGTAATCTCAGCAAATGCCATATTTGGCACAAGTGCCGTACCGAGGGTGAGTGCAAGGGCGATCTGCGCGCTGAGGCGCATCTGTTTTTTGTCTGCATTTTTCTTCATGTTCAACACTCCTATTCCGATTGACCTATTTGGTTCGTCTGTTCCAGATAGAACTGCATCAGCCGCTCCGCTGCCGCGTGAAAGTAATGTGCCGCCGCAGGGTAGTCCTCTGCCGCCTCGGCATGACAGCCCGCAAGGTAGGCGATGCGTGTCTCCCACGGCTCGGATGTCGTGAGGTCACGCCATGGTGAGGCATGCACCACGTTCCAATACCGTTCACGCATATGCGGATCGGCGTAGCTAATCCACGGCTTTCCCTCGTTGAGAAAATGCCAGATAATATACTCTGCCGTAAAGTCCACATCCCATGGTGCAAAGGCATCCATCAGGCGCACCTCATGCATATCGAGAACGGTAAAATCCCCATCCAGAACGTAGTTAAGCGCGTCCTGTTCGAGGAGTTGAAACGTTTCCCAGTGTGTGTACCACGTCTCGATGACGCGTGTGGTCAGCTGCATGGAACGCCAGCGTGCGAGATCGATGAGCATGACACCCGCGTTGAAGTAATCTGTTCCATTCATTCCGATGCGCTGTGCCTTGCGTACGGCATCGCCCTCACGGGCGGCAGCAAGCGGCGCACTGCCGAGGTCATGTGTATACAGCCCATCGATCCGCCTAACACAGAGCGTATCGGCATCGAGATAGAGGATGCGCGTAAGCGTATGCGGCACAAGCTCCGGCATGAGAATTCGCGTAAATACGCTGCGGTTGATGCGCTCGCGCGAAATCCCGTCGGGGAATGGGATGGCATCGAGTGCCGCTCGTGCATCATAGATATGAACATCTACCCTCGGAAAGGAAGAACGAAGTATCTGCAATCGTTCGATGTCTGTATCTGCAATTCCGTCACAAACGAGATGAAAGTCGATCTCCTCCCTTGTATTCTCTGCGGCGATGGAGGTCATGACGATACCCGCATATTTCACATACGCCGCATCAACACCAAACGCAATTTCATAGCGCATTGTTTTCTCTCCATTTACTAATACAAAAGTCGTGGATTTATAGGTAGAATTATCCCTTTTATGTTATCATTATTTTCTCATATTAAAAAAAGTCAACAAAAGTGGTTATGAACGATGAAAGTATGATATGAACGTAACAGATTTCAAAATAGCGCTTGCAATCTTTTTCTTATTTCCATAAAATATTTTAAGGAATCGCTGATAAAAAGAGGGATATGTGTTATGAAGATTGCGGTGCTGGACGATGATCTAAACGATCTGCACGTGCTCTGCACGATACTTGATAAAATCTGTGCGGATCATATGCCGCGCCCCATAGTTCGTGCGTTTACGGACGACAAGAAATTCCTTGTGCATATGTCCTCTGCTCGTGCTGACATTGTCTTTCTTGACATCTATCTGAAGGAACACACAGGCATCAAGACAGCGCAGATTCTGCGCTCCTTCAATACGAATTGCGCAATTATTTTTGTAACAACGAGTCGTGATCACGCAGTTGAGGCATTCAGCGTAACGGCGGCACACTACCTCATCAAGCCTGTAACGGAGGCGGGGGTCCGCGAGGCACTTGCGCGTACGCCATTCTTCAAGAAGGAGTGCCCGACGATTCCGCTTACAATTGACTACATGGAGCACCGCGTACCGATTGAAAATATCCGCTATGTTGATGCCGATGGGCGCCGTTGCTGTTTTCATTTGACGGACGGCACAGTACTTACCCCCTACATCACCCTTGCACGCGTGAGGGAACTCCTAGAAAATATGCCGATGTTCCTCTCCTGCCATCGCAGTTTGCTCGTGAATATGGATGATATACAGAAAATAACATCGAAGGGAATCCTGCTCACGGACGGCACACTGCTGCCGATTGCGACGCGCCGCAGCAGTGAGGTTGAGCGCGGCTACCGCTCTTATATGTTGAAGAAGATGCGTGCGGGATTTTCGTCATAGCGTACATTTCCTGTTTTCATGGGAGAAAGTTCATGCACTCATCGCCGATGATTGAACTCATGCAGTATCCGCTTGCCGCACCGATGGTAACGCTGCTGTACACCGCTGTTCACATTTTGCCCGTCAATCTGATCCGTCTCTATATTTTTCACCGCTACCTGCGTTTTTCTTTGCTGCCGATTATTATAGGGCTGCTCATCCTCACAGGGATAGAGGCCATCATTCAGATAGAGGCTGTAACGGTATTTTCACGGCGCATCGCCCTTCCATTTCTCTTTTTCATCTTCTTCTATCTGCTCGCGATGACGCGTGTGCCGATTGCGAAGCAGGTCTGCATCCTCATCCCCCCGGGGCTGTTCTGGTTCGCTATGTAGACGGTGATCTACGCCGTAGAGGATGCCTATCCAATCTTTGATGTACCGTTTCTGCTCTCAGGACTTTGCACGATTGCCTGTCTCCCTATCGCTGTGCCGCTTTTTCTATACTATGGGTGCACAATCGCCGCGCCTCTGCTCGCTGACGATTCGTTTGATGCCGTATGGGCACCGCTTGCGTGGCTGTGTATGCTCATCCTCGCACTCACAATCCTGCTGTCGCCATTCAATGAGCTGCGGACGCATACGGCACTCTTTGTTCGTCTGAGCGGGGCGGTCGGCGGGTTTTGCTGCATCGGATTGGCACTCTATGCCATGAGCGCACGGCTGCGTCAGCGCACGCTGCGTGAGAAGCTTGCGCGTGAGATGGAAATGACAGAGATCACACGTCAGAATGCAATACAGATGGAGGAGAATGAGCGCGCAGCACACGCCTTTCGCACACGGTTTACGGAGATGCTCACCGCAGCGCAAGAGCTGCTCGCCAAGAAGGACTATGCCGGTATTGAGCAGCTGATGTGTGATGCCGCTTCTCAGATTCATAGGCGTTATGCGCCTATCTGTGCCAATGAGACAGTTAACATCCTCATCGGCTACTGGCAGCCGGTATTCGATGGTCTGGGCGTATGCGCGGAGTATCGCATTGACATAGGTGCAAAAAATCCCATCGACCCGCTCAATCTGACGGCGATCCTCGGCAATTTGCTCCGTAACGCTGCCGAGGCATTGGAACGGCTCTCTCCCGATATGCCCCACATTCTGCGGCTTGCACTCGTGCATCATGCAGACAATCTTTTTCTTACGGTGGACAACAGTTTTAACGGAGACCTCTGTTATGATGCCGAGGGTGGCCTCCTCTCGTCCAAGCGATCCTATCGTGAGCGCGGTGTCGGGATGGAGAGCATATACGTAAGTCTCGCACACTATCACGGCATGATGGAATTCACTGCAGAGGATGGTTTGTTCGAAGTGTCGATTGCACTGACGACAACAACCATGCGTACGGACGATGAGGAGGTGCACGACGCTTCATGAGTGAGTTTGAGATTCGCTTGCTGCATACGCTCGTATGTGTGCCTCCATTCGATCTTTTGATTTTCTATATTTTTCGTAATCGGCTGCGCTTTGCGCAGGTCTATATCCTTGTCGGCTATATTCTCCTGCTCGCGCTGACACAGTTCGTTCAGATGACGGCAGGTCTGGATATGTCGCTGACGGGGCTCCTGTGCCGCCCACTTGCCGTGCTCTATATGATGGCGGCGATACGTGATCGCCCCCTGCGTGTGCTATCGATCGCCCTGCTCGTATATCCGCTCCTGATGCTTGCGAGTACGATTGGAGCGATGGCAGAGCATTTCTTCGGTGAGGGACTGCCACCGGGGCTGTGGAAGTGTCTGCTCGTCCCCATGATGTTCCTCCTCATCCTGCCCGCCGCGCTGCATACAATCCGTCATCTGCTCACACCGATGCTGCATGTGAACGATCGGCGGCTCTGGTGCTATCTCTGCGGCTATGAGGTGATCCTCGTCGCGCTCGCCGTTGCCGCTGATCCATCGAGTACGTCGGTGCAGCCGACGATCATTGCTGCGCGGCTGCTGCTCCCGCTCGCACTCGTCCAATATCTGCGCGTGTCCACCCTCCTCACTCGCTATGCGGAGGAAAGAAATGCACTGCATCAGCAGCAGCTTCACGAGCAGATGATTCGCAAGTCCGAGGAGGCACGCTATCACACGATGCTCGCACTCTGGCGTAAATCGCGCCGTATGCGCCACGATCTCAGTCATCATATGGCGATGATTGCACAACTGGCACGCGAGGGCAGCCGTGTGCATCTCGCAGCGTATCTGAAACAGCTTGAAGAGCAGTTTGGTGAGAGATGTGCGAAGGAGTAAGTAGTCTGTAATGACAGAAAAGCCCCTGTATTCGCTTTGAGAGTGCGATACAGGGGGCATTAGGAATCACTGATAAGAATGTAGTTCGTTCAATTTGCATATATTTTTATCCGAGATTTTTCTTGAAATGGCCTACTGCTCCTTATACATGGATTGTTCTTGAGAATCGTTTAACATCTTCCCGTGACAATTAAACTTGCAACTTGCCGGAGGAAAGACAAGAGGAAGATTAAATTGACATGGGTTGGATTTCATGATATAGTACAGGGAAATTGCGCTCGTAGTCCAGTGGATAGGACGTTAGCCTCCGGAGCTGAAAGCGTGGGTTCGACTCCCGCCGAGCGCACCATCGCTGTCATTAAGCCCTGCATCAAAGTGCAGGGCTTTTATCATTGAAAGGATGCTCTGCCGGCAGCAGGACTTATACTATATTTTACAGAAATATAAAATGATTCATAACAAAAATGCTATATGCAGAGGTGTCTCATTGAATCCATGAGGGGAGTATGTTATAATACAGACAAAGTAAGCGGCGCGTGGAGCCGCAGTAGGGAGGTATGACTTTGAATGTTGCAAAGCCGATCTATGTGATCGGACATCGCAATCCCGATACAGATTCTATCTGCTCGGCGATTGGATATGCGCATCTAAAGCAGGCGATGGGCGTGAATGCCATTGCTGCGCGGGCCGGAAAAGTGAATAAGGAAACGAAGTTCGCCCTAGAGTATTTTCACGTAGAACAGCCGCTGCTCATTCCGGATCTCTATCCTAGGGTCAAGGATATAGCCATGGACTGCAAGATTGTCGTCCGCCAGCATGATACGCTGCGCAATCTCGGTGAGATTTTGCGTGAAAATGATCTGCGTTCCATACCGGTGACGGACAGCAAGGGCTTTCTTGTCGGAATCGTTTCGGTCAGTGATCTTGCAAAGCGCTATTTCCAAGAACTTGGCATGACGAATCTTTCAGACATGCGCGTGCGCTATCGAGATATCATCCGTGCGACGGACAGTACCGTCCTCGTTTCCGGTGAAGAGGGCGACACGATCAAGGGGCAGATTCGTATTGCTGCCGGCAGTGTGGAGACCATTCACAAACTCGTTAAGGAATATGATATTGTTTTGGTTGGAGATCGGCGGACACAGACCGTCCTCTCTTGCATCAAGCAGGGGATCTCCTGTCTCATTGTGACAGGAGATGGGAGGGTTCCCGCAGAAGCGCTCGAAGAGGCAGAGAAGCGCGGTATTTTTGTTCTCTCAACGCCCTACGATACTTATACTGTGGCGCGTCTCATCAACCAATGTGTACCTGTACGCCGTATTATGCATGAACATCCGATCTGTTTTAAGCCGCTTGATCTTCTTTCGGATATTAAGGGGACTATGGAGGAGACAAATTTCCGTAATTATCCTGTCCTCGAAAATGGTCGGATTGTCGGTCTTGTCAGCCGTGATCGTCTCGTTGTTTCTGAGCCTGCCCAAGTGATTTTGGTCGATCATAATGAACGTAATCAAGCGGTCGAAGGTATTGAGGAAGCAAAAATTATTGAGATCATCGATCACCATCGGTTCGGTGGAATCAGTACCAGTGAGCCGATTTATACCCACGCAGAGCCGGTCGGATGTACAGCGACCATTGTATCTAATATGCACTGGCAAAATGACATAGACATTCCGCCGTCCATTGCGGGGCTTTTGCTGTCAGCGATCATCTCTGATACCGTGCTCTTTAAGTCTCCAACCTCTACGCCTGTTGACAAGCAGGTGGCGGAGCGTTTAGCGGACATTGCAGATGTAGATATTAATGAATATGGTCTTGAGATGCTCAAAGCAGGTTCCAGTGTCAGCAATATGACGCCGATGGAGATCGTGCGCAATGATCTCAAAGAGTTTACCATCGGTTCCTACCGCGTCATTGTCAGCCAAACTTCCGTCATGGATACGAAGGAAATCATGGCGAAAGAGGACGAATTGCTTGCGGCGATGAAGTCCATCTGTGACAGTGAGGGATTTGACTTAAGTCTCGTAATGATTACAGATATACTCGAAGAAGCGACCTATTTGCTCTATAGCGGATCGCCGCGCACGCTGATTGGTGAAGCATTTCGCAAGGATACGAGCGGAACGCATCTTTATCTGCCGGGGGTTATGTCGCGGAAGAAACAAATCATTCCTCCGCTCTCAGAGGCAGTGAAACGCATTAAAACATAATAGAGTGGATGAATCTGACAGAATGGTAGGGGCGGAGTTTGCCATGTGTGGCGGCCCCGCCTTTCTTTTTGGATGAAAAAGGAGACGTCATGGATCTGTTTCAAGGCCTGAATGACGCGCAGCAGGAAGCTGTTGCCTGTCTTGAAGGGCCGCTTCTCATTGTGGCCGGAGCAGGCTCCGGAAAGACACGTGTACTCACTTACCGCATTGCCAATCTTCTTGCACATGGCGTAGCAGCATATCGTATTCTGGCCATTACTTTTACGAACAAGGCAGCGCGTGAAATGCGGGACCGTGTAGATACACTGATCGGTGAGGCAGCGCATGATATTTGGCTGAGTACGTTTCATGCATTTTGTGCACGTCTCCTGCGTGTGGAGATCGAGCATCTTGGCGGGTATGAAAAAAACTTTGTCATCTATGATGCGTCAGACAGCAAAGGGCTTATTCGTGAATGCTTAAAAGAGCTGAATCTCGATGAAAAACATACAGCACCGGGGGCAGTGCAGGCTCATATTTCAGACGCGAAGAACCGTTTGCTCGGGGTAAAGCAGTTTACGGTGCAGGCAGAGGATTTTTTTTCACAGCAGGTTGCAAAAGTATATGAGCTTTATCAATCGAAACTCGCTGCAAACAATGCGCTTGACTTCGATGATTTGCTGATGCTGACGGTTGAACTGCTCTCAAAGAATGAGGCAGTGCGGACGAAATATCAGGAAAAGTTCCGTTATATTCTTGTTGACGAGTACCAAGATACGAATGGTGCACAGTATCAGATAACGAAACTGCTTGCGGCGGGACACCACAATATCTGCGTTGTCGGCGATGCGGATCAGTCTATCTACGGTTGGCGCGGTGCAGATATGCGGAATATCTTGAACTTTGAGCGAGACTATCCGGAGGCAACGGTAATTCTGTTGGAGCAGAATTACCGTTCGACCAAAAATATATTGATGGCGGCAAATGCAGTCATCGAGAATAATATAGAGCGGAAGAAAAAGAAACTTTGGACGAATAATGCAGAAGGCGATCCCATTGTCATCTATGAGGGATTTACGGAAAAAAATGAAGCATCTTATATCGTGCGTGAGGTGGAGCGCCTGCATACGATATATCATATTAAATATGGGGATGTTGCTGTGCTCTATCGTACGAATGCACAGTCGCGCAATATTGAGGAGGCGTTTTATGCGGCAGGCATCCGCTACTCGATGGTGGGCGCGATGCGTTTTTATGATAGGCGTGAGATCAAGGACATCATTGCATATCTGCGTGTCGTCTATAATCCGCGTGATACATTAAGCCTTCTGCGCATCATCAATGTACCGCGTCGTGGGCTCGGGCCGACGACACTGAGCCGTATGCTTGAAACGGCGACAGAATATCAGATCTCCTTATTTGATGTCATTACAGATGTGCAGCTTCTCAATAAAATCCCAAAGCTGTCAGCAAAAGTGAAGGCTGCATTGGAGGACTTCTCTGCATTGATCTTCACTTTTATGGGACAGCTGAGTACGCGTCCCCTTCATGAAATCGTTGCAGATATGATTGAAGAATCAGGGTATGCCGCAGCTTTGGAGGAGGAGAAAAAAGAGGAAAACAGGGAACGGTTGGAGAACCTGCGGGAATTTATCAGTGTTGCAAAGAACTTTGAGGATGGGGCCGCAGAGGGGGAGAATGGTATTGCCGATTTTCTTGCGCAGATTTCTTTGATTTCAGATGCAGACGAAACAGAGGAGAGCGATGGCAGTGTTACACTTATGACCTTTCATGCGGCCAAGGGACTGGAATTTCCTGCCGTATTTATGGCAGGCATGGAGGAGGGATTGTTTCCACACGCGCGTACTCTGCTTGATGAAACGGAGATTGAAGAGGAGCGGCGCACATGCTATGTTGGGATCACACGTGCCGAGCGGCGTCTGTATCTGACATATGCACGGCAAAGAACCATCTATGGCCGTACGGAAATGTCCCGCCCATCTCGGTTCCTTGCGGAAATTCCAGAGGAACTGATCGAGCGTGTGCAGGCAGACTTTTTAGCAGAGACACAGCATATGAGCAGCCGGACGAATGTCTGGGGGCATAGGGGGATGGAAAAACATGTGCTCATATCGCCGCCGCAGCATACGGCAGCGGATGGGAGTGTTATTCGTCCCGATGTGACGGCTAAGTTTATCGAAGGAGATGCTGTGCGCCACAGCAAATGGGGGGATGGTCGCATTGTCTCCATACGCGGCGCGGGTGAAGAAGCAGAGCTTACAATTGCATTTCCCGGAGAAGGGATTAAGAAGTTTATACAGAAGTACGCACCGATTTTGAAACTATGAGGCAAGTATGGACAACATTCATGAAATCAAAGCAGAGCTTTCAGAGCTGCGCAGGAAGATTCGGCGATACTCCAAGCAATATTATGATGATAATGCATCTGACATTTCAGACTATGACTTTGATCAGTTGATGCTGCGTCTAAAAAATCTTGAAGCGCAGTACCCTGAACTCATCACGAAGAATTCGCCGACCCAAAAAGTTGGCGGCTCTGCGCAGCGTACAGTGGGCGTCCTCGTACCACATGATGTCCCGATGCTCTCCTTGCAGGATGTATTCAGTGCAGAGGAAATCCGTACATTTGTTGATGGTATTTTATGTCAGTTTCCAGCAGCAGAGTTTGTTGTTGAGGAGAAGATTGACGGACTTTCACTTGCTCTTCGCTATGAGAATGGCGTTCTGGTGCGTGCAGTTACGCGTGGGGATGGGACGGTACAGGGAGAGGATGTGACCACAAACGCGCGTGTCATCGACGATGTTGTGGAGCAGCTGCATGACCCCGTCCCCTATTTTGAGGTGCGTGGCGAGGTATATATGGAGCGGTCAGCATTTTCGGCAGTGAATGACCGACAGGAACTTCTCGGCCTAAAGCCGTTTGCAAATCCGCGCAACTGCGCGGCAGGAACATTGCGTCAGCTTGATGCGCGCGTCACAAGGGAGCGCAGGCTCTCTATGTTTCTGTTTAATCTGCAGCGGGTGACGGGGCGTTCTTTTGATACGCATACAGAAGCTTATGCATTTATGCAGGCACAGGGGATGAAAATTATTGCACGGTACTACGTTTGCCGTACCTCAGATGAGGTATTGTCAGCGATTGATGAGATTGGACAGCGGCGCGGGCAGCTCCCCTATGACATTGATGGTGCGGTTGTTAAAGTGAACAGTTTTGCCATGCGTGAGGAACTAGGCGCTACTGCAAAAGCGCCGCGTTGGGCAATCGCTTACAAATACCCGCCGGAGGAAAAGCAGACTGTGCTGCGTGCGATTGAACTGTCTGTTGGACGCACGGGGCGTATTACGCCAACAGCGGTATTCGATCCCGTACAGCTTTGCGGGACACGCGTTGAGCGTGCGACGCTGCATAATCAAGATTATATCAAGAACCTCGATGTGCGGCTCAAAGACACAATTCTCGTCTATAAGTCAGGTGAAATTATCCCTCGTGTAAAGGCCGTCATCAAAGAGAAACGCCCTCAAGGAACAGAGCCGTATGTGATTCAAAACATCTGTCCTGTCTGTGGTGCACAGGCTGTACGCGAGGAAGAGACGGCTGACATAAAATGTCGAAATCCAGTCTGCCCGGCACAGGTGGAGAATCACCTGCTGAACTTCGTCAGCCGAACGGCGATGGATATTAAGGGGTTTGGAGCATCATCTATTGAGGCGCTCACGCGCGGCGGGTATCTGCATGATATTGCAGATATTTATACGCTGCATGAACATCGTGCAGAACTGGTTTCATCCGGGGTGATTGGTCGGGAGAAAAGTGTGGAGAGCCGCCTTGCTGCCATTGAAGCGAGTAAATCAAATTCTCCCGAACGATTGCTCACGGGACTTGGGATTGCGGGCATTGGGCGTGCAGCAGCAGCGGCATTGATGCGGGCATTCCCATCCATTGATGCCCTGTCACAGGCGGCTCAGGAGGAGCCGGAACGCATTCGTGCTGTACCCGACATGGGGGAGGTCAGTGTGCAGCGCCTTGTGGAGTTCTTTACATCTCAGACCGGACAGACGCTTCTTGCAAAACTGCGTACCGCAGGTGTGAATTTTGAGAGTGCGGCAGAGGAGCGTGTGGGAAGTGCGCTCAGTGGCAAGAGTTTTGTCATTACAGGTACGCTGCCGACGCTCTCCAGAGAGGAATGCGCCGCACTTATTACCGCGCATGGCGGAAGTGTGAAGGGGGCTGTATCCAAAAAGACCGATTATCTCGTGGCAGGTGCGTCTGCGGGCAGTAAACTCCAAAAGGCAGAAGATCTTGGGATACCAATTCTGGATGAGGAGGCACTTAGGGATATGATTGTGCGTACAGAATGAAGGGAAAAATATGAAACTCAGCAGATACATTGACGCATCTCCGCTGTCTCCATCCATGCGTATAGATGAGGTGCACGCAGCAATTGAGACTGCCATCGCGCAGGAGTGCTGTTCCGTTTGTGTTCAGCCATCTGATATTCCGCTTGCCGTAAAGCTTTGCCGTGCAACGCAGACGCGCGTGTGTACAGTGTTGGACTTCCCGCACGGAAGAGCACCGCGCGCCATCAAGGAGATGCAGGCAAGATATTATATAGAATATGGCGTGGATGAAATTGATATGGTGATGAACTATGGGCTTGCCCGCTCTGCTCGTTGGCATGAGGTAGAGGAGGAGATTCGCGCCGTTGTCGATGCTGCACATGCACGCAATGTACTTGTCAAGGTCATATTTGAGGCCAGTCAGCTCTGCCCGGAGGAAATTGTCCGCGCCACAGAGATCTGCATTTCAGCACAGGCAGATTTTGTCAAGACAGCGACTGGATTTTTTGGCGCGGGAGCAACGGAGGAGCAGTTGCGTGTGATGTTGGACACAGCACAGGGGCGGTGTAAGGTCAAGGCGTCGGGTGGTATTCGAGACTATCAAACCGCAAAAAAATTCGTAGAGATGGGTGTTGCCCGATTGGGCATTGGCAGTTCGTCTGTTGCAACTATCCTTGCCGAAGAATCAGTTTCATAGAGAGATCATAGATGCGGCAGTCAAAGAAACGGGATGAGGGAGATACATGCGCTTTATCCATACAGCAGATTGGCATTTAGGAAAGCTTTTCGGACAGCGGCATATGACAGAAGATCAGGCATATGTTTTGGATGAATTGATACGTTTGGTCAAGGATACACGGGCAGAGGCACTTATTATTGCAGGGGATGTATATGACCGTGCTGTACCTCCACCCGAAGCCGTCGGACTGTTTAGTGAGACACTCTCAAAGCTCGTTGAACAGGGGAGTAAAGTGCTCTTTATCGCGGGCAATCATGACAGTGCTGTACGCCTGGGCTTTGGTGCAGATTTATTTCGTTCCTCCGGCGTGTATCTCACAGGGGCGGTACATGCTGCAGATCCGCCGATTATACTTTCTGACTCCTTTGGTGAAGTATATTTTTCTCTGCTTCCCTATGCAGACCCGCCGCATATGCGCGAGGCGTTCACATTGACGGAAATGCCGTCGTTTGATGCGGCGATGGGCGTGCAGGTGCAGGCGGCACGTGCACAGATTCCAAGCGGTGTACGGAGTGTTGCTGTCGCGCATGCATTTGTTATAGGGGGGCAGTCTTCTGAGTCGGAGCGGCCACTCTCTGTCGGCGGATCGGATCAGGTAAGCGCACATCATTTTTCTTCGTATTCTTATACAGCACTTGGACATTTGCATGCACCGCAGCGCGCAGGAGCAGAGCAGATTCGCTATTCTGGTTCGCTGCTTAAATATTCGTTTGATGAGGCTGCACAAAAAAAAGGAGCCGTCCTTGTCGAGCTGGATGCGCAGGGCATGTCGTCACATACATTTTATCCACTCACGCCACGTCATGATGTACGCATCGTTCGCGGCAGAATGGATGAACTCTTGATGGATGGATTTGATCCTGCTCCGCACGATGATTATGTCTGTGTGGAGCTGCTCGATACGGAGGCCGTACTCGCTGCACATGAGAAGCTGCGGCAGATTTATCCCAACCTCGTTTCCATCACACGCCCTCATATGTACATCGGACAGCTTTCTGCAGAGACTCGGACTTATGAACAGGGAAAATCGGATCTGCATCTCTTCTCGGATTTCTATACGGCGATGACCTCAGAGTCTTTGACAGATGAACAGGAACGTGAACTTATCTGTATCATTGATGCACTCGAACGAGAGGAGAGGAACGCATGAAACCGCTGCTGCTGCGTATGCAGGCTTTTGGTTCCTATGTTGAAGAACAGGTTCTTGACTTTGAAAAGGCACTTGCAGATGCGCCCTTTGTGCTGATTCATGGGGTAACCGGCGCCGGGAAAACCACCATTCTGGATGCCATTGTCTTTGCGTTATATGGCGAGTCCAGCGGGGATGTACGTGAGGGCCCTATGCTGCGTTCCGCCTCTGCACCGGCGGAACGCGTAACGGAGGTGGAGTACACCTTTGCGCTTGGGCGTCGGCGGTACCGTGTCTACCGTTCACCTGCATATGAACGAATCTCCTCACGGGGAAACCATACACGACGTGCCGCCTCAGGGCAGCTCTATCGGCTTCCTGATGTGGGAGAAACGGGTGAAGAAGTTCTATTGGACTCTGGTGTAACGGAGGTTTCCAAAAGAATTAGTCAGCTCATCGGTTTTGACGCAGACCAGTTTAGGCAGGTTGTTCTGCTGCCACAGGGACAGTTTGAGCGCTTTCTGCTTGCAGAGGTGAAGGATCGCAGTGCCATTATGCAGCGCATTTTTCGTACGGAGCGCTATCAGCGGCTTGAAGATGCTCTTGACCGGGAAGCGCTTGCACTTGCGCGGGAGGCAGACGAAGATCGGGCGCAGATGGATCGTCTCCTGCGTGCCGAGGAGGCTGCCTCTCCACAGGAGCTGCGTGCGCGTATTGTGCAAATGGAAAAAGAGGAAGAGGCACATGCTGCGCGGCTTAGCGTGTTGGAACAGCGTCTTCGCACCGCGCGGCAGGCACGTGAAGCCGGGCAGGCTGCACGCATCAAGTTGCAGGAGGTACAGGAGGCAGAAAAGCGTATTGCGCGGGTGCGTGAGCAAGAGGAGGATATGCGTGCACTCCGCGTCCGTTTTGAGAACGCACAGCGTGCGCTCCCTTCCTGCTATAAAGAGAGGGAGGCCATACGTCTTGCGGAGCAGGCAGCGCAAAAAACTGCCGCACGTGAGCATGCCGCAAAGAAGTATGCTGCTGCCAAAGAAAAGTTCCGATTGGCACAGGAAGCGCTGCGTCATGCAGAGGCGCGTGAGCCGGAACGTCTCAAATGTACGGAGCGCATACAGATGCTGCTGGGGTATACAGAACAGGCAAAGCAGCTTAGGGCATGTATGAAAGCGCTTGCAGAAACCAAAGTGTACGTACAGCAAGCAGATGAGAAAAGAGGTGCTGCCGAGGCATCAGAGCATGTACTGACTGAGGAGATTGAGGCGCTTCAGACGCGGATTTTTGAGCTGGAAAAGATATGTGCAGGGAAAAAAGCTGTCATGCAGGAGCAGGAACGTCTTTCCCGTGTACTTAAAACAGCAGAGCAAATCAATGCGCTTATGTCGAATCTGCCCCGCTTGCAGACGGCAGAAAGTGCGTCACAGGCAGCGGCAGAGCGTGCAGCAAATGCACTTTTAGTGGAGCGTGACAAGCTCAAACGAATGCAGATGCACTACCATCTCGGCAGTGCATCCAGACTTGCGCAGACATTGACAGATGGAGCGCCCTGCCCCGTTTGTGGTTCCCTTACACATCCAGTACCCGCGATGCATGATGAGGATATTCCTTCAGATGCACAGCTCGAATACTGTGCAGATGCTGTAGAAAAGGCGGAGCTGGAACTACAGAAACTGCGGCAGCAGGCCGCAGATGCAAAGTTCAAATATGAGGGCAGTCAGCGGGAATGCGCAGAGAAAAAAGAAATGCTGGAGGAACTGCTTGGACAAGACACACTTTCAGCATTCGAAAAGCGTGTGGCAGAGCAGCGCGAGCATCTGCTGCATGCGGAGAAGGAATACAATGCCTCACTACCTCTCCTCGAACAAAAAAAGAGCAAGATGCTGTCGGTGCAGAAGGAACGGAAAGATCAAGAAAATGCCATGCAGCGTGCGCACGATCTTCTGCGCATGAGAGAAGGAGAGAAGGCATCCCTTGAAAAGCAAATTCCAGAGGAATGTCGTGATATAAACAGGTTGGAGCGTGAGATTTCAAAACTGCAGCAGTTTGCAGAACATCAGAAAAATTTATATCAGGAGGCACAGCAGAACGAAAAATTGGCAAGTACCTTTCTTGCAAGTGCGGAGACGGCACACGCAGCGGATGTGCGTTCAGCTGTCGAGGCGCTTCAGCAGAGTAAGGAGGCACAGAACGCATTTCGTGCAGCACGCGAAGAAGCAGGGTTTGCGTCTGAGCAGGACTATCGCGAAAGCATCGCAGGAAAATGGTCAGATGCGGCATATTTGGCATCCGAAGGAGACCGTATCAAAAGGTATGATACAGAGCGCAAGACTGCAGAGGCACTGCTTCAAAAAGCACAGGCAGCAGTCAAAGGGCTCTCCGCACCCGATATGCCTTCTCTGCTCTCAGCGGAGCGTGAGGCAGATGAAAGCGTGCGGAACTGCATGAAAGAACAGGGCAGCCGCATGACTCGTCTGAAAGCTTTGCAGCGCATCATGAAGGAGATTGATACGATGCTGCGGACGGGGGAGAAGCGGGATGCCCGTTACCGCATCGTGGGAAAATTAGCCCATGTTGCAGCAGCGAAATCGCCTTATCAGACGCACTTTCAAACATATGTGCTCCGATCAATTCTGAGCGATGTTATCGAGGCGGCGAATCAGCGTCTTGTGATGATGAGCCGCGGCCGTTATCGTCTGATTCACGGGGAGGGGAGACATAAAAATAAATGGTGGGGTCTTGAGATTGATGTTTTTGACGAATATACAGGGATTGCACGGCTGTCCCGTACACTTTCGGGAGGAGAAACCTTTCTTGCGTCCCTTGCGCTTGCCCTTGGACTTTCAGATGTAGTGCAGCACTATGCGGGTGGAATGCATCTGGATATGATTTTCATTGATGAAGGGTTTGGCTCTCTTGACAGCGAGACACTCGATGTCGCCATGCGCGCACTGCTCGATGTACAGCAAGAAAGTGGACGTCTTGTTGGGATCATCTCGCATGTTGAAGAATTGCGTACGCGGATTCCTGTTCATTTGGAAGTCTTACGGTCAGGGAACGGAAGTCGGGCGTATTTTGCATAAGGGAGCGGGTGCTTATGGCGGCGAAACTGGAATTTATCATTGGGCGCGCAGGTACGGGAAAGACATATGCTTGTATGTCTGCGATGAAAGAGCGCCTCAGCAGGGAGCCGCTTGGCAGACAGCGTATTCTCCTGGTGCCGGAACATATGACCTATCACGCAGAGCGTGCACTTGCCGAACATCTGACCAACGGAGCAGGCTTTTTGCAGGCGTATGTCTTTGGATTCCGTCGATTTGCGCGTCAAGTGCTCCTCGAAACCGGTGGGGAGCATCTGCCGCGGATCAGTGACATCGGGCGCCGTATTTTGCTGAAACGAATTCTCATGCAACGCTCAGATGAACTTTCTGTATTTGCGCGTTCTGTACATAAACGTGGATTTACGGAAACCTTGGGAAGAACCATCTCCGAGCTTAAGCGCTGTCGTCTGTCCTCGGATCTGCTTCGTGATGTGGCAGGAGTGATTGATGCAGATCATGCGCGTTTAGGACAAAAACTCCTAGAGCTCTCCACTGTTATGGATGATCTTGCAGTGTGTATGGAAGGACGTCTCAGCGATCATGAAGACCGTATGGAGCGTCTGGCACAGCAGCTGAAAGACGCTCCTTTTCTGCGCGGTGCTGAAATATGGGTCGATGGCTTTGATTTTTTCACACCGCAGGAGCGTGCGGTTTTTGGTGCACTTTTTGATGTGGCGGATCATATTCATGTGTCACTCACAATGGAGGGCAGACATGATGATCAGAGCGTATTGGTCAATCTTCCGGAAAATACGATTGAGACGGGGCTGTTCACACAGAGCTATCATATGATGCGCAGTTTGGAAAGCGAACTGCTTGCAAAAGATCCGACAGCTCATATTGAGATCACGCTGCTTACAGGTCAGCAGCGTGCTGAACGAGACTCTCTTGCTGCGGTTGAGGAGAACCTGTTTGGTCATGGACAGCTTTCTCCCATGCCGGATGGGGGGGTAAAGGTTATCGAGGCTGCAAATCCGCGCATTGAGGCGGAGACTGTCGCTTCGGACATCCTGCGCCTTGCACGAGAGGAGGCGTATCGTTACCGGGATATTGCGGTTCTTGTGCGCGATATGGAGCGCTATGGTGATATTTTAACGCTCGTGTTTACGGATTTTGGTGTTCCGTTTTATGTTGATGCTAAGCGCCCCAGCATACATCATCCCTTTGCCGAATTGCTGCGTGCCGTTCTCCAGGCGGCATGGCGGGGATGGGGGTATGAGGTCATGTTCCGTGCACTGCGTACGGGATTTTTCCCTTTGATGGACGATCTTTTGGCATCAAAGAACGAGGATGCACAGGTGTTTTCTGTGATATGCCATGATTGGCAGGATGCGGTGGATTACCTTGAAAACTACTGTATTGCCTATGGGATTCGCACAGAACGTCAGTGGACGGCAGAGGAGGATTGGAACTATGTAGGCCGTACACTGGAAGGGGGGCGCTGCCGGACGGAGCGGGAGAAACAGCGCCTTGCTGAGGAAGAGATGATAAACGCCTTGCGCAGACGGATTGCACCTCCGCTTGCACAGTTGACACATATCCTCAAAAAAAAGAGGGCAACCGTGCGGGAGCGTATCTGTGCACTGTATGAGTTTCTTTCTGCGCTGCGCGTTACGCAGACTTTGGACACATGGAAAAAGGAGGCGGATGCTGAGGGGCGCCTTGCAGATGCAGCCGCACATCGCCAGATCTGGAGTTCCTGCATGAGTATTTTCGACCAGATTATCGAGGTTGGAGGAGATGAGGAGATCTCCGCACGTGATTATGAGGAAATCCTTTCCGATGGGCTGGATGCCATGCAGATTTCACTGATCCCGCCGGGACTCGATCATGTGACGATTGCCTCTTTTGACCAGAATAGTCTCGCCGGGACACGGGCTGTATATATCGTTGGCGCAAATGCGGGGACAATGCCGCGTATCAATATACCGCAGGGCGTTCTTTCAGATGCCGATCGACTTTCGATCAATGAATCTGTTTGTGCACTTATTCCCAATGCCACACAGGGTGTTTTTGGCGGAGGTAAAGAGCAAAATTTTTTGGAGCGCCGTCAGCTCTACCGTGGTTTTACAGAGGCACGTTCCTACTTGTGTGTCTCCTATGCGCTTTCGGCAAGCGATGGGACAGCACTCTCGCCGGCCCCTCTTATAGCACGTATACGCCATTTGCAGCCGCAGTTTATTTCTATTCCGCTTGCCACAGTAGAGCGTACGGATGCGTTCGTTCTGGCGGCGCCGAATCCGGCGCTTTCTTCCCTTGCAGGAGCGCTCCTTGGACAGCGGGAACGGGGGATTATGCAGCCCCTATGGAGAGATGTTTATAACTGGATGAGAATGCAGGAGTCGCTGAAAGAGCCGTTGCATCGCATGCTGGGGGGGCTCTTTCCAACGCCGCGTGTGTCTTATCTTTCAGAGCGAACTGCGGCGCGGCTTTTTACGTATGGAAAAAGGTTCAGCGGAAGCACGACACGGCTTGAGACATTTCATCAATGTCCATTTCGGCACTTTGTTTCATATGGACTGAATTTACAGGAACGCGAGGTATTTTCTTTTCAAAGCAATGATTTTGGATCACTTCTGCATGGTGTTTTGCGTGGTTATGGAGAATGGGTGCGTACCGCATATGCCAATGACTGGAAGGCAGCAGAGATGCAGGGGCAGGAGAAAATTGATGCGCTCTTAGAGGAGCTTGCTCCACAGGTGCGGAGCGCCGTTTTGATAAGCAGTGCCGGAGGGAGGCACCGTATGGAGCGCATTCGCCGAACAGCACAGCAAGTCATTCGTCATCTCACATCATGGGCGGCGGCGTCCTCATTTCATCCGTATGGGTTTGAGCTTAGCTTTGGACGCCCCGACGATACAGTTCCGCTTGCTGAATTTCCGCTTGAGGGGGGAATGACACTTTCACTGCGTGGACAGATTGACCGTCTTGATGTAACAGCCGATGGTGCATACTATATTGTACTGGATTATAAGACAGGGGCGTCTTCCTTGTCTCTGCTCGAAATTCGCCATGGACTGAAAATGCAGCTTTTGCTTTACCTCTTTGTTGTTCGTCGGCTTCTCGCGCAAAGAGGAAGTGCTCCGGCAGGAATGTTCTATGCACCGGTGGAGAATCCGGTCATTACAGAAAAACGTCGGCTGACCGATGAGGAGCTGACCAATCAAATCACAAAAAAATTATTATTAACCGGATGGCTGATTGATGACCCGGAGATCATTCGGCGTATTGATGAAGGTGCTGCGCATATCTGCATTGTATTCAATAAGGATTTCAGTCTTTCGAAGAAGTCACAAGAGCAGTATGTGCGTACAAAGGATGAGTTTCAGCAGCTGCTTGCATTTTTGCCGCTGCTTTTGTGTGAGACGGCTGAGGATATTCTGCGCGGCGATATACGTGTTTCACCCTACCGATTGGATGGAAAAAATGCGTGTACCTACTGTGCCTATCGTGCTGTCTGCGCCTTTGATCCGGAGCTGGGCAGGGGAGACACCTACCGCAGTATCAAAGGGACAGAAGATGATATGATGGAGGAGATACGCCGTGCTGTGCAGGGGGAGGGGGAGCCAGATGGCACATGAGATGGCATTTACAGCGGATCAACAGCAGGCGATTACGCTGCGCGGCTGTAATATTCTCGTTGCGGCGGCAGCCGGCTCAGGAAAGACGCGCGTACTCGTTGAACGGATTATTACACAGGTGCGCAGCGGGGAGCTCTCTCTCGACCATATTCTTGTGCTCACTTTTACAAAAGTTGCTGCCGAGGAGATGCGTGAGCGCATTGAGCGGGCACTTCATGCAGAAATTGACGGCCTTTTGAAAGCGGATGGAAGCGATACGGTACAGCAGGAGATTGCAAAGCTCGAACGGCAGCGGGTGCTCTTGACAGGAGCGGATATTTCGACCTTCCATGCCTTCTGTCAGCGTATCTTACAGGCACATATTGAAGCAACAGATATTTCACCAACTTTTCGTATTGCTGGGGAGCAGGAAATTCGTCTGCTGAAAAATGAGGTGTTTGAAACCCTCATGGAGGAAAGATATACTGCTGCGGCAGGGCATGATAGGGATGCGTTCCTCTCCTTTACCGATGCCTATGGAAGTGCCAAGGGGGATGATGTGAGGGTTCAGCAGGCGGTCATTGCACTCCATGCCTTTTCTCTCAGCCAACCCTCGCCGGAAACATGGCTTGCGGCACAGGGAAATCAGTCGGATACTGCCTCTTATACAGAGCGCACCGGATTTGACTTGCTTGCAAAGGAGCTTGTGCAGACAATAGATCAGCTGCTTTTGCGGTATTGGGAAGCGGCGGCGCTCACATCGGGGGGAGATCCCGCAGTTTATGCTGCTGCTGAAAAATGCCGTGATGCACTGATCCATAATCTTGCGCTCTACGAAGATGTACAAAATGATATGCAGATTATGCTGGAGGGACGGGATTCCTCTGATTGGGTACGTTTTGTTCACCGCTCGGATGAAGCGAGGAAACTTCGTAAGCGTATTTTGCTTAAGCCGATACGCAATATCAATGTCGGCGTGGGGGAGGCACTGGATGCACTGCTGCATGAGATACATAAGCCATGGGATGCGTGCATGGCGCTCCTGCCGAAAACGTCGGAGGAACTTTGCGCGATAGAGAATCGAGCAAATACCGCCATACGTCAATATGCGCAGCTGACAATAGATTTTCACCGTGCTTTTCAGCGTGAAAAAATAATGCGCGGTATACTGGATTTCAGTGATCTCGAACATACAGCATTAACTCTTCTCTGCAAGCATCCGGAGTGCTTGCAGAACGATCCGACGATCTCTGCCCCGACAGAAATTGCAAAAGCATTACGTGCGCATTATGATGCCATCATGGTCGACGAATATCAGGATACGAATGGTTTGCAGGAGGGGATATTGCGCCAGATTGCGCGGGAATCCAACCGTTTTATTGTCGGTGATGTAAAGCAGAGTATCTATCGGTTCCGACTGGCAGATCCGGCCCTCTTTCAGCATGCGTACCATACCTATCGTGAGGACCATGCAGCAGGGGCACTTATTACGATGTCCGAGAATTTCCGCAGCCGCGCCGAGGTACTGGAGCCCATCAATTATATTTTTTCTCAGCTGATGTCCGGTTCTGCCGTTGAGATCGAATATGATTCAAAAGCACGGCTTAATCCAGGACGTGTTTTTGAGCCTGTCTTAGCAGGTTGTTCTCTTGCAGGGCCGCTGGAGATTGACCTCATTCATGTAAATCGCTCCGAAGATACCTTTAGTGCAGATGAGGGAGAAGAGGAAGAACTCAGCTCTTTTGGGATTGAGGCGCGTTATATTGCGCAGCGTATTCGGCAGCTCATGAAATCCGGATATGTTGTCCACGATGGCACAGAGGAGCGTCCCCTTGCCTATCGTGATATAGTGATTCTCCTGCGTGCAGCAAAGCAGAGAGCCAATGTTTTGCTAGAGGAACTGCGTATGGAAGAAATACCCGCCTATGCAGATGAAACCGCCGGATATTTTGAGGCAAGCGAGATTCGTATGGTTCTCTCTGCACTCGCAGCACTTGACAATGTACGTCAGGATATTCCCCTGACCGCATTGCTCGTCTCGCCGATGATTGGTCTTACCATGGAGGAACTTGCGCTGCTGCGTATCGGCTGCCCGGGCGGCAGCATTTATGACACGCTGACAGCAGCATCTGGTATACCAGATGCGCTTCTTGTGCGAACGGGAAAGATCGCAGAGCGCATCTGTCGTTGGCGTAGTTATGCACTTACCCACAGCGTGCCCGAACTGTTGTGGATGCTCTATCGGGAAACGGGGTATTATGATTATGTAGGTGCACTTCCGGGCGGCACACTGCGGCAGGCGAATCTGCGTATGCTGATTGATCGTGCAGCCGAATTTGAGCATACGAATGAACGCGGACTTTTCCGTTTTCTGCGTTACGTTGATGCCCTGCGCCGGCGTGATACGGATCTTTCAGTTGCTCGTACATTGGGAGCAAGTGAAAATGTCGTTCGTATTATGACCATTCATAAAAGCAAGGGACTTGAATTTCCAGTCGTATTTCTCTCAAATATTGGGGGACAGTTCAATATGTCCGATACGCATGGCGATTTCCTTTATCATGCGCGGGAGGGCATTGGACTGCGTGTCTATGAGAGCAGCGCTGTGGGGCGGCAGAAATACGACACACTTTCGCGTCGCAGTGTGCGTGCGGCGATTGAGCGGGAGAGCAAAGCAGAGGAGATGCGCATTCTCTATGTTGCTATGACGCGCGCCCAGGAAAAGCTTATCTTAACAGGAAATATATCTGTTTCACGCCGTGGAGGGGATGGACTGGAAAAATTGCGTGAACGGTGTCTCAAGTGGAAATCGGAGGAGCATGAAAAACTTCCTGATACAGCGATCTTGGAAGGGATGAGTTATCTTGATTGGATCGCATTGGCGCTTCTCCGCCATCCAGATACAGCGTCTCTCTTTGGAGCTGATGATATTGTTTGCCGTCCGCCGGAATCCCCCGCAGCCAGTTTTTCCGTTCGCGTCATAGAGGGGGCGGATCTCTTGCATACACGTGATATGGATCATGCAGATGATCCGATTCTTTCTGCTGTGAGAGAAGATCGGCCGCTTCCTTCAAGTGAGCATGCGGCACATGTCACTGCGGTACTCGATTGGCGGTATGATGCGAGAGGAACACAGAACATTCATGCCAAAACCAGTGTTACTGAGTTAAAGCGTCAGAGAGATGTCGATATTGATGCGTTTGTTCCATTTGCACCGCTTCTTGGTATAGAAAATATGGAGGAGGCAATCTGGGAGGTGCCGAGATTCCTCCGCGATACAGATGAAAAGCGTCTTACGCCGCTGGAACGTGGAACGGCGATGCATACTGTTATGCAGCAGCTTGATTTTTCAGATGTATTGAGCAAAGAGGCCATCATGCGGCAGGTGGATGAACTGTACAATCGTGGGATCTTAACGAATGCAGAGCATGGATGCATCCATATTGAGAATGTGTGGAAGTTTGTAACATCTGATCTTGGGCGGCGCATGCGGGAAGCAAAGGCCATTTATCGTGAACTGCCATTTAGTCGGCTTCTGCCGGCCAAACGTTACTACGAAGAAGCGCAGGATGAGACGGACAGAATCTTTTTACAGGGGATCATTGATGTTCTCTTCGAAGAGGAAAATGGCAGCTATATCCTCCTTGACTATAAGACGGATCGAAAAATCTCAGCCGATCGGGCGCGGGCACGCTACCAGTTTCAAATCAATTTATACAGCGAGGCAGTGACAGCTATTTTAGGTAAGCCGATTGCAGAACGTTATATTTTCTTACTTGATGCGGGACAGGCAGTGAGACTGTGAAGCAGGAAATCATCATGCTGCATGCAGGGCTGTGGAAGGAAAAACATCTTTTTTGGCGAAATTTAATTCGTAAAGAGAGGAAGTGCTGATATGTCTGATTGTATTTTCTGCAAAATCGTGCAGGGAGAGATTCCGTCAGCAAAGGTATACGAAGATGATATGGCGCTTGCATTCCGTGACCTTGATCCGCAGGCACCGGAGCATATACTCGTTATCCCTAAAAAGCATATCGAAAATATTCTTGCATTTAATGCATCAGAGGATCAGCATCTTGCAGCGCATATCATGACAGAGGTCATTCCGCAGATTGCACGTACATGCCACATTGATTCCCGCGGCTTTCGTGTTGTCACGAACACAGGAGAAGAGGGCGGGCAGACAGTCGGACATCTGCACTTTCATGTCCTTGGCGGGCGTCTGCTCACTTGGCCACCGGGATAATGTTCCATGTATCGAATGAATGTTTGTGGAAATTTTATACAGTGATTGACATGGATTATCCCCATAGAGTATAATAGAAAAGCGTCATATCATTGGCGCGAAACTACTCCGCGCGTGGAGGGAGGGGAAATGCATGGCAAATGAAATCAAGGTCGGCAAGAATGAGTCGATCGACAGTGCTCTCCGCCGCTTTAAGCGTATGTCACAGAAGGCCGGCACTCTTGCCGAAGTTCGAAAGCGTGAACATTACGAGAAACCGAGCGTTCGCCGCAAAAAGAAGTCTGAGGCAGCGCGTAAACGCAAATACAGAGGCTGATTGCAAAAGGCATCCGTGGACGCTGGTCACGGATGTTTTTTTGTCTGAGCAAAACATAAATGCTGTACAAAGGGAAAGGATGAACCATCATGTCATTAATGGAGCAGCTTACTGCTGATATGAAAGAAGCCATGAAGCAAGGAGAAAAGGAACGCCTCTCCGTGATTCGTTTGGTACGTGGGGCTGTCCGACAGGCAGAAATTGATGGAAAGAAAACGTTAACGGATGATGAGGTCGTTTCCGTTATCAATAAAGAGGTTAAGATGCGCCGCGATTCCATCGAGGAGTTTGAACGCGGAAGCCGTCCCGATCTCGTTGCAAAGGCACAGGCAGAGATTGCCATCCTCATGCCCTATCTGCCTGAGCAGCTCAGCGAGGATGCCGTGAAAACGCTTGCAGAAGCGGCTGTTGCAGAGGTCGGTGCCCAGACAGCAAAAGATATGGGGAAGGTGATGGGCGTGCTTATGCCGCGTGTGCAGGGACGTGCTAACGGCAAACTCGTGCAGGAGATTGTCCGTTCACTGCTCCATTAATCTGCCCTATCAAGGAAATCCCCATGCTTTCTGATGTAATTATTTTGACAAAGCATTGGGGATTTTCGTATAATTGAAAAAATAACAATCGTGAAGGAGTTAAATGATATGGCAGAAAAGGAGAAAAATAAGAAAGACAAACCAATGACCCGGGAGGAGGCTTTGGCACAGGCACTGGAAAAAATCGAAAAAGCACATGGCAAAGGCTCTATTATGCGTCTGGGTGAAGCACAGGCGAATATGAATATCGAGGTCATATCCACAGGCATTCTGCCGCTCGATATTGCACTTGGCGTTGGTGGAATACCGCGTGGGCGCATCATCGAAGTGTTTGGCCCTGAGTCCTCCGGCAAGACAACCGTTACCCTCCACATGATTGCTGAGGCGCAGCGTATGGGCGGTGTCGCGGCGTTCATTGATGCAGAGCATGCGCTTGATCCCGAGTATGCACATAAACTTGGTGTGAATATCGAGGAACTCCTCATCTCACAGCCGGACACGGGAGAACAGGCTCTTGAGATCGTGGATGCACTGGTGCACAGCAGTGCAGTTGACATCATTGTTGTGGATTCTGTGGCAGCACTGGTCCCAAAATCGGAGATCGAAGAAGATATGGGCTCTGCGCATGTTGGTCTTCAAGCGCGTCTCATGAGCCAAGCGATGCGCAAGCTTACAGGCATTATCAGCAAAACGCGTACCGTTGCAGTCTTTATCAATCAGCTTCGCGAAAAGATTGGTGTCACCTATGGTAATTCCGAAACGACGACAGGGGGGCGTGCACTGAAATTCTATTCCTCTGTTCGCATCGACGTGCGCCGCATTGATTCCATCAAACAGGGAACAGAATCCCTTGGCAATCGCACCAGAGCAAGAATCGTAAAGAATAAGGTTGCACCCCCGTTTAAGACCGCTGAGTTTGATATTATTTACGGCGAGGGCGTTTCTCGTATGGGGACACTGATTGATATAGGTGCAGAGCTTAACATCGTAGATAAGAGCGGCTCTTGGTATTCCTATGAAGGAGTACGGCTTGGGCAGGGCAAGGAAAATGCAAAAACAACCCTTGAACAGCAACCAGAGCTGATTGCCGAGATCGATGCGAAGATTCGAGCAGAACTTCTCACAAAAGAATCGGGCGTCAAAGAGAATTCTAAAGAGGATGCACAGCAATCGGAAGGGCAGATCGAAGCGGGGACGGATGCATGATAAAGGATCAGGGAGAGCCACATCAGCGAGGGATAAAATCCAAGCAGAAAACAGCGCTCATCACTGCCGTCGATTATCTGGCGCGACAGGCGCACAGTGAAAAAAAGCTCCGTGAGAAGCTCGAACGCAAGGGCTTTTCAGAAGAAGAGATCGATGCAGCAATTGCACGGCTCATACAGCGGCATTACCTTGATGATCGGGAGCTGTGCACACAGCAATTTATGTATCTTTACAATGAGAGCCGCAGTTCCGTTCGTCAAATCTATATCAAACTAATCCAACGCGGTTTTGATAAGGATCTTATTCGGAGCGTTATTCCGGATGATACAAGAGAGCGTGAAATTGCGGCGGCAAAACGCGTACTTACATTGAAATTCAAACCGTCGGCGCAGCCGCAGAAAATGATGGCGAATCTCTATCAGAAGGGATTTTCAGTCGATGTGGCGCGTGCTGCCGTTCGGTATTATGCAGAGAGTGAAGAAGAATAGCAGAAAGGGATTCCATCATGAATAGAGCTGCTGCCGGCTCCTCAGAAATGATTTTGGTGCTTGATTTTGGCGGGCAGTATAATCAACTCATTGCGCGCCGCGTACGTGAAAATCATGTTTACTGCGAAGTACATTCACATACACTGACATTGGAGCGCATTCGGGCGCTTGCTCCGCGTGGCATCATTTTGACAGGCGGGCCAAACAGCGTCTATGGGAAAGATGCCGTGGCCGCCCCGAAGGAACTATTTTCCCTCGGGATTCCTGTGCTTGGTATCTGTTATGGCGCTCAGCTCATGGCGCATCTCCTTGGCGGACACGTCGAAACTGCTCCGACAAGTGAATACGGGAGGACAGAGGTCGTTGTCACGGGGCAAGATTCGCTGATCTTTGAGGACATCCCTGAGAAAAATATCTGCTGGATGAGCCATACAGACTACATCAGTGCACTTCCTGGAGATTTCCATGCAACAGCGCATACGCCGGTTTGTCCTATAGCGGCGATGGAAAATGCGAATAAGCGTCTCTATGCCGTTCAATTTCACCCTGAGGTCTTGCATACAGAGCATGGGGCTCAGATCCTGCGAAACTTTGTCTATCGCATCTGCGGCTGCACAGGAACATGGCGCATGGATTCCTTTGTCCAGAAAACCATAGAGGAGCTGCGTCTGAAAATAGGAACAGGGCGTGCACTCTGTGCTCTTTCAGGCGGTGTTGATTCTTCTGTTGCGGCAGTGCTTCTCTCAAAAGCAATCGGGCAGCAGCTTACCTGTGTTTTTGTGGATCATGGGTTGCTGCGCAAAGGAGAGGGGGATGAAGTAGAAGCTGTTTTTGGTACTTCAGGTGCCTATGATGTCAACTTTATCCGTATCAATGCCCGTGATCGTTTTTATGAAAAACTGAAAGGCGTAACTGAGCCAGAGCAAAAGCGCAAGATCATAGGTGCAGAGTTTATTCGTGTTTTTGAAGAAGCTGCACGTGAGATTGGCGCCGTGGATTTTCTCGTGCAGGGGACGATCTATCCGGATGTCATAGAAAGCGGTCTTGGAAAATCAGCTGTGATAAAATCTCACCACAATGTTGGAGGTCTGCCTGACCATGTGGACTTCAAAGAGATTGTAGAGCCTCTTCGTCTGCTTTTTAAGGATGAGGTGCGCGCGGCAGGACGTGAGCTTGGACTTCCAGAACAACTTGTTGACCGACAGCCTTTTCCGGGACCTGGACTTGGGATTCGTATCATCGGTGAGGTTACTGCGGAAAAAGTACATATCGTACAGGAAGCAGATGCAATTTACCGTGAAGAAATTATAAATGCAGGTCTGCATAAAATCCTAGGGCAATACTTTGCAGCGTTGACCAATATGCGGTCTGTCGGAGTCATGGGGGATGGACGTACCTACGATTATGCCATCGTCCTTCGTGCTGTAAATACCAGTGATTTTATGACAGCAGAAGCAGCACAGATTCCATGGGATGTACTGAGTAAAGTCACCACACGTATCGTTAATGAAGTCCGCGGTGTCAATCGTGTGCTCTATGATTGTACAGGGAAGCCGCCTGCAACAATTGAACTTGAATAGTAAAAATAAGCGCAGAGTGCCTTGTATATCAAGGTTCTCTGCATTTTTTATTTTCTGTGACCTCCGTTTGATCCCTTTGTTGATGGATTGCTTTCAATGGCGTCAATATATTGGCATACATTAGGATGCAGCATGGTTATATGTATCAGATGTCTGTCCGATGGTGGTATAAAAATGCTTATAGAAAAGGATGCGTTTACTATCCTCAATGTGTCCTTTGAACCTGTGTGTATAGTTTGCTCCCGTCTTCACCCTCGCAGAATCCATAGATGAATTTTCCGTTTTTATCCTGAAAGAATTTTGGCGTGGAGGAGATCAATGTCTCGGGCGTGGTCATGCCGATGAGAGCAATTTTCTTGCCGTCGAGCGGATGAGTTTATGTGTCTTAAGTACAGGGGTATTTGTCCACTTGTCGATGAAGTTGCAGCTGTAGTACCCGCATGTGAGTTGTGGGGCAAGTTCCAAGAAGCGATCCATACCGAAGTAGAAGGATCTTCCAATGCATTAAGAGGGGTGTGATGTATAATGAGATGCTTGTCATTGTGAGGGGAACAAGCATCTGTTATACTCCTTTATACCCATAAGGTTATTAGGGTATTCACTAAAAAATATGAACTGTTTTCAGATGATGGGGGATTTTTGGTATGAAAATTGGGGTTGTTAGTGACAGTCATGGGGTATTGTCTGTATTTGAAGATATGCTTGCAGTTCCAGGCACGGAAGATGTTGCGCTGTGGCTCCATGCGGGGGATTTTGCAGTAGATGCGAAGGTTCTGGCAGAGCGTACAGGCAAGAAGGTTCCATGCGTTCTTGGTAATTGTGATTCTTACGTGGATGGCATTTATGATGAAACAACGGTAGATGTGGCAGGGCATCGTATTTTTCTAACACATGGGCATCTGTTTCATGTTCGCTTCGGAACAGAGAGGCTTGCGATGGCCGCTCGTGAAGCTGGAGCCGATATTGCCGTTTTTGGACATACACATATCGCATATGAGGAACATGGTGATGTTATCATTCTCAATCCAGGAAGTATTGCACGTCCGCGTGATGCACAGCATGGGTCATTTATGCTCATAGAGGTTGCAGAAAAAGAGCCGCCGCAGGTAAACTTGATCCGTTTACCGTAAGGGGGAAAGAATTATATCCATACAAATTTGACATAGCAGAGGCAAGGAGGAGAAATGATAAAAAAAATTTATCAATAATGGAATAAAATAGAAAGAAAAAATAATAAAGTTTATAGGGGAATAAGGTATGGAATGGTCTAGAAAATTGAATAGGATTCACTTTTTATAAGGTGTTATGCTTGATTTGAAAAGCTTGAAAGCAAGAGAAAAATATGTTATGATTTATCTAACATGTGTATAACTTATATTTATAGGAGGGGTTATTTTGCGAGAGCTAGATGCAAAAGAAATCACGGAGAATATTGCCGCGATGTGCAAAGAGGCGGCATATTACCTTCCTCATGATGTCTACGAGGGGCTCAAAAGGGGGAGAGAAACGGAAGAGTCTCCGGTAGGAAAGGTTGTTTTGGATCAAATCATTCGCAATGCTGAAATTGCACGCGAAGAAGATCGTCCGTACTGTCAAGATACGGGGATGACTATTGTGTTTGTAGAGATCGGGCAGGATCTTCACATCACAGGAAAACTGCTCAATGATGCAATCAATGAGGGGATTGCAAAGGGGTATACAGAGGGGTATCTGCGCAAATCTGTTGTTGCAGAACCACTTTTCAATCGCAAGAACACACAGGACAACACACCTGGGATCATTTACACGAAGATTGTTCCGGGAGATCGGCTCGATATTACGATTGCACCAAAGGGGTTCGGCTCTGAGAATAAATCCGGTGTGAAAATGCTCGTTCCTGCGGATGGGGTCGATGGTGTGAAGAAAGCTGTGATGGAGATCATTCAGCATGCGGGACCGAATCCATGTCCGCCGATGGTGGTTGGCATTGGCATTGGCGGAACGATGGATCAGGCAGCGCTGCTCTCGAAAAAGGCACTGACTCGTCCCGTTGACTCCCGCAATGCCACACCGGAGTATGCAAACCTTGAGCGTGAACTTCTCCAGGAGATCAACAAAACAGGCATTGGACCGCAGCTTGGTGGAACGACGACGGCAATTGCGGTCAATATTGAATGGGGGGCAACGCATATCGCAGGTCTGCCCGTTGCTGTTACCATCTGCTGTCATGCACTCAGACATGCGCATCGCGTGCTATGATCTCTGACGGCTGAACTGTGTATATTTAGGGAGGAATACCCAATGGCAGAAAGTATCCGTATCACTACTCCATTCACAGAGGAAATGTCTCGAAAATTGAGAGCCGGAGACAGCGTGCTGATTACAGGGACGATCATCAGTGCACGTGATGCAGCGCATAAGGCGATGACGGAAGCTCTTGCAAAAGGGGAGTCTCTGCCTGTTGACTGGCATGACCAAATTGTCTACTACCTTGGCCCTACACCCGCAAAACCGGGAGATCCGATTGGTTCTTGCGGGCCAACGACCTCCGGGCGCATGGATGCCTATACACCGACGATGCTTGCACAGGGGATCAAGGGGATGGTTGGCAAGGGATCGCGTTCACCGGAAGTCGTTGATGCAATGAAGAAGAATGGTGTCACCTACTTTGCCGCCGTTGGTGGAGCAGCGGCGCTGATAGCAAAATCAGTTAAAAAATATGAGGTAGTGGGATATCCGGAACTCGGACCAGAAGCTGTTGCAAAATTGACAGTTGAAGATTTTCCCTGTATTGTCGTGATTGACTCGGAGGGGAATGATTTCTACGAAATTGGGCAAAAGCCCTACCGCAGGCTCTGATCTGTATTTATTTCATGGGTTGGTGCATGACAAATCTAAGGAAGCTTCTGAATCAGAGGAGCGGCTATTTCTCAGCAGTTTCCAGGGATCTACATATTTAGGAGGTATGAAATGTTCCACACAACCTTTTACATGCGGCGGCTGCATTCACTGGTTGGGCTTGTTGTTGTTGGCGTGTTTCTCTTTGAACACGTTTTTACGAATTCGACAGTACTCCATGGAGCAAAAGCGTTTAATGACTCGCTTGCTATGATGGAGCTCATTCCCCGTCCTGTATTTTATGGACTTGAGATCTTCGCCATTGCTCTTCCGCTGCTCTTTCATGCAATTTACGGGATCTATATTGCGGCGCAGGCGAAGAACAACCCAAGTCATTATGGATATGTGCGTAATTGGCAGTTCGCTGTACAACGTTATACGGCGTGGCTGCTGATCCCCTTTCTCATTTGGCATGTTGGCTATATGCGTATTTGGGAGAAGGGGGTCATGGGGACGCATGTCAACTATGACCTGCTCTACACCTACTTTGTGACGGGAGACTATGCGATCCTCCATATGGTGCTGTATACGATCGGTATGCTCGCAGCGATTTTTCACTTCTGTAATGGTATCTCGACGTTTTGCATGACATGGGGGATTGCCAAGGGACCGCGCGCCCAGTCTGTCATCAATGCAATGGCAATGGGGCTCTGCACATTGATGAGTCTTGTTACACTTGCCTTCATGGCCAGTTATTTCATGTAAGAATCGCAGCAAAGGAGAGTTAGAATGGCTAAAGTACCAGAAAATAAGGTAATCATCGTTGGCGGCGGTCTGGCGGGTCTTCTGGCTGCACTTAAGGTCTGTGAGGGCGGCGGCACGGTCGATCTCTTTTCCTACTGCCCGGTGAAGCGTTCTCATTCACTCTGTGCACAGGGCGGCATGAATGCCTGTATGGATACAAAGGGCGAGCATGACAGTGTTTATGAGCATTTTGATGATACGGTATATGGCGGTGACTTCCTTGCGGATCAGATTGCTGTCAAAGGCATGGTTGAAGCTGCTCCCAAACTCGTTAAGATGTTCGATCGCATGGGCGTCCCATTTAACCGCACGCATGAGGGTGTGCTTGATCTGCGCAACTTTGGTGGACAGAAGAATAAGCGCACGGTGTTCGCCGGTTCGACGACAGGGCAGCAGCTCCTCTATGCACTCGATGAGCAGGTGCGTCGTTGGGAAGTTCAGGGAAAAGTTACGAAGTACGAGTTTTGGGAGTACATTCGTGCGATTAAGAACAAGGACGGCATTGTTCGTGGAATTGTCGCACAAAATATGAACTCAAATGAGATCAAGTCATTTCGTGCTGATGTGGTCATGCTTGCGACCGGTGGCCCCGGGCAGGTGTTCGGTCGTTGTACGGCATCTACGATCTGCAATGGATCTGCGGTTTCCTCGGCATATCAGCAGGGAGCGCACATTGGCAATCCGGAGTTCATTCAGATCCATCCGACAGCAATTCCAGGAACGGATAAAAACCGCTTGATGTCAGAGGCTTGCCGCGGTGAGGGCGGTCGTATTTGGACATATAAAGATGGAAAGCCATGGTATTTTCTTGAGGAGATGTACCCGGCGTATGGCAATCTCGTCCCGCGCGATGTTGCTTCGCGTGCGATTTTCAAAGTATGCGTACACATGGGGCTGGGCATCAACAATGAACGTCGTGTCTATCTTGATCTCTCACACATTTCTGCCGACTACCTTGAACACAAGCTCGGCGGCATCCTTGAGATGTACTCGGAATTTGTCGGGCAGGATCCGCGCAAGGTGCCCATGGAGATCTTCCCGTCAGTACACTACTCGATGGGCGGTATTTGGGTCGATCGTATGCACCATACAAACATTCCGGGGCTCATGGCAGCAGGTGAGTGCGATCATCAGTATCACGGCGCGAACCGTCTTGGCGCGAATTCGCTTCTATCAGCAAGCTACTCCGGCTATGTCGCAGGTCCTGAGGCACTGCGCTGGGCACGCAGCGGCGAACTTGGAGAGGCACTTACCGATGAAGAGATGGAGCGCGCACGCAAAGAGGCTGTGGAAGAATTCGACAGAATCCGTAACATGACAGGTCCTGTTAATGCACATCAGCTTCATCAAGAGATGGGCGAGATCATGTATGACTATGTCTCCATTGAACGCGATAACAAGGGACTTGATATCTGTCTTGAAAAACTGAAGGGAATCCTAAAGCGGTGGGATGATATTGGTGTTACAGATCATGGTATGTGGGCAAATCAGGAAGCCATGTTCGTTCGTCAGCTTCGCAATATGATCCTCTATGCCATGGCTGTGACAAAGGCGGCTCGGTCGCGCGACGAAAGCCGTGGTGCGCACGCAAAAATCATGCTCGATGATAAGGGAGAGCGTATGACGGATGCAGATGGTGAGCTTGTATTTTATGGACGCGATGATGAGCGTTTCATGAAGACCTCTATTGTGGACTATGACCCGAAGACGGAAGAGCCGATCGTCAGCTACATGGATTTTGATCATTCGCTCATTAAGGCACGTGCGCGTAACTATGCCGTCGCCAAGAAGGAGTAAGGGAGGATAGAAGTCATGGCAGAACAGAAAAAAGTCCATTTTATTATTGAGCGTCAGGATGGTCCCGGAGAAAAGCCGTACACGCAGGAGTTCGAAGTCGACTATCGTCCTGGTCTCAATGTTGTTGCATCCCTCATGGAGATTCAAAAGAATCCTGTGACAATGGACGGCAAGCGCGTCCCGCCGCCAGTCTGGGAGTGCAACTGTCTTGAGAAGGTCTGCGGTGCTTGTATGATGGTCATCAACGGTTATGCGCAGCAGGCATGCTGTGCACTGATTGATAACCTCACACAGCCGATTCGTGTACAGCCTGCACGCACGTTCCCGGTCATCCGTGATCTTCTTATCGATCGTTCGGTTATGTTTGAGAGCCTAAAGCGCATTCATGGATGGATTGAGGTAGATGGTACATGGGATGTGAAGGATGCCCCCATTCAAAATCCATATACAGCAGAGACTTGCTATGAACTGTCACATTGCATGACCTGCGGCTGCTGCCTTGAAGCATGTCCAAATGTTGGACCGCAGTCTGACTTTATTGGTCCTGCACCAACGGCACAGGCGCTCCTTTTCAACTTGCATCCGCTCGGAAAATTCGATGCACCGACACGTCTGAATGCACTGATGGAGAAAGGCGGTATTACAAGCTGCGGCAACAGCCAAAACTGCGAGCGCGTTTGTCCAAAGGGTATTAAGCTTACGCAGCATCTTGCACAACTAAACCGTGAGGTCAACAAGCAGGCGCTGCGTAATATGTTCAATCATTAAAAGCAGTACAGCGACCATTAGAGAAACCTCCAGCGGCTCTGAAAAGCTACACCTAAAAGGGGCTGTTGCGATGTAGTGCCCTCAGAAGTTAGACATGAAAGCGTAGGAAAGCAATTTCCTGCGCTTTTTGTTGGCCACCGAATAGGCATGATAAATCCCCCAGTTCAACTGGGGGTAGAGAAAAATAGAAAAGGGATGCGCCTCCTATGCTAAACTAGAAGTGGCCTGACAACCACAAA
>ERZ773054.326-NODE-326-length-38454-cov-52.877835_pt1 | contig 38454 bp, 52 predicted proteins | sample MGYA00580630_ERZ773054 | MGnify/ENA primary metagenome ERZ773054 (study PRJEB29015, sample SAMEA2737994) | human oral metagenome | biome: human oral; feature: human-associated habitat; material: dental | place: China | collected 2115 ... | reverse complement strand
CGGCGTTGGCAGCGATATGTGACGCATGGCATTTAACCTGCAAGATGCGTCCATAAAACAGGACGTTTTTGAAGTCTTCATTGATTTTCATAGTGTACCTCGGTTAGTGCTTTCCAGCTCACAGGGAACAGGTCAGCGATAATTGCACCCACCTCATGAGCGAGGTCTTGGATTTCTTTCTGCGCGTGGGCGTCGCTGCGCAGGCGGTAGAAGCGGGCAAACGCCAGCAGGCTGCCTGTCCACACCCACTCGGTCATCATGCCCTGCGGCAGCAGGAAACGCGCCTGCTCCGGGGCGACACCCATATCGAGGAAGCTGTGGTAAATAACCTGCGCGCCCTGCATGAAGGCGGTGTAGGTTTCTCGTAGCTGCTCCTGCTTCTTATCGTCCAGCAGCTCACCGCTTCCCTGCTTGACGTTCTCCGCTTTGGCGCGGAACTCCGGCACGAAAAAACCCGGCGTGGATGCTACGTACCTGCGCGATATTTCCGACTCAACGAACCCCACCTTATGCTTAAAAGCCTGCGCACGAACGGCTACGGGCGCACGAACGCGCAGGGTGATGGCAGTATGGGCAAAGGGAATCTCATGCCCGTGCCGCGCCAGATAGGCTATGAGCCGAGCGTTCTCCTCGGTGGTGTAAAGCTCCGGGGATTTATCCATCGACACCCGTGCAGCACGGACAACGCTGTCGTCGTTGCCCATGTGGTCGATATATTCCACGCTCATGTGAATGCCTCCAGCGACGGCGCGCGATAATTTTTGCCCTTTTTGATTTTGCCGTGTTCGTCAAACACCGGCAGTCCGTCCTCAAACTTGCTCCAGTTGGAGGCGTTTACCACCTCCAACGCCGCGTGCAGGTCGTAGCCCATCATGTAGGCAAGCCCAACACAGGTCACGACGAGGTCGCACAGGGCGTCCAGCGTCGGAACGGGCGTGGGGTCGAACTTGGACACGCCCTGCTTCAGTTCGTCGGCGAGGTCGCCAATGTGCGGGCATTCTGCACCGATGGCTTCCGCCAGCTCGGCGGCTTCCTCGAACAAGCAGCCAGCCTGCACCATCTGATTGCGCAGCGCAGGCGTCGGCACGGCACGTGAGAACCACTCGGCGATTCCGTCCAGCACGTCGTCCTCGGGCCACTCTGGGACGGCGAAGTATTTTATATACTCCCGGCGCAGCATCGTGTCCTGCGCGTAGAAGCGGGCGTCCTGTGGCGTGCCGAATCCTTTTTGGATTTCCGGGCGGGCAGACCCACCGGAACACGTCGCCATGTAAGTACCGTCGGCGTCCTGCACGACTGCCAGTTGCAGCCCCATAACGGTAGCACTCCAGACGCCACAGTCGAACGTCCAGTCTAAGGGTTTCAAATTCATATCTTTTCTCCGTTTACATCGTCAAGGGCTTGCTGATAGCCTGCCCGAAATGCCTCCCATGCCCAGTTCACCCGGTAATCCCGGAACGTCACGCTCTTGCTGGTGGCGTTGATGGTGAAGTTAAACTTGAGCTGGTAGGCGTTTTTGTACGCGCTCACCTGCCGCTGCCACGCGAGGAAGCGGTTGGCGTAGTGCAGATTGTTGATGCTTGTTCTCACAGATATTTCTCCGGGTGTATCGTGACTAACTTGCCGTAATTCCTGCCGACGTCCACCTCGCAGTCGAGGACGCCCTGCGGAAACCACGGCGGGCTGGTTTTCATCGCCCGGCAATGAATAATCGCCGCTGCCGCTGCGTCCCGTTCCGGCACAACAGACACCCATTCGTCATGTACGTTCAGGTTTATCGGCACGCCTGCTTTGGCGATTTCCAGCGCTTGCCATTTGAGAATGTCAAATGATTGTTTCTGCACAAGATTTTCCGATAGGGCGCTTCCCCAGATGCGCTTACTCAGCATCCCTCTGCCTTTCATCTGGTCGTACACGTAGTTGGTTTTACCTTCCTCATCGGCTTCTCTACGCAGGTTCTGATACCAGATGCGTGTGCCGTTCGGGAACAGAATTGATGGGATAACTACGCCGTGGAAGGTGCTTGTGCCGTCGGCGAAAAACATCCGGTCATCTGCACCGCCGAACCACATCTGCTGTCCGCCGTACATGACATCCAGCGCGCGCTGGCAGGTCTTCCAGAACTGGACAATCTTGTGGTTCTTGGTACGGAAAGCCGCGATAAGTTCGTCTGCCATATCCGCCGCTTCTTGATTTTTTTCTAGTAACATCCTATACTTAAATGTAGAAGATGACATACCGTAACCTGCGGCAAGGCAGACGAGCTTGCCCATCTGACGCATGGCTTTTCCTTCTTTCGACTTCTCCACCTTCGCTGCATGCAGGATTTCGTCGTAGGTCTTGTGGTAAATCGCCGCCGCCATATCCACGTAGGGGTCGAGGTCGTCTTGGAAGACTTTTACCAAGTCCTGCTGGTCGGACGCTACGGCGTTTACCCGCAGCTCAATCTGGCTACTGTCCGTCGGTAGTACAATGTGGCCTTGCTTTGCCCGCATACTTTGGCGTAAGATTGGTTCTTTAGAACGCTTCGATAGGTTCTGCCAATTACAGGCTTCACCTCCACCAAAGCGCCCCGTATGGGCAGCGGCGTAGGAAAGGTAAATCGGCGCAAGCCCCCGACTCGCCATATCCAGAAACGTCTGGGTGCGGGTCGCTTCCATACTGGACTGCGCGCCTAGTTTGGTTTCAACCAGCAACTGCACCGTTTCATCGTCATGGTCTTTGAGAGCCAAAAATTCTTGGTCGGTCTTGCTTACCGCAGGAATTAGCTGTTTCTTTTTCTCGCTCCACTTCATCGGGCAATCCACACCCAGATTTTCCAGCAGCTTGACGAATTTCGCGCTGCTACGCAGGTTCTTGTGCAGGTCGTCGAGGTCGGTAAAGCCTAGCACCGCTGCCAGCTCGGACAACTTTTTCTGCCGCTCTGCTTCCAGCCGCACGGCGTAGTCTTGTAGCAGCGGCACGTCGAGGTCGAATGCGGGCTTTGTCCACATTTTGGTCGTCAGGTCGCTCATCAGCAGCTCGCTCACCTGACACATGGGCAGCATATAGCTGTAAAGCTCGTATCCCAAGTCGCTGTCGAGTATGCAGTAGTCGCCGTAGGCTTGCCACTGCGCCTCGGTCATGTCGTCGGCATGAACGCCTAACATATCGTGGACAGTCCCGCGTTTCTGCTCTGCTACAAGCCCCTGCGCCTGCATCCAGCCGGACAATTTAGCGAGGCTCTTACCGCCTGCTACGCGGTCTAGCGCGGACAATTTCGCCATGATAACGGTGTCCACGGTGAACAGCGGGTGGACGTTGTAACGCAGTCCTAGTATGCCCTGGTCGAAGGTGCAGTTGTGGGAAATAAACGGTGAAGTTTCATAGGCTTGGACTAATTCTTTGATATAAGGTAACCCTTCTTCCCGACGGTAAAACTCGGCAGGGTTGCTGCCGACCTTCACCGAAACTCCAATCATTTCAAACTGACTGCAGCGGATATATTTCTCCGTAGTGATTTTTGATAGGGAATAATCCTTGTCGTAGTAGGTTTCAAAGTCGATAGCGATGGGCAATCCCCAGTTTATTTTGGACGGGTCGCGGTAAAGGTCAGTCGGGGTCATTTGTTTTCTCCTCACGGTCTTCTCGCCACTATAATGCCTAGATACGGCAAAACTTCTGATACGACTATCTCCATACCTAGTACCGTATTCGGCTCTCCGTTAAAGGCAGCGTCAGAGGATAGTCCCGCCGCAGCACAAAACGCTTGAAAGGTAGCTACGTCCAGCACTATATGGGTAGGCTTTTTCCCGGTGCGGTGTATATATTCTTTACGCGCAGAATCAAATACCGGCAATAACTGCATGAGTATGTCGTTATTAAGGTCTATACGTTGGTTCATGATTGTTCTCCGTTATTCATCTTCTATCGGGTAATGGCGAAGGGTGTTGATAACATCGTTGGCAACGCCCGGCTCAAACGTACCGATACGCACGGCATCTATTTCATAGCGCTGCGGGACTACCCATACCCCGTGCTGTTCTTCTGGCTCTATCGGGTAGCTGAACACGCTCCCGTCGTCATCGGTTGCCACCCACTCATGGTCTGAGGGAATGCTGATTTTCACGCCGAAGTAATCTACTACCCGCGTAGAACGATAATTAAAGTGTTTGTGTTTCATTTTCCCTCCTTCACCCCATGCAGCGGGCAATCGCGAGTAATCCACCAGTAATTTTCCCCTGTCCCCTGCCCATGATTGTTATCAGGTACGGAGCAGATGCAGCCTTGTTCGATTGCTTCATCGCTTCCGGGGTTTGGCGTTATCGTGTTCACACCTGCACCTCCTGAAGGCTATCTCGCCAGTTTGCTATACTTGTTGATTCATCCCGCCAAGCGACCTGCGTTGATGCACCGGACTTGCCGTGTATGGCGTTCCCCCAAATGTCCCACGGCGTTATGCCCGGTTGCACTTCAAACGCCATAACAGACCCGTTGCAGTTCATAGCTATCCATCTTGCCCAACCGGGTACAATTACATCCAAACCGTAATAGTCTTTGACTATGCGGGATTCTGGGTCTTTTGAGTTGGAAAAAAGATTATCACGTAGTACATCGACAACAGGGGTTGCTTGCAAGCATGGCGGCGCTGCATGCTTCATGAATGCGTTAAATGTGTCACGAACACTGCAATTCACTGATTTTGAACGGATAATATCAGCAATGTCGTTAATGATTAGGTGCATTGCTTTATAATATTCGATATCATCTTGTAACAAGTACGCTGAATGCAGCTTGCCTACAACCGCAATCATCCAGCTCTGGTCTTGCGGACAATAAGCAAGGGTCTCTTTCCAGTTATCACCTTCAAGTTCCATGTAGGATTCAAGACGCCATATTCCTGCACTACCTGATTCCCATACTTCTTGGTTGTGAGGAATGTATGGTTCGTCTTCAAATGCTCTCATCACGCCATTTTTATCAACAGCTATCCATTTGGCATGGATGTTTACACGTAGAACATTACCGTAAAACATAACGGTCTTGTTGGATGTTTTAAGTTTCATAGTCTTCTCCTTTTTCTGCTATCTGCAACACGTTGTAACTCGGTATTGTCAGAGTAGTCTTCAAAAATATATTTCTTGCCCATTGCTCACCCTCCTTCGTACCAGCCACACAGATAGAAAGCACCAACTGTAATAAAGCACCCGCAACCCACATCTCCGGTATAGTCACTATGCCGATAACGTTCATTAACAACACGCCGATTACCGCAATAACACCGCCAATCATCCGCGTACTTGGATACGGTCGCTCCGTAAACACAATCGCCTCCACTTCTTTGTGAAACGCCCAAAGCAAACAACCTACGGCGGCTACCAGTATCGCCACATCAAACGCTTGCACCCATAAAAGGGTATATGATTCGTTCATTTCTGTACCTCCCGCAGACTATTGCGCCATTCTTTTTTAGCAACATTCTCACTACGCCAACCTATAATGAACGCATTTCCCCTTCCGCGCGTTGACCACGTGCCATCATAGCTGCCACCCTCGACCGTTTCCGGTTGGGCTTCATATGCTCGCACTCTGCCATCCTTACCCATAGCGATAAACTGCACCCACTCAGGAATAGCAAGCTCGCTGCCGTAATAATCACGAATAAGAAGACTGTCGTCTTCAGGATAGACGAATTTCTCTGCGTCGATAAAGAGAGGCGCCGCAGACTTCATTTCCAGTGCATCAAGAAATTCCTTGCTTGCTACATTCTCCACACCTGAATGCTTGCGGAAAGCATCCCAGTGCTGACTAAGAAAACGTTTACCTAATGAAAATGAATCAATAACATTACATAAAGCATCTTGCCGCTTAATAGCGTTCGCCTCCAGCAACGCATATTCCACAGCTATCTTGGTCTTGAGGTCTAGCATCCATTCTTGTCCCTCACCTTCGCAGCAGGTCAAGGTATCCTTCCAGTTTTCACCCGGCTCGAAAGAAACCGTTACCCCTGTGTTGTAACCGTATGGACCTTTCCAAACACAAACACACTCACCCTCCACAAGAGACGGTTCACTAGTGTACGCAAAAACCTCTCCATCACTATCCGCTGCGAGGTACGCCACGGCTGCATCAACGTGCAGGATATTCCCGTAGAACAGGACAATTTTTTGTTCAGAATCGAACTTCATAATAAGCTCCTTGTTAAAATTTCAAGCCATTCTCTGTGCAAAAGCTATTGCAGCTTCCTTACTAGAAAAGCACAAGCCTCTGCTAAGCCGGTATTTATCGTCATCAATATCTAGCCATTGCGTTTCATAATAACCGTCGTCTGCCGTAATATCAGCGTAATAATAGCGTTCTCTCATACGGACGCCCGGAAGAAAGTTCACTATACGCATCCAACGGTCAAGCAATACTTTCTCTAAACCCGTAGTCCGTATGCTACGCAATGCTTCTCTGCATTGCTCCTCAATATCATCCGAATATACACCTTTTCGTATCGACTCCCACAGAAATGTATCTTGATATTGACACAACTCATCTAGCACAGCGCTAGGGATTTTGTATCCTTTATTGTGGTGCTTGTATATGGCAACGTAAACCCTAGCGAAGTAGCTAAAAGTGCCTTTGTTATCACTATCGGTTACTAGCTCGATGAGTTTAGCGTAATCCCCAGCACTTTTTCTTTGCTGCTCTGCCTTTTCTTTTTTAGATGCGTCGTTTTCTCTTTTAGTCGACGCTAGTTCTTTTTTAAGTGCTGATATTTCTCTTGTAAGAGTTGCTACTTCTTCTCTAAGACTCTCAATTTCTCTCATAGTCTGTTCGTGTGGGTCAAATGCGCTTCTATAAAGTCTTTCGTCGTCTTCCCAAGTATTCATAAGTTCCTCGGCTAAATTAATTATTTACGTTTCCAGAACATCGCGTCGGTCAGTAGGGCGATGCCCGCGAAAGCTATCGCGAACACCGCACATACCAGACTAAAGCACAGGCTGCCGATGAACCAGTCCCATGCGTGGGAAAGGATGAAGTCAATCATCGTGAAGCATCCTCTTGGCGCGGGCTACCGCCTCATCCTGTGAGAGATACACCAGCCCACGGCGGAACAGGCGAACATCGTCAGCATCGCCTTCCCACTTGAACTCACGGTAATACCACGTCTCACATGGTATGGGGACGTAGTATGCCTGCCCGATACGCAGCGCATCTTTTAGGTGGGTTTCTTGTTCAGGCTTTGCTGCTGCGGTAGCGTCTACTTTCGTCAGGAAGCACTTGTTGCGCTTCAGGTGGGTAACGTTCACCGGGTTGCCTGTCCACTCCCACTTGGCGTACCGCTCCGGCTTATCCGGTTCAGGCGTGTAGTAGGTCGGATACATAGCGAATATGCACAGAAGCCCTTGCACGCGCGCCAGATGCTCATATAAGCTCTCGTAATAGCGCGTCGTACCATCCGAGGATTCTTCCAGCATAGTGGCGATGACCGGGTGCAGCACGCCCATCGAGGCTGACGTCGTGAAGAATCGGGGAAGCCCGCGTTCTACGCACATACGGATAATGAGTTGTTGCTTGGCGGAATCGGTGCGAATGACGTCTTTCAGATTACCCCACAGGGATAATAATTCCTTCGGGGTATACTTGTTAATGCCTAGGAAAAGGCTGTAAATATTTTCTTCAGTCATGATTAACTCCGTTGTATTTGTGGATTGCTCCGAACCAATTATGCGCACCCAAAGAAAGCACAATGGAAGGGATTAGTTTGTTGTTAATGAGATAGCCCCAGACGTATTCGTCGTCGTAAATAATGCCGTCTTTCTCAGCAAGGGTTTGTGCCCCGTAAACAAAAAGGTGCAGGAATTCGTTGGCTAGACGGGTCGGCACAACCCACGTGCTGCCAGAAAGCCGCCCGCCGGACTCGAAAAAGGTCGCAACGTAGTCAGCGAACTCGTACTCCCGCACGCCGCCTTTTTCTTTATAGCGGGCGAGGTATTTAATTATGTTCCCCCGCAGGAAGCCCGCGTATTCGGCGGGCGTTAGCCAGCTTCGCAGTAGGTCAATAGGCTGCGGGGTCATCTTGAGGTAATGGTCGCCGCCGACCTGATGGCGCGGCGATTCTTTCGCAGGGTCTTTCATTTCTCCCACCATCTGTTACAAGGAAACGTGTACGCCTCCTTCATGTGTTGCAATAATGTATCCGGTGATGCCCACATATAGGGCGGCACAGGCGACGCTTCGTGTCGATAGCGCTCGCGCAGCTCCTCGTAGCCCCACAGGCAGGCGTAAGCTGACCTAAGCACGGTAACGTGCAGCTTGCCGGGCGGTATCGGGTTGCTGATGGCGTTACGCCATGCGCAGGCGAACAGTCCCAGAAAACCAACCTTAGCAACCGCTGCGGGCAATTCGTCCAGCGCTATGCTCGGGATAACCACCCAGAGGTTCAGCTCCGTGCCGACCTCCGGGTAAACCGCCATGCCGCCCATCAGGCACGGTTCTCGCGCGATGCCGCGCAGACCACACAGGGCTTCGCACAGCATATCGCCGTGGGTCTGCGACGGGTAGTCATCGTCCGGCACGTGGTTGATAAACGCATGGGACATGATAACGTCGGATTCGGTGTTGTATCCCTGAATCGTCACCAGCGACTGTGTCATCGGCAGCGAAAACTGCACAGTTCGCGGTTTCTCGTCCTTTAGCAGCTCCAGCCATGTCAGACCCCACCCCGTGCCTTTGCGGGGCTTACGGGGCGGTTTATGCGCGCCCATGTCAGCCTCCCATCGCGGCGGCGATTTCGGTTTCCAGTTGCGCAAGCGATTTAGGGTTCACATCTCCTGCACCGATAGCCGCTGCAGTCAGCCCGATAGCCTCCTCGTCGGCGCTGGTCTGTAACTGGGGCGGTACTTGCGCCTGAACAGCTCCAGCGGACTGCATAGCGGCTGGATGCTGTGGGGCAGGCGCACCAAGGTCAGCCATTGTGGGAAGCTCCGGGGCAGCAGGCGTGATAGGACTCGCCGCAGGGGCAGCTTCTTCCGCCGGTTTTTCTTCTTTGGGCTTGCGGGTACGCTTGGGCTTATCGGCAGGCGCGGCGGATTCCAGCGTTTCCACGCGCGCCAGCAGGGCGGCGACGTCTGCGCGCAATGCTTCGGCGTGTCTCTCGGCAGCCTCGGCGCGGGCGATGGCTTGGGCGGCGATGTCGTTGGCTTGGGCGGCGCGGTGGATAGCAGCATCCAGCGCGGCGACGGCGTTTGCCAACGTTTCTGGCATCGGGAACTGTGATGCTTTGCCCTTGATAATCCAGTCAACAATCTTGGTGAAGTTGTTGTACATCAGGTCAAGGGTATCGCTGTTTACTTTCGAGGAAAGTTGGGTGGTAGGTACAGGGTTTGTCATGGTATCTCCAGTTGTCATGAGGGTTTTCGGGGTATAAATCTATACGGTTTCTTCCGGTTCGTCAAGCGCGGATTCGTCGTTATCCGGCTTGGCGTCTGATGTTTCAAGGGAAAGCCATGTGTCGTGGCACTTCTCGGCGAGGTAATCCAGAATGACTTTAACCTCTTGCTGTGAGCCAGCGTACTGCTCCAGCAGGTCGGGGTCGTAGATGCCGTCGCGCAGGATGTCGCTCACGCCATGCACAAGGCAGTAGTCCACGGCGTACTGGGTAGACCACGAGGTTAGCCCCTGCACTTTGGACTGCGAGAGGATGCCGTTGTTGTACATGATGTAAGCGGCGACGCCACGCACCAGAATGAAGTGTAAGGCAAGCGCGATGCGCTTCGGGTCGTCACGGATAACCCGCGCCTTCTGGTTCAGGGCGATGCGGCGTCGGGCTTGGGCAATTTCGCCCGCGTTGTGTGGCAACTCCAGCGCGCGGTCATAGTCAATAAGCCGCTGCTCGGTAGTGGCAAGACGTTGCTCCAGATGTTTGATGCGGCGCATGGCTGTGTTGATATGGTGTAGCAGTGAGGCGTTGATTTCTTTCTGTTCCATTTAGTTCTCCCATGATATTTGAATGTAGTGTTTAGTGTAGTCAAGGCGGAAGCCGATGCGGCGCAGATGGTTGTAAAAGCCGCTGTGCAGCCTTCTTGGAAGCGTTACAACCACCGCCTTGTCTAGGTGTCGGGTCGTTACCAGCGTGGGCTTGTAGCAGCCGTCAACCTGCTTCCAGAGGTCGAAACCCAAGTCCTTGCGGCAGTAGAGGCGCAGACGCTTTAGCTGATGGTTACGCGCCAGCACCTGCGCCAGCATGACCGCACGCAAGGCTTTGGTTTGCTGTCTCGTCATAATCCTAGCAGGTCGAGGATGTGTAGCCATATACCGGCGATGAGAAACAGCAGTACCGTCATGTGCCTTCCCCGTCGCCGTCGATTACATCGAGGAAGTCTTTAAGTCGTTCTGCAAACGCTCGCAGCCAATACTCATCCCATTCTTTCGGGATGTTCTCCAGAAACGCTTTGGTTTCCTTCGCGATGAAGTCGTTAATGTTGTCGGTGCGCTTGTATACACCAGCGATGGCTATCGGTACATGCGTCGGGCGGGGCAGCTTATCGCTTTTCTCCATGAAAATAGCTAAGGCGTGCAGCTCCAGCCCGTCGCCGCAGCTCTCGATGAACTTATCAATGTCGAAATTCGCGGGCAGGTTGTCTTGTGCGTGTATTGCCTCGCGGGCGGCAGCCTCCGCCTTCGAGCGGTACAGCTCCACCAACGCCTGAACGAGGGTAAGCGCGCCCATAAATTCAAAGGAAGTGACATCTTGTGGTTTCATTCTATGTCTCCTATTTTGTTTTCAAGAAGGGTGTGATATTTGTGAAGGACGTCCCTCACATAAGGTTTAAGTTGCGAGGCAATGCCGCTCACGCCTGCGTAAGCCGCGTTGTGGCGCTTCTTCCGCAAAAGATTGACAAGTTCTTGCGCCTCAATCTTGGAAAGGAAGATACCGGCAGCGAGGTCAGGGTAGTACACCACGTCCTGCACGTCTTGCGCTACCGTGTGCAGAATATACTTGGCGGCGAGAGGCATCTTGGCAGTCGCCAATGCGTGTTCCGCTGCTGTAGAGTTTAAGTCAAAGAACCGTTCTACATCGTTTCGCTTAAAGAAGGCACGAATAATCGCCTCCAGCTTGTCGGCGGTGGTGGCGTTTCCATCCAACCTTGCCGCCTTATTGCACTCGTACTGGATGCGGTCACGCACCACGTCGTAGGCGCTCTGCGCGTTGGTCGTAGTAACGTGCCAGATTTCCCTGTCGATATGGTTGAACCCCTCGTGCAGCTCATAGCGGGAAATATTCCACTCGCGCATTGCGGCATCCACCTGCCGCTGGTGCTTGTCGGAAAGGGTCTTGTCGCTAATATTAAATCGCTCCAAGCGGTGCAGGCGGTCTCCCTGCACGTGATACAGCCAGCCCGCCGCGTCCAGCAGGTGACGCTTGCGGCGGGGGGATTGGTGCTTGTTCAGCCGGTAAACCTCCATCGCCTCCCATATAGAGGCAGAGTAGGTAACGTCAACCGTGCGCTTGCCGGTGAAGAAAACCACAACAAAGGGCTTGCGTGCGGGGAAGTTCAACTTAATGTCGCGCCCGTTGAGGGCGAAAGTAAATCCGTTCATAGTTCACCCACCAGAACATAAACGCGCAGGTGCGTGGGGTCCCCGTAAACCACGCTGTGCTGTTTCTTATCCTGTTCCACTAATACAGCTAAGGGGGTAGTGCCATCCGCCGGGTAAATACGCACACGGTTAGCAATAGCGCGTGGGTTAATGTGTATAACATCAGTCTTTCTGTATGACTCATTGTAGCGGGTAACAAGCTCTTGGAAGAAGCCAAAGGGGAAGTCATAGCCCCAGACTTTGAAAACCTCCTGAAGCCGCATCGCGGCAACGGTCAGGCTCTTGTTGGTATTTATTTCTTCGGGGAATGGGTAGATAATCATAATTTAGTCTCCGGTTGTTTGTGGTTAGGGGGCGCGGATTAAATCCGCAGCCCCATGATTACTACGCGAATGTCCTTCGCCCAGTTATCCTCCCCGACAAGGTGGGCGTGCAGTTGAGTGCCGGTGCATTTAATCTTCGCGCCGGTAAAGTTCTTCTTCGATGATGGCAGGATGGTGTCCAGCGTAGCGAGGTAGGCGGTATTTAATCCTGTGACCGGCACGAATGTAGATGCGCAGTCGCCTTCGCCGTCGCGCTGAGGCTCGGTGGCGAACATGATACTATCGAAATCCCCCGGTACCACGCGGGGCATATCCGGGAAAACCCCGCCTATGGTGTACAGGTTCATCGTCGATAGCAGGGTGTTGCGGGCGTCGTAGCACTCCAGCCGCCATACCGGGTCGCCGCCGGTGGAAATTTTCCCGTCGCTAGATACTGAGGCTTTCTCGTCGGTAGGGAATGCGCGGGTGGTGTATGTGCCTGCGGGAAGTTTTGGCGGGTAGAAGGTAACGCCGTTGGCGGGAAACCACGACGGCACGGGTTTGTCCGCAAAGGCATGGGGCAGGTCGATGGTGATGCCGATATGCCCGTTGGTCGCCCATACCTGCCCACAAGGGGCGAAGTGGATGCCGTTTAAGTAATACCGCACATCTTTGGCAGCGATAAATGCTTTCGGCGCTTTCCACAGGGCGACGGGGATTTCGATGCCGTCTGGCAGCCAGTTGAAATCGGCACGGGGGGATGTGTTTTTGCTCATGGGTTTCTCCGGTTGTGTTTGGGTTGTTTGGTTGTGGCGGTGCAGACTGCACCGCCGGGGATGGGGTGGGTCAGATGTAATACGCTACGGGCTTACCTTCGTACTCGCCTGCCCATAGCAGATAGCCTTCGTCGCTGGCTTGTTCGGTAAGCGCGTCAATGATGGTTTCATCATCGTTGTCTGCGTCGTCGGGGTCATAATATTCGTCGGATAAATCATCCGCCGTTAGTTCCTGAATGTCGCAGCAAAGCCCGATGACATCCAGCTCGTAGGGTTCGCCGTCGCCGTATGTTTCCTCAAACATTTCTACGAGGCTCTCATAAACCCCGTAAGGGTAGTAGTCGCGGTCATACTCTTTGAACTGTTGCTGCAGTTGGCGTGCAGATGTGATGGGTATAACGATAGATGCCATGATTGTTTCTCCGGTTAGGGTTAAGGTTGTTTGTTGGGTTGCGGTTTGGGCTGGCGCTTGAGCCGCGTGTTGCGCGTCGGATGCCTATTGGTTGAGTGTGGTCGGCGCGTCTGCGGACGTGGGTGTGTCGGCTGGTAGAAGGTGGGAATGGGGGTGTGTAGCAGCATGGGAGTTTCTCCAGTTGTTTGGGGGGACGGCGCAGGGTGCGCCGCCGGTGGTGTGGGTTAAATCTGCATAGCAAGGGCGGCATTTAGCGTCGGCGGGTTCGCCTTGTAGTGCTTCATCCATGCAGTCAGCGACGCGCTAAAGGCTTTCGCTTCTTCCACGTCGAGGTTCACGATATATCGTGAACCAACATCCGTATAGAAAAACACATCCAGCCCGCCAGTATTATGACTGTCGGAAACCTTTGTTACTTTCCACAGGTAGGGGCTGAAGTACTCTTCTTGGACGTGCTTGCGCGCGGCAAAGGCTTCGGCAAGTTGTTCGGGGGTTGGTGTTGGCGTATCCTTGTAGAGGTTATAGCCGTCGCCAATCCAGGCTTTTCCACTTTTGAAATTATGAAACTTTTTCATGGGGGTTTCTCCGGTTATGTGGGTAGGTTATTCTGCAAGAGCGGTGGCGAGTATCTGTCGCGCGCGGTCGATAACCGGGTCGGGATTAACAAGTGCACTAGCGTCGTTGTTGATTGCGTCCAGCAGGTATCGGGCGTCGCAGTAGTCGTCCGTTAACCAGTTGCCCCACTCCCACGGGGGAAGCACCTTTCCATCGGCATCTGTGACGTCGCCTATAAATACATCCGCCACGTCTTCGAGGGTTCCTTCCACGCCGTAGTAGGGCGTGAAGTACCACATGGCTACGCCGTCGCTTGTGTCCACCAGCGCTTGGGATTCCTCATTGGAGAGAAATACGAAACCGCTGTTCGGGTTAAACGCCAGCTTCACGTCGCTGGCATACCAGCTTTCTGGCAACTGGTTGTATTGCTTCCCGTCGCGGTATTGTCCAGCGCGGGCATAACTGCGTAACAAGTTAGCAGCAATCTCAATTTCACGCGCGCCGAAATTGGCGAGGTTGAACATATCAATTTCTTTCATGGTTTTTATCCTTTTAGTTGTGGCGGTGCGGATTGCACCGCCGTGGGTTGTTTGTGGTTAGGGTGGGGGCTGTTAGTCTTGTATCGGGCGCCCGTGCCAAACCATCATATCACAGCGGGTGGCGAGCCTGTCGCTTGTGGCGAGGGCGCGGTTGGCGGCGGCGTAGTGCGCGTTGTTTTGTGCTTCGTCCGCAGACTGGCAGGCATCCTGCCATTCTTCCTCGTCGAGGAAGCGCCCTGTTGTCCAGCCCCGCGCGGCGTCATAGCCGTCGCAGAGAAGCTGGTATTGCACTTCTTCCGCGTAGGCGCGTATCTGCGCGATACTGGCGGATTTTAGGGTGATAAGTGCTTTAGTCAGGTTTTTCATGATTGACTCCAGTTTATGCTTGTAGGTTAGGGATTGATGCTGTTTGCATCAGTAAGCACCCGCAACGTGGTGGGCGCTTACTGATGCAAGCTAGCCGGGGTTTGTGGTTTAGGTGGCTAGCTTGCATCCAATGTGGTGTCGTCTGATACTTATATATAAGTAACAGGCTGGCGACGTTGTTGGTCGTCGCTTGTGGTGTCCTTGTAGCTGTCGTCTTTGTTGGCAACCCGGCGATATTTACAGCAGCTTCCGCAGTCTTTTTACTGCGTCTAACCTTACTTTCTCGCTTCGCAGCGTTTCGTTTTAGCGCCTATTTCAGCAGGTACATTCACCGCTTTCAATCGCCTACCGCGTGCCGGTACGTTTCGTTTTGTGTCCTTGCCGGCATCCGCGTCTGCCATGTGGTTCGCGCCGCTACCGTATGCGTGCGCATGGCAATTTTACCGTTTCCCGCTTGCTACTTTGCTAAGGTAGCGCGCTTGTTACGTTATCCCCAGTTTTTATAGACTGCGCCTTGCATTCGAATGAAGCTAGCGCGCGGTTTATTCCGCAATGTATCCGGTTTTTCGTGCAGCGGATAGTAGCTGCCGTGCTTATTGTTTCGGTGTTAGCACTTGCCGTTGCAAGGTATGGCACGTTGTGTTGTTGTGCATTGCCTTGCTTGATGCCAGCGGCTCGCCGTAAGGCTCGCTCGCTGTATGGGGCGCATTATAGCGGTTTGTGGGTGGCTTGTCAATAGGCAATCTTGATTTCTGTTGTCTATTGAGATGCGATGATAGGTTGTTGGCAACCTTATCAGCATCTCGCCGTCGTCATATTGTTACCGCTATAACGTCGTCCTGTTTGATTACGGTAATGCCTTTTATGTGCCAACGTTGAAAAATATTTAATAAACATATGGATATGGAAAAACGTTGAAAGAGTAGAAAAGAATTGGCGACGGATTAGCAGCGCAAAATTGTCGGCGAGCGGGAAATTTTTGGCGGATTGTTGTCCTTATATATTGTGCGCAGACGGCACCAACTTTTTGCGCGCGGTTTTGTCGCCGTCGTTTTTGTGCGCAACGTCGTTTTATCTGCGCCGGTTTTTCGCGCGTTTTCGTGTTTGTTGCCGCTTAACGTCTAATTGTGCCGAATTTTGTCAATGTTAACATTTCAAAATGTTAAATGCGGAATTTTGTTAGGTATTAGGATTAATGCGTAGTTAAGATGGATTTTGTAAAAAAATTGAATCCAATATGCAAAACCTTGAAAACCTTAAATCTGAAAATTAGGTTATTGATTTTGTTCACATTTAATAGCCGAATCTTAAAAAGGGGGGTAAAATGTTGAATCAAGATTTTATTTGTTGATTATATATAATCCCGAAAAAAACCTGTTTATTTTGACTATATTAACATTCGGGATGTTAATTAACATCGGGGTTTTCGGGGTTTCGGAAAAGAGAGGGGGGTTTTTGATTTTTGGCAGAGTGGCGAAAATAATTTTTTGATGGCGGCGATTTTAATCTGCACCGAGCGTCAAAAAGATATTACCAAAACATGGACAACTCATTAAAACTAAAAAGGTCGAAAAAGGAAAAAAGGGGGTATATATATATATATTCAATATATTATTTTTTTTTTTTTTTTTTAGCCGTTTTTTCCTCTCTCTCGCGGGTGCTGTTGAATGCCGCCGCCGCCCGCAACCCCCTGTTTTTCCTAGGGTTTTTTATTTCCAGTCAATAAAAATCAATATAACACTATTATTGACCAATATTTACAAGATTATTTGTTCAACATTTAAATCTTAACAAAAAAAGTATCAACATTTTCAACACGGTTCGAATTTTATTTTCAATTCGCGGAAGACCAGGTGTTTATGCGGTATTCCGGGGGGCGTTACCATTTCTGGTATGTTAATTAACATTTCCCGATTTTTTATTGACAACACCAACCTCAAACTATGTTGGCAACATTATTTGTTATTCCAGCTAATCCAATATTCCCTACCCGCAAATGTTATTTTTCGCCGCGCAAAATCCGCCTGCCGTTTTACGTCATGTTCAATACTGTTTTTCACCCTAGTCTAATTTAACGCTAATCAATCTTTGCATCTTGATAACCACGCCGCCACCTATCATCATTGCGCGAGATGATAACGGGTGGTGGGTATCGGCGGCAGGGAACGCGAGGACGACCGAGGGACTTGGGGGCGGGGGGATATGGACACGTGGAGTCTTGGGGGGCTGGGTGAATATATACCCACCCCCGCAGACCACCCGACACCACCACACTTTTATCCATAACAAGAATCATTCCCATCCCCCTACGCAGCCGCCCTAGCCAACCCGGTGCAGTCCTACCCCCGCAGACCACTCAGCCCCCCTCCGAAACCTAAGGGAAACAAGAATCATTCCCACCTTCACCGAAGCCTCCCCACGCCCCCGAGAAGCCCACGCATCCTGTCCGCTCCCACCAGCCCGGTGCAGCCTACACCCCCTACCACCCACCCTCCCCCCACATTCCGCCCAAGAAAAAGCCCCCCATCGCTGGAGGGCTGCCAAAAATTTTCCTACGGTCAGGGTGCAGTCTCCCCCGGCGTCGTCGCCTCATCTAACTCGGCGTCTCCACCAGAAGCCCCCTTACGACCATTCATCGCCTTCAGGAGGTCAATAGACTTCGCCATCACTCCCACCTGCTGTTCCAACCGTCCCTGCCCTTCTTTCAGCGCAGCAACGTCTGCAATCAATGCGTCGAGGTCGATGTTCTCTCCATCCACCATAGCTTCCGCGTAGCTGTCAGCGAAAGCCTGTGCAGTCAGAACCACACCCATCCCCGTGCCGTCAAAGACCACGTAGTGTCCAAGCGGCAACATCACTTCCTTCCAGTCGTATTTAACGACAACGACAGGGCCTCCAGCACGCTCGGAACGTTCACACGTGCCACCTGCCGCTTCAACATCCGCTGAAAGCTCCGCAAAGTTATCGCCACCAGACTCATCGCCCAGCGCCACAAACTTGAAGGCTACAATCGGTTTTTCTTTCTTGTATGCGTACATAATACACTCCACTCACGCCCGCCAGCCCGTGCAGCCCCATGCCGCCAGTCGCAAGCGTAGCGTGTAAGGCATTCTAAGGGTTATACATTTTTACCTCAACCCTTCCATCAGCCCAAACCCTTCTTTACAATCCCCCACGCCAGCCGCAGCCTGCGATAGCCGCAAGCCGTTGCAGAACCCCCATACCCTGCGGCTGGCGTCCCCACACTATCTCCGCTACAATCTCCCATAAACCGTTAAGTGTATGGGAGATTTTTTCTGTGTCCTCACAAACCACCACGTCCGCCACCGCTACCTCCACCCTCACCAGTCCGCTAAACCTCAACGAGCAGGCAGCAAGCGCATTGCGGTCTGCCACCACCCCTGCCCAGACCACCCCCGCCGCACGCTCCGCCTCTACCCCTTCCGCCGCCCAAACCGCCCTCTCCCCAGTCGTTCCAGACGACGCCCCGCCCCCGGTGGAGTTCACCCTGTGGGAAGTGCTGGCGTCCGACCTCGCTATCGGTATGACACCCACCCCCGCCATACTGAAAGCCTACGATATTAGCCGTGAACAGCTAGACCTCCTGCAAGCCAACCCCTTCTTCCAGAAGCTGCTGCAAGCCAAGCAGGACGAAATCGCCGAGAGTTCCCGTAACCCGTCAGAAGCCGCCTTCGTGCAGAAAATGCGCTTTATCGCAGACAAGGCAACCCCCCGCCTGCTCGCACGGCTCACCGACAACGAGACGACCAACAAGGACTTCGCCACGCTCCTCCAGATGGTCGTGCGGCTTGCCCGGCGTGAACCACCACCGCCTCGCGATGACGCCCCGCTAGCCCCGGCCCTCACAGGTCCTACCGTTACGTTCAATATTGTCGGTGTGCCGGGGTTAGACCATCTGGCGACCGCTCAGGTAGTACAGGCCCCACCCATCCCGCACGCGCCGCTCCAGCCCACACAACCCTTCCAACACACCCCGCCAACCCCCGACACGACCCTGCCCTCACCCGTCGGCCCCGAACCTTCCGCTGACGACCTGTTGCAGATGGGGGTGCTGTGATGGCGACAACCTACCGCGCATACCCTACGATGGAGCGATTCCATGCGGACTACGGCAAATATTTCAACCGCTTCGTCGCCGGACCCCCGGGAAGCGGCAAGTCGGTCGGCAGCGCCTTGGAGCTAATCGGTATTGGGCTTCGGCAAGAACCCACGGCTGAAGGCATACGCCCCACGAAATTCGCCATCATCCGCTCTACCTACGGCGAGCTGGAGCGTACCACGCTGGAAACGCTGCGCCAGTGGTTGCCGCCCCAGTACACCAAAATTAACCGTAGCAAGCCGATAACGGTTCACTGCCGCCTGCCGCTGCCAGACCACACCATCGCCGATATGCGCTTCGAGCTGATAGCCATCGAGTCCTATTTCGACCTCGGCAAACTCGACTCGTACGAGGCGACCGCCATCTGGCTAAACGAGATGACCGGACTGCCGAAAGAGCTGGTGGGTAAGGCAGGCGAACGGGTCGGGCGTTATCCGCCTGCGAATATGTGGGACGACGGCAACAATCACTGCACACTCTACTGTGTCATCGGCGACTACAACTACCCGCCCAAAGACCACTGGCTCGTCGAGTACCTCCACTCCGGTACGCTGCCGCCTAACACGATGCTCTACGAGCAGCCGCCTGCGCTTATCGAGACGGTCAATCCCGACACGGGCGAGACAACCTACGCGGTAAACCCCCACGCCGAGAACCTGACGAACCTCGACGGCGGGCAGAAATATCTGAACGACCTTGCGACCTACGAGCGCATGGGGCTGACCGATATGATTCAGACCCGGCTCTTGTGCCGCTATGGTCGTGCAGGCGGCGACGGCAAGAAGGTCTTTACCAACTTCGACAAGGACTTCCACGTGGCAGACAACCCGCTTGAGCCCGCCAAGCTAACGGACTGTCTAATCAGCATCGACACATCCGGTATCCACCCCTGCGCGCTCATCTGGCAGCACGTGCGGTCAAAGTGGCAGATAGCCGACGGGATTTACGGCGAGGAGATGGGACTGGAGGAGTTTATCGACGACGTGCTGACCCCGCTCCTTACCCTGCGCTACGCGGGATGTAACACACTCTGCGTCTGCGACCCGGCAAACGCCCGCGACGCACGCACCGCCATCACGCCTATCGACCTGCTGCGGGAGAAAGGCTACGACGCCATACCTGCGCCTACTAACCGCTTCAAGGAGCGCCTGCAAGCCAGCGAGATAATGCTGAACAGGCGCGAGAAAGGTAGCCTTGCGATAAGCCCTTCGCTCGGTGAGCTGGTGGATGCGATGGATGGGGGGTATCAGTACCGCAAGCTCAAAGTCGGGGGGTTGAATACGGTATTCTCCGCACAGCCCGAGAAGAACAAGTACAGCCACTGGGCAGATGCCTTCCAGTACGGCGCGCTGCATATCACCTCAAGTGTGCTGTCAGATGATGCGCTGGACAAAGCCAGACGGCTCGCGGCGGCGAGCTTCGCCCGCGCGCGGGCATGACGCGCCTTCGCCTACCGCTTTCCCTGCACCCACACTACCCTGCTATAATCCCTAAACTTTTTCACGAACCAGCAAGGACCACCACTCATGGCAGTCATCCAGCACATCGACGATAACCAAGACCTCAAGGCGTCTCGCATTGAGAAGACCATCACCCCGCATGAGGAGCTAGGGCTTGAGGTCATGCGTCAGTTCCGCCATGCCCGCACCGTTCGCGCTGGCAAACAGGTCGGCGAGTACACCCTCGATAACCTGCTGCATGAGTGCTACAAGGCGCGGGACGACCAGTTGCTCTGCGGCGAGGCGGAGCTGCGCGAGAAGTTCCCGCCGTGGGCGGCGATGCCTGTTAGCATCGTGGCGTTTAAGGTCAATATTCTGGTGAGCCTAATCCGCGAGACGCTGGTTGATATTAGCCGTGCGCCGTTTATCGTTGAGCCTACCCCAGAGCCAGAGATTCCACAGGACGAAATCCGCAGCCGGATGCAGGCAATTTACGACGAGATTACGTCCATCAGCGCGCAGGTGGTACAGGAGCAGCAGGCGTTCGTCGCAGGCGCTGTTGAGGGCGGCGCTGCGCCCTCCGACGCGGTAGCCGCACCTGACCTGCCGGGGTTGCCTCCCGAGGTCGTCATGGAGCTTCTCAAGCAGGCTAAGGTGGAGATGCGCCAGCAGGTTATCGACCACGCCAAGCAGCAGGCGCGCTTACTGGAGCAGGAGCTGTACGACAAGACGACAGAGGGCGGTTATCGCCGTGCGGTGATGGAGTTCGCGGATGACTTCGCCACTTACCCTTACGCCTGTATGCACGGACCGTTTCCGACGGTGCGCACCGAGAGCGTGTGGAAGGACAACAAGTTCACCGAGGAGACCCGCGTGTCGTGGGTGTTCGAGCGGGTGTCGCCGTTTGATTTTTACTGGACGGAAGACAGCACCAATACCCAAGACGGGACGGCGGTGTTTATCCGCAAGATGGTTGGTTATGATTACCTCTACGACTGCCGGGAACTCGCCAAGTCCGACGATAAGAGCGGCTACCGCTTCGACGTCATCGACGAGCTTATTGAGGATGCGCAGGAAGGTCATGTGCCGCGTGAGTGGCTGCTGTGGTTCGACCAGAGTCCAGAGACGCGCCAGACGTCGCTGGAGTGGTCGCGCGGGCAGAGTGCGGAAATCCTTATCCGCTATGGGCGGTTCAGCGGGTATGAGCTGAAAGAGATGGGCTTTTTGGACTTGGAGGAAAAGAAGCTCTACGAGACAAAAATCATCATGTGCGGCGGACAGGTTATCTACTGCCAGATTAACAACAATCCTAGTCAGTACAAGCGCCCGGTGTTTACCGCCAGCTTCGAGAGCCGCAACAATTCCATCGTCGGCTGCGGGTTGGCGCAGAAACTCCTCTCGCTGGACAAGGCATACCGCGCCACGGTGAACCTCGCGCTGTACAACCTGTCGCTGGCGAGTGAGCCTGTGACCGAGGTGGAGGTTAGCCGCATTTTGCAGTACGTGCCGGATGACTGGATTGAAGACCCGAAAATCGCGCCCGGTATGGTGGTGGTTGCCGACGGCGACCGCATGGGCAACGGTTCACGGGCAATAAAGTTCACTCAGATTCCGACGACCACCGAGTCAGCGCTGCGCCTTGCTAGTTACATCTTCGAGCAGGCGCACGTTATCAGTAACATCCCCGCCGCCCTGCATGGACAGCCTGTGGGCAGCGGAGCGAACCGCACGGTGCGCGGACTGCTTACGCTTCAGGGCAATACCCTGAAACCCATCCAGTCAGCGCTCATGAATCTGGACTTGGGTGTTATCGAGCCGATGGTGACGTTGCTGTATATGCTGCTGGTTATGTACGACGAGGACTTCGAGTACACGGGCGACGCGAAGATTGTCGCCAAGGGTGCGGCGAGTATGGTCGAGCGCGAGATGGACAAACAGACGGCGATGGAGAATATGCAGATTCTGGGGCAGCTAGGCGAGCTGATACCAGAGCATATCCGCCTACCCGTCATCGAGAACCTGCTGCGTACCGCCGACATCCTGAAGCCGGGGCAGACGCTTTCGCCGCCTGTGATGCAGCAGATAGCCTCGCAGTTAGGGCAGATGCAACAAGGCGCACCAGACGGCATACCGGGTCAAGCCCCGCAGCCGCAAGGTGCGCCTGTGCCGCAGGAGCAAACGCTCCCGCAGACGTGATTAGAGTTTGAGGTGGGCGGCGACGGACGTCAGGACGCTCTGGAGCGTCTCCCAGCCGCGATTGTCTCGGGGTGGCGGTATGACTACCGGGTTGTGCCAGTAAAGGCGTCTGACGCCGCCCAGTGAGCCGTCAGACTCATATTTGACCGCCCGGTTGTCGCCAAAGCGAACTTGGATTGAACCGAACATGGTGCTGGTTACAATGCCGTAGCCCCAGATGATGTCGTACACTTTGTCATCGACGGTAACGGCTTGGTTGTCTAGGAGTGCCATGCTAATATACCCTCTTGAAGTTATTGGAGAAGGTCATGAGATTACCACCCCCGCTCAGAAAAATCCACGACAGGTTTGTTGCGTGGGCTGCCAGCCAGCGCTGGCTGAATGACTACCTCATTGCGTGGGTCACGGAGGACGACGGTCAGGAGGTCGCGTGTATCTATTGCACAATCGTCCGCGTTGCACTAATATTTGGTTTTATTGGATTTATCGTAGGACTGCTGGTGTGATATGCCACCGAATCTGAAAACAGGCAAGAGCCAAGTTTCCTCCGCGTCCAGCGAGGGGCTAGGGCTTCCGGGAGATTTCCGGGGGCGTGTCCACGAGTACAACGATACGAATCCGGTCGAGAATGTCGTTTATCCTTACGCGAAACAGAAGCAAGCGCTGCTGGTTGTCCAGCCGGGGCAGCAGATGGTGCTTACCTGCTATGCCGAGTACGACACGACTAAGGTCGAGATTTACAAGGTGATGCCCAGTCAGGGCGTACCTGTGCAGGGTTCAGGCGGATGTTGCCCGGTGGTTACTATCGGGCGGAGCATCATCCTGCGCCGCGCCAAGCTGGAATGTTGGCGGTTGGATAAGTGCAATCCGGTGTTTGTGATTAAGACGCCGGGGTACTACGAGGTCGAGGTGAGTGGGGACACGTCGGAAACAACGGTGACTGCGGTGGTAACACCACTTCAGGAAGTAAATGTGTTTGCCCAAACAGCGCCTTGCGCGTGCGGGTGAGGAGGGAAAGGTGAAGGCAAGGGCTGAATCTGAATACACGCCCCGCGTACTGTTTGACCGGAAGACGCGCGCTATTGACGATTCCGGCAAGAAGGCGTATTCGGATATTTTTTATATCGCGCCCGGTGAGTCGGCGTTATTGTCGCTGTATGGCGCGCCGGAAGTGCTGAAGGGCAGGGTTACGGACGAGAAGGACGGTATCCTGCAAATAGAATCCGATAGCTGTTTCGTGCTGTACAAGGTGTCGTTTGGTCCGGTGGCATCGCTTCACGTCGAGCGCCAATGCGGCGAGCGGGTGAACATTCAGGATGAGTATGACAAGCTGGTGGCAAACCGCCAAGTGTTCTTCGAGCCTGTGCGCCGCTGCGGCGACTTGTGGACGATGAGCGGCTGCGACAACTACGCGATGCTGAACATTCCGGGATTCTATATGTTTGAAGTATCTGACCCGGAATTGTTTAATATTACACGTTTGGAAATGGTTAAACAGAATGTGTTTGAAACAAACGCTGTACCGGATAATTTTAAGTTTGGGAGTTGAGAAATGTCTTGCAAGATGACCCTTGATGTCAAGGATTTACAGAAACACCTTAAAGACGATTTTGTCAGTAAAGGCGAAATTGTTAATGGCAATACCCTGAAATTAACTCGTGAACAGGGCGGTACAGTTGAAGTCGTTTTACCGGAAGGACAAAAGATTACGTCTTTCGATTTGGCAAATCGTGGCGGTAAGAATGTTTTAGAATTAAAAACATCCGACGGTAAAACGTTTACTGCGCATCTCCCAGAGGCACGGCAGACAGAAGACAAACACGTTACAGCCTTTGAAATAAATACCGTAGGCAACGACACGAGCCTGACACTTCGTCGTAGTGATGGTGAGAAGTTTGTGGTGCATCTGCCGCCGCAACAGCAAGGCGGTGGAGGCGGTACAGACCTTCATATCACAGGGTTTGAGTATGAGCCGAGAATAAAATCCGGCGAAACTGTGATTAGCCATACGTTGGTTATTACTCGCAGCGACAATAAGACCTTTGAGGTTGAGATACCGATTCCCAACGTTGGTGGCAATCCTGGCAACCCCGGGGGCACAGATATTTATCTGACCGATTTGGTTACTGGTGTTCCGCCAGTCGAAAAGTTAGAAGATGTAGGTGATGGATATTATTTTACCAAGAATATTCCCTTGCAAGGTGTACTCAATAACGGTAATCTCGTAGAAACTAAACAACCGCATAACCGTTTGTATTTCTCCGCCCAGAAGTCAGATGACCCTAGAGAAGCCGTTGAGCGTCGTCCGGTTATGGATATTACGTTAGGCGCAAACGGTACGGAGTTGCGTGTTGTCCGTGATGATACCTCCATTACGACACTTAGCCTTCCCGCTGGCGGTGGCGGCGGTGGCGGTGGCGGTGGCGGCGCAGACAAGTTTGTGTCGGGTCTGAACAGTACGATTGAGTACGGCGACACCCGAACCGTAGGCGGAGTTTCGTACAGTAAGGCGACCATTACTGCGCGCTTCAACGACGGGACTTCTGTATCGACTAAGCTGCCGTTTGAGGTAGCTTTTGACGAGCGCACTGGAGAGCAGATTTTCCCCGGTGCTGGCGGCGGTGCAGGTTCAGGTACTACCGTAGTCAAAGATGTCGCGCCTAGCACTTCCAAAAACCGCACGATTGTCGTTACGGATTCTAAGGGTGTTACCAAAGAACTTACCTTGCCGGATAACTGGTTTAACGGTAAAGACGGCAAAGATGGTAAAGACGCGGATTCCGTTAAAGGGCAATTTATCACGCAGGATATGTTCAGGAAATTCCACGAAGCGAATATTATTGCCGAGCAATTAGCCGCACCGATTCAGATTGGAGCATATATTGGTAACGAATTGCCATTACCGGGTAATATTCAGGCTGGTGAGGCTAAGTTTGTGGTTGCCCCATATCTTCCGAAGTTGGCGTCAGAGTTTGTTATAAATAAACCGCAGGGGGCGCAAGTCCATGAAGGTACTGTCTATAATTCTCCGTTATCAGTACGTCCAGTTAAGGGCTTGGCTACTTCGTGGGTAAATCTGATTCCGGGATTCGACAAAATCGCACCTGCCGACGCATGGTCATATCTGGAGTCTAAATACTATGGGGACGAAGGAAGAACCCCAGGGTTCTTGAGCGGTGCGGCGAGTAACACTTGGCATCCGGGTCATGCGTACCGTACTATTCCGCTAGCCAAACCGTTACTTAGCGCAGATAATATGTTCTTGCCAGTACCGATGAGATTCCATGCGTTTAACTACCACATTCACGGTGCTACTTTCGCTATGGACGTATTTGAGTTAGTGGATATTGCGGATAATGGTGGGCTGGTACAGACCGATAAGATGTTCTACCGTGGTACTATGTACACCCAAACCTTCCCGCACGGGGATGGTTACTTCCCTGCGTTTATATCTGTTGAAGGTATAGCCCACGCGGAATACTTGAAGTTGGCGTCCCGTTTGTCTAACTTTGTTATTTTCCGTATCCGCGAAATACGCGAGCAGGAAGAAAAGAATTTCGCAGCGGATAAGTTATTCGATGCGTATGAAACTTACGGTGTCGGGCGACCGAACCACGGATAAGGAGAAACTAAATGTCTTGCTCATCATGTAAACAAGGTAACACGGGTGGTCGGATTATTCCGGTCATCCCGCGTCAGCAGCCGCAAGCTCCGCAGCAAAGCCACGCACTTCCCAAAGACGTGCGTAACAAACTACGGTATAACGGCAAATGAAAAAGGACGTCTTCATCGCGCTGCCGGATGATTCCTGCAAAGAATTTATTGCTTTCCTCGAAGGCAAAATTGAGCAATGCCGCCGCGACAGCCAGCAGGCTGCGTCGGCATTCACCATGAATATGGACGAGCGCCAGCGAGGGGTGGCGCTCTTGGCTGCGGGTAGCCAGGCAGCGTATGAAGATGTGTTACGAGAGTTCAAACAAGGTATGGGATTGAAATATGGCAAAAATTAACTTTAGCGCGCCGTCTATCGACGAGCGTAGGGCAAACGCTGCCGCGGCAGCACAGGTGGTCGCACAAGCTGCGATAAACACGGATATTCCAGAAGATGATCCGTTGCTGTATGGTACGGAGGCTGAACCTGCTGATGAGGGTGGAGACCAAGATGACGATAGCTGGTTAGACCAGTTGACGCCATTCCAATCAGAAACCGGGGAAACGAATCCCTACTCGCGTGTAGCTGCGCCAGCGACGCCACAAGCGCCGGAAGCGCCGAAGGAAGGGTTTACCCCTCAGCAACAGCAGGAGAACCTCGACAAGCTGTATGAGGGGCTGGAGCATCTGGACGAGGATTCAGCGCGTGAGCTGAAGACGAAAATCCTAGACCCGGTGCTGACTAAGCAGGAAGAACGTTTAGCCCGTTTGGAGAAGGAGCGTCAGCAGGAAGCAGCGCAGCAGGCGAAGACACGACTGGACGCAGCGACGAAAAAGATTTTGGCAAAACACCCAAAAGCTGCTAGTATTCTCCAAAGCACTCAGTTTGTTGAGTTTATTAACTCAGGTGTTTCCAAATACGCCACCGAGAAACCGAGTGATTTATTAGCCGCCGCATATTATCAGCACGGGGACGCTGACTATGTGATTGGCGAACTCGACAAATTTGTCGAGTCGCGGAAGAAGCCGAAACCACCCGTGGGTGCTGAACCGCAACAAGGTAGGGGGACAAGCGGGGTCGCTCCGGCTAAAGCTGGACGCAAGATGAGCTACGCGGAATACGAAGCTAAGGCGCAGGCGATTATGGCTGCGCCGCGCGGAACATATCCGCCTCATGCGTTACGCGACCTTGAATTACAGTACCATAGCCAATAGAGGTTACTAATGTCAAAACCTATCGCTGCAAGTGGTTACAAGGATATATTCGCGACCCCGCTTGGGAAGGGTGTCGAATATGGTGGGACTATTATCCGACGCAACATCGAAGATAGTCTTATCCCGTATATCTGTAATACGACTATCCTGAAACCGCTTACTCAATGCGCAGAACTCATTGAGTTCCGCAAACCTGCCGAAGTCGGCGCATGGCGTCCGTATGAGATGAACCAGCGCCTGATTCCTGATGAGCCGCATTCTGACCGGATGTGCATTCAGATTTGTAATCAGGCATACAAGTCCATCAAAATCGACAAGGAAACCATCCGCCGCGCTTGTAATTACTGGGATGCCTACGAGCAGGAGTTCTTGGATTCCGCATGGAATAACCTCGAAGAACTGCTGAACAACGATGTCCTGACCGGCATGATGACCCAAGTTGCCAGTTACAACATCGGTAAACAGGCTGGTCGTTATGGCAACATCGACCTCGGTTCACTGACCTCGCCGCTCGACCTGACCCCGGACAACATCGTGGTGTTCTTCGATAAGATGAAGACCACGCTGAAAGAAGCTAAACGCTGGTATCCGGGCGAGATGGTTCTGGTTATCCCGGAAGCGCTGGAAACCCTGCTGCTGGTTACGCTGTTTAACAAACAGATGTGCTGCAACACCGGGGAACTCCTGCTGTTCAAAGGACTGGTTGCCAAGAACATCCTTGGCTTTACCGTGGTTTCTAGCCCGCGCCTGCGCCCGACGATTGACCCGGCGACCAAGAAGTTGGTTTATCCGGTTCTGGCGGCTTGGAACGAGGCTTACGCCCACACGTCCCAGATTGTTGAAGCGAATCTGGAGAACATTCCGCAGTCCTTCGGTGTGCAGTACAATATGCTTTGCGTCTATGGCGGCGGCGTGATTTACCCGGATGCGATGGCACTTGCCTACGCTTCCTTCTCAACTTCTGGTCTTGCACCGTAAGGGAGGAAAACAATGGCTCATATCCAAATGTGGGTACAAGGCGAACAGTCTCTTGTGTCCCTCGACTGCGGTGAGATTTACAAATTCTCTTGCCCGAAATCCAAGCGCACGGCGATTGAGTACGACCGTGGTTACTTCACCCACACCGCCGTCCTCTCGCCGAACCAAGCATACGACCAGCGCGGACAGGAGTCCCAAGTGTGGCGTATGCTGCAAGAGGCTAAGGTAGGCGACTACCTCTGGCTGGTGCTTGTACCGCCGATGCACAAAATCGACGACGTGTTCGCTTACAACGACACGCTCATGATGGAGAACTCCTCTCTGGCGTCCTTCGGCGGCATCTCCGTTTCGCTGGTAACAGGCAAGTTCAAAGCTCCGGATGCGGACAAGAACTGCCCGATGGCTGGCGAAGAATCACACGGCACGCTGGCATTCCCGGAACACACCGTGGCAACGCCTGCTAAAGCCCAGTTCTTGTCCAAAGACGTGACTATGGTAAACGACCTCGAAACGTGGACAGGTGTCGGCTTGAAAATTGACGCACTGCCGAAAGATGGTGCGCTCGCCAACATCACCGGACGTCTGGTAGTTGGCGCGCACACCCGCGACTACGAAGGTCAAATCACCCTACTGTAAGGAGGGCAAATGGCTGACAAAAGCAAAATATCCTCGCTGAAAGCCAAGTCCAAAATGATGAAGCCCGCTTCATCTGCGGAGCAGGCAATTAAGGGGAACAAGGCAAAAAAATCTGATATTGATATGCCTAAGAGCATGGGCGATAAAAAGACCAAGCTCAAGGCGAAGTCGATGATGTAACCAGTGCCGCCTTCGGGCGGCGCTTTCAAATATGGGGGAAACTATGAGTGCTTCTGCTGAACGAACCGACCCGATGTCTTTCGTCGGAAACCCGACCATCAAGACAACCGAATTTACCACGACGTATCCGCCGCTGGAGAACGTCGATGCGCCCTACCTGCTGAACAAGGGCAACAACCAGCTTTACCCGAACATCCCGGAGCTGCGTGCCCGCTCGGACGCCTACGTACCGTACTACGGCGAGGTCGCGGTGAATAACGCCAGCGCGGAAGTAACCGCGCTCAACAAGGCTATTGCGCCTACCAAAACTGACGAATCAATGGCTGCCCTATGAGAAACCTTCTGCTGACCTACGCTAGAGACCTAGACGACGCTCGCCCCGGCTATGAGTTTTCTATCTGGTCGGCAGAGCAGCTTTTGGGCTATTTCAACGAGGCGCTTTGTCTGATTGCAGCCAAGCGCCCGGATATGTTCACCGAGCAGAAGATTGTTCCGGTCGATACCTGTAACCGCTACGTGGACGCCTGCGACTGCGTGAAGGTTCTGGATGTGCTAGGACAATGCGACAAGAACGGTAAGAACGTCCGCCCGGTGCAGCGGCGCAAGGAACGCGCGACGGTCTGGGCGCAGAACAAGAAGCGCCAGAATTTCACCCGCGAGATTAGTTCCTACGAGCTGTTGGAGAAGTCCAGTCTCATCAGGGTGTACCCGGCGAACCTCGACCCGACAGCAGAGCTGTGGGTGCTGATCCGTTGCGCAGTAGAACCGAAGGCTTACTCGATGACAGACGACGCACCCGACGAGCGCTGCGCGTTTTTGGCAGCGGCTTGCCAGTGGGTGCTGTATCGTGCGAAGGCTATCGACGGCGAGTTTTCCCAGACGATGAAAACGCAGAGCGACAGCCACGGCGATATGTTCGCTAAGATTCTGAACATGACCGAGCAGAGCGACAACGACTACGACGAGAAATATCGGGGCTACCCAGCACCGGCGAACAAGCGCGGTTGACTTTCTGCTACACGGTTTGCTAAATTACACCCGCCTTATCGAACGGGCGACAACAGTAAAGTGTAATGGCGAGGGTGCTGGTTTTTATCTTCATTTCTCAGCGTTCGATACCCTCGCCTCCTTGTTTGAGCCGTCGAAAGCGGGCAAAAATGAGTTATCAATGGTGGGGTGGGCGTTCCTCTGTGCGCCGCTTTCGCGCCCCACCGCCCTTTAACAGAGGTATTTATGAATAATTTGGAAGTTTTTAACACCATTACCATGAGCAGTCGTGAGATTGCGGAGCTTACCGGGAAAGACCACGGTAACGTTATGCGTGATATTCGGACTGTGCAGGAAGCACTTTCTACGGATTCAAATTTGAATCCATGTATAAAAACAACGACATATGTAGGGAAAGACGGTAGAGAATATTCCCAGTATGAGTTGGACAAGGATACGACTTTGTGCCTTGTTGCCGGGTACGATGTTGTAGTTCGTATGCGTATTATTAAACGTTGGCAAGAATTGGAACAGGCAGCTTCTGCGGACCAATCCAAGCTGCCCCAAACCTACATTGAAGCGCTTGAGGCTTTACTTGCAGCGGAGAAAGAGAAGCTGGCGTTGCAGGAAGCAAATGCCGAGATGAAACCCAAAGCGGAATACTTTGACCACCTTGTTGTCCGTAATTTGTTGCTGGGTGTGCGGGATACGGCGAAGGAGCTTGGTGTCAAACAGAATCAGTTTGTGACTTTCTTGCTGGAAGGAAAATATGTTTACCGTAACGAGAAAGGAAAACTCCGTCCATACGCGCAGCACACCCCTTCACTGTTTGAGCTGAAAGAGTTTACCCGGGGAGATTACGCTGACGCGCAAATGTTGATTACTCCGCAAGGACGCGAGACTTTCCGCCTGCTGCTACAAGTGCCGCGATTGGAGAAAAAATGAGTGAAATCAAAATGTTTGACGCCCCGCTTGGAATGGGGCGTTATTGCATCATAGACGAAACCACGGAAGCCGAGGCACTGTGCAAGCAGACAGGACTTGACCTGCGGGTACTGGGGCGGATGGATTACGCTGGGCAGGTGGTAACATTCGCCAAGGATGGGGAGTGGCTGGTCGTCGCCCGCATCGCCCACCACGGTGAGACGATGGAAGACGTCCTCTCAACCGTGTTGCACGAGTGTGTTCATGTGGTGCAGCATTTGATAGCAAACATCGACGATAAAGAGCCGTCCCGCGAGTTTCAGGCTCGATTGTCCGAGGAGGTGATGATGAACTTGGTTAAGGAATATTTTCGCCACAGCGAGGCGTTTACGCAGTTTCTAGCAACCTCTAACAAAACCTCGGAGGAATGATGCTATTCGGACAAGAAACCAGACCCATCGCCGACTTCCTGCCGCGCATCTTGGCGCACATCGACGGTGTGGATGAGGAGATGGTCGCTATCCTCGCGATGGATGCGGTCATCCAGTTCGTGCGCGATAGCCAGATACTCTCCGAGGTTGTCTGCGTGACCTTAGAGCCGTGTATCGAAAGCTATAAACTGCACACCCGGCTGCGTCCCTACGAGGTGCTGGCGCTTCGGGTGCTGTCGCACGGGTATGAAATACCGCTTCATGAGTCTGCGGTTGCGGTGGATAGGGACTTCAAAACGCTGTACGTGCAGCCTAACTACTGTACCGGAGACAACCAAGTGGAGGTCGAGTTCTCTGTCGTACCTGAACGGGACAGCGAGGAAGTGCCTGCGGTAATTTACGAGGACTGGGTAGAGCCTGTGGTCGCTTACACGCTGGCGCGCCTGCACAGCCAGCCGGATAACCAGTGGTACAACGTGGGCGAAGCTGACCGTCAGATGAGGCTGTATCAGGAGTTCGTGCGCAAGGCGCGGATAAACCGTATCAGCCGCGGGCGTCCGTTGCAGATGCGCCTTGCCGGACGGCGTACGACGTAGTATATTAGTCAAATCCAGTGAAGCGGATGGCAATAAACAGTCGTTATGGCGGGGTGAGCGTTTTCCGAATAGCGCTGCTTCACCGCCCCGCCGCCATTATTCGGAGTTTCCATGAATCTTATTTCTTTACAACAAGCCACCATGACTAGCTTGGATATAGCTGACTTGGTGGATTCTCGGCACGATAATGTGCGCGTGTCTATCGAACGCCTTGTCGAACGCGGCGTTATCCAACTTCCGCCAATGCAGGAAGTTGAAAATAAACAAGCTACTAGCCCAAACAGCAAAAGTAAGGTCTATGTATTTTCTGGCGAACAAGGTAAACGTGACAGCATTGTTGTGGTAGCTCAGCTTTCCCCAGAGTTCACGGCGCGCCTTGTGGACCGTTGGCAAGAACTAGAGAAAGCCACAGGTACATACCAAATCCCGCAGACCTACCCCGAAGCACTCCGCGCCTACGCTGCTGAGCTGGAAGCTCACGAGAAGACCAAACAGGCACTCGAAGCTGCGAAACCAAAAGCCGAATATTTCGATAATCTTGTTTCCCGAAACCTGTTGGTAAACATCCGAGACACCGCGAAGGAGCTGCGGGTCAAGCAGAACGAGTTTGTGAATTTCTTACTAGGAAACGGTTATCTGTACCGCGACCATACGCACAGCACACACCAGCGCTGTTCGAGGTCAAGGAATTTACTCGTGGGGAATATTCGGATGTGCAGACCTTGGTTACTCCAACAGGGCGTGAGACCTTCCGCTTGCTGCTACAAGTGCCAACGCTAGAAAATAAATGATTACTGTTTATATTTTATAGGAAATTTGTCATGAAAGAAGTAGTAAGCCTTGGTTCCCTGAAAACCGTAGAAGAAGCGTTCGATGTAACGCGCACGGATATGCACGACCTGCTAGAGGGCGGTTTGCTCTTGTTCGAGGAAGTACTGGTTGCCGTGTCTATGGAACGTGGTTTGCCGTGCGCAAAAGTGTTTTCTCCTGAACATGGCTCGTACTGGGTGTTTGACAGAGAGCTTGTTCTTTCTGAACTAAATGAACGGTTTGGATTAAGCATAAGGTAAATTAGTGGCTGATTATTCTTTTGATACAACTGGGTTTAAGTCTTTATCAGCTTATACTGGAATACCCTTTGACGATAAACCTTATAATTACTGGCTTACTTGGGAAGCTCGCGCCAAGCGTTTGTCTAACGAGATGGGATATATATCAGTTAAGGTTTACCAACCTGAAGGTTCGGATTACTTCGACTGCTGTATGTTTCATCCTGATGTGCTGGCGGCGTTAAATATGAAAGCCTGACAGTTACCTGCTACAATAGCCCAACCCTTTAATTGGTTGGGCTTTTTGTTTGCCCACGGAGAACCCCATGAGTCTTGATTGCAAGAAACCGAAAGTCTGTATCCCGACCCCAGAGCCGCCTCCGCACCCGCCTACCCCGCCATTCGAGGTGTGTATCGCGATGGACTACAAGCTCACGTGGGACGGGACACACGCGACCCTTGAGCGGGTAACGACCACGCCAGACGGGTCGTACACCATGTTCAACGTGGTAAACGGCTGCATCGTTAATCCCGGCGTTGGCGACATCCCGACCTACACCCCACCTTACTGCAACCCGAACCCCGGCGACTGTCAGCAGGGCGGCGGTGCAGGCGGCACGGTGAACATCTCGCACCAAGCGGGCAACATCATTACCAACAACGGCGACGGGCTGTACGCCCGCTGCTACGTGCAGGCTGGACCGGGCATCGTGGTAGTGGGCGTCGGTACGGTGTACGACCCCTATGTGATTTCTGGCGGCACGAGTGGTGGCGGGATTGTAAACGTCGTCGGGCGCGACGGTATCAGCGCGACGGTGGACGACAACAAGGTAGCCTACGTGGGACTGACGTCCACAGGGGTTACGCCCGGCACGTTCCGGGGGCTGACTATCGGTGTGGATGGGCGGGTGTATAGCTACGACCCCAATCTGGACGGCGCAGGCGTTCGTGCAGGTCGCGGACTAGAGAGCCACAACGAGCAGGACACGCTGGTTATCGAACACCCGGCGCAGCAAGTTTCGGGCAGTATCGACGTCGGTGGCTGGCGGCTTTCTCACAACGACTCCGGGCATTTGCAGCAGGCACAACAGCTTGCTGCCCCCGTAGCCGACGGGTGCTACATGGTCGGCGGGACGGAGGTTTGTTTTACCAACGGCATCGCGACCAGCGTCGGCGCAGGCAACGGCGGGGGTGGCGGCGGCGGAAACAACGGCGCGCCTGCACCCGGTGCGCTACGCGATATGATTCGCGTGGACTTGGCTTCCACCGGGGCGACTGGCACGCGCATCGAATATTTCGGGCAGCGGCTTCAGTTGACATTCGATAACCCCGGGCAGCTACGGGTGCAAATTCCTGGCTATGTGACCGACATCAGTCAGGTTAGCGCCAATTCCACGGCGGGAAATTGCACCGCGTCCATCGACCCCGGTTCGGGCAATCTGGTGGTTCGTTATGGTGGGCAGGCTTCCGTGGATGCCCAAGTTATCACGATAGCGTTCAGGGGCTGATATGCTGGCATGGGAGAGTTATGAGTTCGCGGGAATCGTCCCGCGCCTGCGCAAGAAGCAGCTACCGAAGGGCTACGCCACCATCGCGCACGACGTGGACTTGACCCACGGCAGTATCAAGGCGTTTCTGGAACAGCGGCACATCAAGCAGGTGGACGCAAACATGGTGCGGCTGTACGTCTGGGGTTGCGATATTCTCGTCTGGGACAAGTGTGTCGATGTTGCCGAGTGGCTACCGGATTGCCCGCGCCTGTTCGTGACTGGGAATGCTGATTATCCGCAGGTGCTAACCAGCGAAAACAAGCGTCTGGTTTATCGTCGTCTGGGTGTTCCATCCCCGCAGGGCGCACCCGTCGCCCGCGCGACCAACGTGGACAACGACCGCTCGCGTGCGGTGGCGTACATCGTGACGTTCGTGAACAGCTTTGGCGAGGAGAGCGGACCATCCAATCCCAGTAACGATGTGGTTATCGAAGATGGGCAGCAGGTGCAGCTCACTTTCCGCTACAACCCGCTCATCGAGTACGACATCAAGAAACTGCGGATTTACCGCCGCGAGACGGGCTTCCGTACCGGGCTGGAGAAGGAGCAGGAGCTGGAGACCCATTGGTTCTTCCTGACCGAGCTGGATGCCAATGCGCGGGAATTTACCGATAACACGAGCATCATCAATCTGGGGTGGGCGTTCGAGGGACTGGACACTCGCGAGCCGCCTGCCAAACTCCAGAACATCACGGCAATTCCTTCCACGGCAATACTAGCCGGAAGTGTGCAGAACAAACTGCTGTTCAGCCGCAACCTTCAGCCGCACAACTGGATGCTCTCGCAGGAGATGACGCTGGACGACAACATCATCGCGCTGGGTGCTATCGGCAACAGCCTGTATGTGGCGACAGACGGACACCCCTACCGGGTGCAGGCAGACGTCGGTTGCGATAGCCGCGACTGTCGAGCGGTGCATAAATACACCCAGTCATTCCCGATGATTAACTGCCACGTCGGGCAGGGGGCGATAACCACGCCGTTCGGCTTTATCTACGCCAGCACCGACGGACTAGTCATGCTGAACGAAGCCGAACAGCCACGGGTGATTACCAGCGAGGTGTTGTCACAGGACGACTGGCGGCAGCTTGCGCCCCAGACTGCACGACTGGCTTACCATAAAGGCGCGTTGTTTGTAGTCACAGACAACATCAGCTTCATGCTGTGGCTGGACGGAAACACTTACGCCGACACCAAATACAAGAAAATGGTGACGATTTCAGACGAACCCGTTGATATGTTTACCACCCGGCAGGGCGAGCTGGTGATGCTGTTCCGCGACGGTACGGTTAGCCAATGGAACGCGGGCAACCGCCTGCGCCCATACAAGTGGCTGTCGGCAATTATTGATACCGGGTTTTTGTTCGACCTGACCCGGTTGCGCGCGAGAGTGCAAGACCACGACACAGAGATTAGCATCATCTCTGACCGCGCCCAGATTTCAAGGAGGTTTCCCGTAGGTGATACCAATATCCCCTTCGGGCGGCATGGACGCCGACCTGAATTTACGATACTGGCGGAAGGAACGGGGGAGATAACCGAGATTGTCGCCGGGGTTTGTGTGATTGATATGGGGACAAAGGAGACACCGAAATGACCTACCAGATTGTGAGAATGCCGACAGACCAAGAAGAACTCTCGCAGATGATGGAGGAGTATGTACCGTTCCTGAACGCGATGTACACACCTCATGAGCGGGCGATGTTTGGGGATATAGACTTCGCGATGAGCTACTGGTTTATGTTGTGGGATACCGGGGCGGGTTACTTCCTGACCCGGCGTAACCCCGCAGGCGAGCTGGTGTTTCTGGCGATGGTTACGAAATACCAAGACCTCTGGAACGGTAAGTGGCGCATGGAAGTTCACCGCACGGCGGTATCCAGCGCACCGGGGATTGATGGGCAGAAAGAAGTGCAGGCAGCGCTGGATTACTTGAAGCAGAACAGTGGTCTGTTGCAGTTTGACCGCCTGTATTTCACGAACTACTACGAAGACGGTACGGAAGAAAAGCGCTTAGTTTGGAAGGTGTGAGATGCCACGCTCTGACAATGACGGGATGAACTTCGACGACCTGTTCGGCAAGTGGGGCGGGAAGCCTGACAAGAACGGGAAGAAGAAAGATACGACGCCGAAAGTTCCGGCGGATAACCCTGCGTGCAAAAACACCGGGGTCACGGATGAAGGGATAGAGCAGTCTTCCCGCTGGAAGTCCATGCTGTCTGCCGCCATCATGGCGTACAACACATGGAATAGCCTGCGCATGGCGAAGTTGCAGCGCGACCTCGCCAGAAAATATTTGCAGATGAGCAAAGACCATCGCAAGTATTACAACGACCGCTTCAAGCCGCTGGAGAAAGACCTCACCAAAGAAGCGCTGAAGCTGAAGAAGTATGAGCGCAACAAAGAGCCGCTTTATACCGGGCAGATGCTGGTAAGCGTGCGGGGGAAGAACGCGGGTCAGATTGACAAGGCGGTGTCCTGTACGGGTCGCTACTGCACCGGGCAGCGAGCAGCCATCATAACCGACCAGCTCCTCAAGCAGGCGACCCAAGAGAGCCTCGCTGCGGGCATGGCTCATCGCTACACGGACAAGGAAGAAATCGTCCACAACAATCTGCGGTGGGACAAGCGCGAGCAGGTGCTGAAAATCGGGCGCGACATCCCGGCGCAGGCGTCCAGCTTTGCTCAGCTCGCCGCTGGAATTTTCGGCGACCTCGGCACGCAGGCTGGCAAGGCAGCAGAAGGCGCGATGAGCTTTATCGCCTACGAGAGCAACCGGGCGCAGACGCAGTATCCGCCGCGCCGGGGGGATATGCAGGTGAGTAGCTACCGCTACAATCCTACGCCGCTTGAGGAGTTCAAACCGAAGCCACCGGATGTGTACGTGAAACCGGAAGAACCGACGCAGACCATAAAAGTGATGGGGTGATAAATGAGCGGATTACCAGTCGTTGTAACCACCGGGCGTCTTGAGCGGGTTAATGACGTTTCCATCAAGGCGTTTCCTTGTCCGAAGGTAAACGACAAGGGGCTGACGGGTGCTTGGTGGTGGGCAGATAAAATCGCCATCGCGGTTGCGCTGTGGGCTACCTACGAGACATGGAAGGCGGCGAAGGAAGAATACAAAATCGGCAAGGACTACTACGACCTTGCGAAAGAACAATGGGATTTCTTCCTCGAAAATTACCGCCCGCTGGAAGACCAAGAGCTGTCCGAGATATGGGCAGAGCCTCCTTACGAGCCAGATTACCCCAAATCCATCGCGGGGCATACCAATACCATAGACAAGGTTTTCGCCGCCGCAGAACGCCACAGGAGCGCCCTCACGGATAAATATTGCGTCTGCCCCGACGTGTCGATGTTCACCAAGACCGACATCATGAAATTAACCGTGCGCGGCGATTCCGATAACTTCGGTCGTCGCTACGCTGAGAAGCTGGCGCAGGAGAAGAACGACATCCGCTGGCAGCGTCGCATATCGACCGCCAGCCGTGGGCGTAACCTGCTATCCGAGAGCGCCTCCCTCGCCAGTAAGGCGGCAGGGCTGTTCGGGGACTATGCTAAGGCGATGGGCAACGTAGCATCAGGGGCAATGGCGTTTTCCGGCTACGTGAACAACCGGATGCAGACGGAATACAACCCGGTGCGCCAACGCATCAACGCCCGTGCTGATGTGCCGAATACTTACCGGGGATTCGACGCACAGGCTTACTGGGGCGACGGCAGCCGGATGCTGGAGAACACTCCGCGCGGGGGCATTTCGTGGCAGCAAGCGGAAGCCAACGCACCCTACGATGGCGCGGGTGGGGTTGCAGGTTACGACCCGACAGGATATGCTTCCGCTTCAATGAGATAAGGGGACAAAATAATGTACATACCAGATTTATTCGGCGCGTTCATGAAAGGCAAGGAATATGCCATCGACCGTAACTGGAACGACCTCAAGCAGTATGAAGCGGTAGAAGCCGCGCGTAACGCCAA